>Ga0233395_1001484_pt1 | contig 11343 bp, 10 predicted proteins | sample 27DmetaG_FD_186029 | JGI IMG/M metagenome (GOLD analysis project Ga0233395, IMG submission 186029) | Seawater microbial communities from Monterey Bay, California, United States - 27D | ecosystem: Environmental > Aquatic > Marine > Coastal | place: USA: California | collected 2016-10-12 | reverse complement strand
ATGGTGCTTCTTCCAAGGTCCAATGAGGACACCGCATCAATCAAATCGTTTCTCAAGAGTACAAAATCAGCAGCGTCCACTGCGATGTCTGAGCCGGCTCCCATTGCAATTCCCACGTTGGCAGCAGAAAGAGCTGCAGCATCGTTGATTCCATCTCCGACCATCGCCACATTGCGCCCTTGTTCCTGGAGTTCTCGAACGTGCTCTGCCTTTTGGTCCGGTTTTACTCCAGCGACGACATTCACAATCCCTACTTCTTTTGCTACGGTTTCTGCCGCTTCTTTTCGGTCACCTGTTAGCATGATGATTTCGTAGCCGGCTTGCTTTGCTTTACGAACCGCTCTTTCAGTTGATTCACGAATTCTGTCCCGAGCCTCAATCCATCCGAGTAACTTCAGTCCCTGGCTGACCAAGACAACAGTGACTCCCCTCGTGGCAGCCTGACTTATTTTTTCGAGGATGTCATCACTGATTTTCACGCCCACTTCATCCATCAATTCGATGTTGCCAATTGCGACCAGTGCCCCACCGTGGTCCCCAATCATTCCCAAGCCAGGCAGTGTTTGGATTTCAGTCAGTTCTGGCCGTGCTGAGGTCACGTTCGACCATGAGGTAAGGATGGCATCTGCGAGAGGATGTGTCGATTCGGCTTCGAGAGATGCAGCAATGGAGAGAATTTCTTTCACTTCGCAGTCAAGTAATTCAATGTGGCTCACACGAGGTTTTCCTGACGTCAATGTTCCAGTTTTGTCAACAACCAACGTATCGACTTTGTGGGCTTGCTCAAGTGCTTCGATACCTTTGATGAGCAATCCGTGTCGGGCACCAACGCCTGTACCGGCGATCAGTGCAGTCGGGGTGGCAAGGCCTAGAGCGCATGGACAAGCGATAACGAGAGTGGATACCAAAACCATCACAGCTAATTCGGAGTTAGAGTTCATTGGATTGTACGATGCAGAATCGGGATACAGCAACCAAAACATCGCCGCAAGAATTGCCATGCCAACCACGACGGGAACAAAAATTGATGCTACGCGGTCGACTAAACGTTGTATTGGTGCTTTACCCATCTGCGCTTCCTCGACCAGATGAATGATTCTTGCAAGCAGTGTATCTTTCGAGCGATGGGTGGTTCGGATGAACAAAGTACCATCCAGAACAAGTGTACCCGCAGAGACTTCCTCGCCTTCTTTTCTGCGAACAGGGTATGGTTCACCGGTCATCATGGAAGTGTCTATGCTCACTTTACCTTGGTGCACTACGCCGTCCAGCGGTATCGTTTCACCGAGTAAAACCTTGATCAGTGACCCGATTGGGATTGAATCTACACGCTGCATATCTGTGTGGCCCATGCTTTCATCGGTGACGAAGCGGGCTTGTTTTGGTTGTAAACTCATCAAGCCATGAACTGCATCGGTTGCTTTCAGTTTGGCACCAGCTTCCATCCAGTTTCCGAGTAATACAAATCCGATGATGAACACAACACCGTCAAAGAACACATGGCTTGAACTGGAGAACACCGATGGTATTGCGTCCAGAAGTGGTGAGAGGGTGACTAGACTCGACCAGAGGAAACCCACACTGGTTCCAAGGTGAATCAAGACATCCATATTGGCTGAACCGGAGCGTATTGCTTTCCATGCATTGGAATGAAATTGCCATCCCGCCCAGAAATAGACCGGTGCTGTGCCAATAAGGGCGAGCAACAAACGGGTGTTTACACCGTTGAACTCTCCAAAATCCTTGGCCAACATACTCAGATAAAGCGTAGGTAAAGCCATCACCAAGGCAAGAACGACTTTCCGTGATTGTACGCGTAAATCCTTTCTGGCGTTTTCAATCATCATCGACTTTTCACGCTGTTCGTTGGCGCCGAATCCACTGCGTTCAATGGCTGCAACCACGTTTTTCTTTACCGATGCAAGATCCGCTTGAGATGAGATGTTGACAACTGCACGTTGCAACGGGAGATTGACCGAAACGGATTCTACATTTCCGGCTCCCAGGGCAACCTTTTCAACCGATGAAACGCATGATGCACAGGTCATTCCTGTGACTTCCAATACGAACGATTCGGTTGACATCTTTACACCTCGAATCAACAACAACCTTGGTCTTTGCATCCGGTAAGACTCCATTCGCCTTCATCCATGGAGACGCATCCGCAGCCGCATGTACACATCCAGCCAACTTGATTCCAACCTTTGCCGCCCTCGGCTCGAGTGTATAGGCGCTTCATCTTGCAACCACAATTGCACATCTCTGCTTTGATGCGAGCCATGTAACTGCGTTTAATGTAGTCAATATAAACGCTTGGTTTTGACTACAATACTACTGTGGAGTGAGGTCCAAAGAGCCAGCCCAAACGTCCAAGCCCCGCAAACGGCACGGGAATTTTTGTCCCAATTGAACAACTGGATTCTGTTCGCCACGCACATCCGGTTCAGCAGGTATGACGGCAAGCCCGTGCTCATCAATGCTCATCTGGGTTTTACCACCAATTTGTCGCAAATGCATTCGGCCGTGTATTGCTCCATCGTCGGCGAGGTCAAGGAATACCCAAGGCGTACGTAAACCTGTAATTCGAGCTGGCCATGAGGTGTGTTCCAGAGGCGTGGATTCTGTTGAACTTTCACCGCCGATCTTACCGCCTCGTAACAAATGCAGGTGATACGCATTGGCTACGAGTTCCCACTCCATCCGCTTTGCAGTGTGGCCTTGTTCGCTGCAATGCTTAGCGATTTTGGCAGTCTCTTCAAGAGAATGAACCCAGCGCTCGCCTCGCAAATGCGCCTTGAGTTGTCGATGCGCCATGAGGTCTGGATAGCGTCGTATTGGACTGGTGAAATGGACATACGCATCGAGATTCAAACCAAAATGTCCAAGGTTTTCTTCGCTGTAATTGGCGCGTTGCATAAGATGGAACAACCCTTGGTCAACGACTCTTCGAATCGTACCTTTGAGTTCTGAGGCTTGTGCTTGTGCTTTGTCGAGGGCATCGAGAATGTCCTGTCTTGCTTCTGCATCCAGGACACTGGCGAGGTATTCAGGCGTGGTATCTTCCGAAGCCGACTCACTTTCCATCCCTGATACATCGATTGAACCTCCAGCCCATCCAGCGAGTAAGTCAGCCAATTCGCCTTCTTCAGATTGGCCGTGCGTTCGATAACTCGGCAGTGGAAGTTCTATTTTCACGCCCAATGCAGCAAGTTTTGCATTCAATTCTTCCACTTCGATGGCGTCAGGTGGAGTGTGACATCTCCATGGCAGAGGTGCACCTACTTTGCCAAGTAAATGGCCTACTGAGGCGTTGGTAGCCACCATAAACGACTCAATCATTTGCGTGGCGGCGTTCGGCCATTTGATTTCGACTCGAATGTTCTCCTCGCCGTATAAACGTGGTCGCAATTCTGCATTTTGGATGTTGAGACGGACTTCGTTTTTCTGCCAGGAATCTGCCAACTTGAACATCTCAGCAAATCGCGGATTGTCCAACGCATCTTCATACGCCATGTTTTCTGCAACGCGAATGACTGCTTCGTATGCTTTGCATTCTACAATTGAGTCGTCTTTTCCAATTTCCATTGAGACGACCATAGCCAGACGATCGACATCCGCTCGCAGGGAACACAAGTCGTCGGCAAGCCGCGGCGGCAGCATTGGAAGAACGGTGTGTGGGAGATAGACGGATGTTGCACGGGCACGAGCAGCGGCATCCAGACGAGTATCCGGTTCGACATAGTGGGCGACATCAGCAATAGCGACCCATAGAGTCCGGATTCCGTCTTTTTCGACCAGACAAACCGCATCGTCGAAATCCTTCGCATCGTGTGGATCAATGGTTACCAGTGGCAAGTGCCGTAGGTCAATTCTGTGATTGGTGAGTTCCCCTTCGCCATCGACTTCTGGCAGCCGCTCTGCGGATTCAATGAGGGCTTCATCGTAGGTACGCGGGAATGGATTCCATCCTCCCTTGCGTTTGTTTTCGAGCCGCAAATCGAGAAGTGAACGTGCATTCAATCGGCCGGATTGAATCAGCAACAGCGCCATGCTTGGCTCGGCATCACGGAACCGTAAACCTGAGCGTCTGTTGGCGATAAATCGGGCTTCCTTGACCAAATCAAACGAGCCCCAAGTACGGACGACTGTGTCGGGAAGCAGAGAGAAGGCAGGTGGGTAATCCTGTCCACCAAGATGTGCGAGCCAAACATCTTCGAGAAGTGTGTACCTTTCGACATCTCTTTCAGTGGTGTTTTCCGGAGCATCCGGCCCATTCAATGCTGGGCGACCGTGTAGGCCAGTCGCTCCTTTGGTAGCGTGAACGGCGCTGAAAGCTTGCCAGTCGAGCACGGCATCTTTGATGCGTTTGATTTCATCTGGACTTCGAATTCGGACTTTCTTCTCTTCAACTTGAACAAAATTTTCGCTTTTCGCTCTGGCATGCGCCACCGTTTCATCGATGGAACTGCGAAACACTCGCTCCGGTCGAGAATCACCAGCATATTGTCTCTTCAAGTCTTCCTTCTCGATAAGGAATGTAGCAATTTCTTCACTGCTCCAAGTTTTCTGCCACAACTCTTCTTGTTTGGAAAAATGACTTGCTAAGCGCTTCCATAGCCGTTCTGTGTCCGAGATTTGTGGGCCTTTCTTGTTCTTTTTTGAACCACGGTTGTGTCGCTTTTTACCCTGACTCATGAACTCACCTACAATCCAGAGTTCTTAAGATTCTCAAGAGCTTTGACCTGCTCTTCAGAGAGTTCATCGTAATCGGGCAGAACAAATTCGAGTTCTAAATCTCCACCGTCGTAGCCCGCACCTGCGATGCGGAGTCGGTCTCCAACCATCGTTTCTGGCGAGACAGTAAGCATTATTTTCTTGTTCGAAGGCAGTTGGACTTTCACTTTCCCACCGAGCATGAGCGTGCTAAAGGGCGTTGGAACTTCTTGCACCAAGATGTTCCCGTCCCAGAAGCGTCCTTCACCAAATTGGATTCGTATTGTGAGCATTACATCGCCAGCTACACCCTCTGGATGGTCATGACCTTGTCCTTTGAGTCGCGAGGTTGTACCGTGTTTCACTCCAGCCTTCACACGTGTTCGAAGCGTTACGGATGCTGCTTCCATCGTGCCAGCAGCGTTCGGTTTGAGCCGTTTGAATGTGAAAGGGAACTGGCCACCTTGCTCGGCTTGTTCTGCGGTCAGTTCGAGACTAACGCTGATGTCTGCGCCTTTGGGGCGTTGTTGCCGTTGCTGCGGCTGGCCCATTCCACCGAAGGGGTTTCCACCACGGGGCCGGCCACCTCCGCCAAACATTTGGCCGAGAATATCTTCCATTCCTCCGCCGCCACCGCCGAAGGGATTTCCGCCTCCGCCGCCGCCAAACATCGAAGACATACGTTGCTGCTGTTCGTACTCATTCCGATCTTTTGCCGTTGCAATCGACTCGTATGAAGATTGTACTTCCTTGAATTTGGCTTCTGCCGAGGCATCGCCAGGGTTTCGGTCAGGGTGGAACTGGCGCGCTTTTTTGCGAAATGCTCTTTTGATCTCGACATCGCTGGCATTTCGACCTACGCCCAAAACAGAATAGGGGTCTTGCTTCGCCATTGAGCCCGCTTCGACGCCACTCCCACATCAACCCTCGCAACATAATTTACGAAATTCTGAGTCGGAAAACTCCAGCATTCGCGACGGAGTGGTTATAATCGAAGGGTAGGTGGCATTGAAAGCCCGAGGTTGTACCATGTCTGGTGAAACTGCAGAAAACCGCTCATTTGAAGAAAAAGTTCAGGACCGTCAAGACTGGATTGAGTCCCAATTCCGTCGAATTTCCCGCGGTTCATGGGCTCGTATCATTCGCATGGCCCGTAAGCCAACACCTCAAGAATTCAAGCAAACCTCAATCATTTGTGGTATCGGCTTGTTTGTTTTGGGCGCTATTGGCTTTGTTATGCTCGTCCTTATGGACAATTTCCTCCCTTGGATGTTCGACGCATTGAACATCGGCAACTGAGTGAGAATAGGAGATGAATGAAATGAGTGAAGCATTTGTAGCATACGTTCGATTTGAAGAAAAACTCCTCTTGCTGCGACGCAGCAAGTCCGATGGTGACTTCCCAGCATTGTGGGACGGCGTTTGGGGAATCGGTGACACATCCGAAGAAGTACTTGCACGCGTCTCTGAATCAACTGGAATCCCAGTCGAATCCCTCCACTACCAAGGCTCCGGCCCTGAGCGTGGTGTTGACATGGGCCGTTCCCTTGTTGATGTCGTACCAGTGTTGGTTGTTTCCAGCACAGACGAAGTGACTCCAACAGGCCGTTACTCCGAAGCAGAATGGATTGACCCCGGAACCCTTCAGAAGTACAACTGTATTTTCTCAAACCTCGACATGGAGAACAACGACAAGTTGTTCCGAGAAATGTACGGTTCAGTCGGTTCGTTCCTCTACATCGTGAAGACGGCAATTGGCTCAGAGAAGCGAGTTGCAGACGAGATGTACAACCGCTTGCATGGCAGTGGTTCTCTTACTTCGCTGCTTCCAGACATTATGTCCATCCTCCACCCTACTGGAATGCGAGGATACTTGTTTATCGAATCAAGCGCACTTCACCACGTTGAGAAGTTGATTGGCCGCTCCGGTGGCCGAGACCCAGCAGCTCGCCGTGGATTGAACCAAACGCCTCTCAAGAACGCAAAGACCGTTCTTCCAGGAGAAGCACCTCTCGCAGACATTCTACCGTACCTCGAACCAAAGGCAGTGACCTCTGGAATCGAAGTCGGATGCATCGTCGAAATCGTTACTGGTGCATTCAAGGGCGAGAAGGCTCGTGTCCTCAGTGTGGCGGAATCCAAGGAAGAAGTTAGCATGGAGTTGTACGAACAACCGATCCCAATGACCCTCAATATGCGTGGCGACCACGTTCGTGTCGTGGAGCGTGTCGAGTGATTTGATTGGGCTAAGCGACTCAACCCTCTTCGCACAGCGCGATTATATAGGGGTGTTTTGTCGGCTGAATGCCCACATAGTGAGCAATGGAGTTGAAACAATGCCGAAACCTTGGACATCCGAACTCATCAAGAAGGCTCTTGGTGTTAAGAAGTGCAACGGCAGTCTCGATGCCGCGACCGAAGACCTCTCTCTTGAGAAAGCAATGGATGTTGCTCGTGACAAGAACGGTCAAGGTCATCTGACCGGAGCCGATCTTAAGGCACAAACCAAAGAAATCATTGGAACCTGTGTTTCAATGCGTGTCAAGATTGACGGTCACTGGGCCAATGACGCCCTCGAGATCATTAACAAAGGAGAATGGGACGAGCGGTTTAACTGAAACTCACGAGCCGTGGTAGAGGCGTCTTAGAGCGTCTCGCTGACCACAGAGGTGATTAAAAATGGAAGAAAAAATTAACCAGGCAATAAAGGGAGCACTCGAAAGTGCACCAAAGAGAAAGTTCGTCGAATCGTTGGATATTGCATTCACCATTCGAGATGTAGACTTGAAAAACCCAAACAACCGTATCAAGGAAGAAATTCGTCTTCCATCTGGTCGCGGTCGTGAACTCAAAATCGCAATGTTCGCTGCTGGAGAAGCTGCTACAAAGGCAAAGGCTGCTGGCATTCACGTCATCACCCCTCAAGAAATTGAAGACCTCGGCGGCAACAAAGGTAAGGCAAAGAAGATTGCAAACGCTTTCGACTTTTTCCTCTCCGAAGTCCCTCACATGGGATTGATTGGACGATACCTCGGTGTTGTCCTTGGTCCTCGTGGTAAGATGCCTCGTCCAGTACCTCCAACACTTGACCCTGCCATCATTGCAGCAGGTCTCCAATCAACCGTCGTTGTCAAATCTGGTGACAAAATGACATTCCAAATCTCCTTCGGCACCGCAACCCAGTCTGAAGAAGAACTCTACGCAAACGCAATGGAAGTTTACAACCGTGTAATCTCCAAACTTGAGCGTGGAATCGGAAACATTCGTTCTCTTTACATCAAGACAACAATGGGTCCATCTCAAATGGTCGAGGTGATTAATTGATTCCAAAGGTTGTTTCGTGGAAGAAAGACACCGTCAAAGATCTGGTGGACTTGCTGAAGAGTGGAGACACCATCGCAGTCATCGACGTTCACGGCGTACCTGCCGGTGCAATGCTCGGTATGCGTGCCTCACTTCGTTCCGACATGAACATCCAAGTCGCAAAGAAGCGATTGATGAGCATCGCTTGGGAACGTGCAGGATACGACGACTCGAATTTGAACGAATTGTTCCAAGGTGCAGTCCAACCAGCATTGGTCTCATCTGCAAACCTCAACTCGTTTGAATTGTTCACTGAACTCAAGAAGACCGAAGCAGGCCGTGCCGCAAAAGAAGGCGATGTTGCACCTCACCAAATTGTTGTTGAGAAGATGGACACCGGTATGCCACCAGGTCCGATAGTTGGTGAATTGAACTCCGTAGGTATCCCTGCTAAGATTATGGGTGGCTCGGTTCAAATTCAGAAGCGAACAGTTGTTCTTGAAGAAGGCGATGTTTTCGACGGCGACATGGGTATGATGCTCTCGAAGATTGGAATCAATCCAATCGTCACGGGTCTGCGTTTGTGCGGTACGCTCGAAGGCGGAACCCTCTTTTCCCCAAGTACACTTGACATTGATTACGAGCAATTCGAAACTGATCTCATCAGTTACGCTGCTGGTGCATTCAACCTTGCGTGCAACATCACATGGTTCACAAGTCAAACCATGCCTACAATTCTTGCAAAGGCCAGCCGAGAGGCAATGGCCGTTGCATTGGAAGCTGCAATCACAACTGCAGATACCATGCCACATCTCGTTGGACGAGCCCACAACGGCGCTATGGCCGTTGCTGGACAACTTGACAGCGATGCACTCGATGAAGAACTTGCCAACATGTTGGGCGCAGCAGCATCCGCTGCCGCATCCGCTGCCGCCAGTTCATCTGACAGCACTTCTGAGGTACCAACTGAAGCCGAAGAAGAGGAAGAAGAGGAAGAAGAGGAAAGCTTCGGCGGACTCGGAGATCTATTCGGTTGACCACAAATGAGGTGAAAAAATATGGAATACGTATACGCTGCTATGCTACTGCACGCTGCTGAAAAAGACATTGATGAAAAGACCGTGAGCGCCATTTTGAAGGCTGCTGGTGTGAAAGCTGACGACTCCCGTGTGAAGGCACTTGTTGCTTCTCTCGCTGGCGTTGACATCGCTGACGCAATGGCCCAAGCTGTCGCCGCTCCTGCTGCTGCAGCACCTGCTGCGGCTGGTTCTTCAGACGCCCCTGCCCCTGTTGAAGAGGAAGAGGAAGAAGAAGAAGAAGCTGGCTTCGACGGTCTTGGATCCCTTTTCGGTTGAAACAGGTATCGAGCGCCGCCGAGCGCACTTGGTACGCGACATGCTCGCGTCCAGTGAAGCACGGTAGTCCCACTCGGTCCTACCCGCGGAATACCTCGCCTGAAAGGGCGGGACTGTGGGAACACCGTGCATACAAGCGAATCAAACTTCGAGTTTGATCTGAAACATTCACAACAGCCGTAAGGCTGCACAAACCAATACTCCCCATCGGAGTGTTGATGCCGACCTGTTGGTTGGAGCATCCATGGTGCGACGTGCAACTCAGGATTTCGAAGTCAGTGTCTCACCTGTTCAATCAATCAAGGTGTTTCGACTTCTTGCTGAAGAAGCCGGCTGGTCCATGGAACGGCACGAAGGGTCGAGGATGGTTGACCGATTCGCTATCATCATGCCAATGACGCAAACAACGCGTACGCTTGGGCTACGAATTCTCGACGGCCCCCTTCGAGGTCTTGAAGTCACAAGCTGGGCTGAAACCCGTGGCTCATCAGGAGCGCTCAACATGATCTCTTGGGTTTTGCCAGGTGGGCTTGAAGTCCCACTTACACAATTACTCCTCCAACATTGGGTCGCACGTTTGCCTCGTTGCCCTTGGCGTTGGAGTTTTGGAGAGCGTTCCAAGATTGGCTTCCTTCTTCCAGTATGGAAAAAATCCCGAAAGAACTTTGCGAAATTGGGTTTTTCCGTTGGTAAAAACGATTGGCCAAACAGTCCTGAAAAACCTTGGATGGACTCTGAATCAGAGTGAAATGAGGTACTGTTTCTCAACCGAGCATCCAATTTGGCCCTGTCAATGGACCGAAAGTCATAGAGGTTGATGCTTCATGGGTTGGGATGAGGGCGAACCAAATGATTACGTTGGACGACTTGAAAACCAATCGGGACACTCAAATTACCGTTGGCTGCATTGCCTTCTTCCTTATTGCGTTCCCACTGTATTTCTCCTTCGCTGCCAGTGGTGTTTCCAGTATGGCAGGCGCCCGTGGAGTCGGCGATTACCAAATCAACGGCAACCTCACCTATGTTCAATTGACCGACGGCATCGAATACATCGCAGACGGCGACACCTACATGATTGACGACCTTCACACCGATTCCATTGATGACGCCGAAGATTTGAACATCGTCGGTGTTCGTGTTTTGATGTCGTATGGCGAAGATGAATCGGCAAACGGAATATGTGGCGGTCCAGCAGGAGGACAAGCGGCTGCCGACACCATTTCTGGCACTGCAATGCATGCCGGTTTCAACGGTACGGCAGATGGCCAAAACAACGGTGGTAACGGTGCTCATGAAGTCGTTGTGGAATGGTTCAACTCGTCCATGGTCGGCGCTGAAGTATCCGGTCTTTCAGAATCTGAAATCATCAGCCAAATTGATTCAATGGGCGCTGGCCTCGGCGCATATTCTGCTGAAATTGGCGTTTCCGCTGAAGCAGGCAATACACCAGGTGGACCACTTTCACAATGTGATAGAAGTGATGATGGCGAAGAAGTCACCTTCTCTGTCGAGTTGATTGTGTTCGAGTACACGATTGCACCAGTCTTCAATGAAGACGAACTTTGATTCGTTTTCAAACTTCAAGCGGTTAGTTTGGAGATATCGATGATTGGTGAAACGCGTTCATGAATCATTTTGAGCAATGCTTTGAGTTCAGCTTCATCCACTGCTTCAACGCGCATGACAAGGATGGCTTCAGTGTTCGATTTACGAGCGAGATACCAGCCGGATTGTTCAGTTGATTGACCGGACGTGAAGCGTACACGAACACCGTCAATGGTCGAGGATTCGAAATCCGAAAAGGCATTCTTGATGGCCTCGACGGTTTCGAGTTTCTTGTCCTCAGGGCAGGGAATCTTGACTTCTCCAGTCGTAGGCAAATTAGGGGCGAGACGGGTGAGTTCTTGGCTGAAGGTTTTCCCTTCTGTTCTTGACCAAAGTTCAATCAAGCGAGCAGCGTTGTACAACGAGC
>Ga0233395_1001466_pt1 | contig 11422 bp, 9 predicted proteins | sample 27DmetaG_FD_186029 | JGI IMG/M metagenome (GOLD analysis project Ga0233395, IMG submission 186029) | Seawater microbial communities from Monterey Bay, California, United States - 27D | ecosystem: Environmental > Aquatic > Marine > Coastal | place: USA: California | collected 2016-10-12 | reverse complement strand
AAATTCTTCATGTAATTTATTAGAAAGGGCTTTGTCGTTTAAAACAAAGTTCTACATTTGTATAAATTCTAATATTTTTAGCATTCTAAGATTATGAGCGCAGACAAAGACGCCAAACTCAAGGCACTCAAACTAACTATGGACCGTATGGACAAGGCCTACGGTAAAGGAACAGTAATGAAAATGGGCGATGCGCCTGTCATTGAAGTTGAATCAATACCTACGGGTTCATTAACATTAGACATTGCATTGGGCGTGGGTGGTTATCCCATGGGTCGTGTTGTAGAGATATACGGACCTGAGAGTTCTGGTAAAACAACCCTTACTTTACATGCCATTGCAGAATGTCAGCGCAAAGGAGGAATTGCCGCATTCATTGATGCTGAACACGCTTTTGATAGAACTTATGCGGAGAGTTTAGGAGTAAACACCGATGATCTTATTGTTTCACAGCCCGATAATGGAGAGCAGGCTTTGGAGATTGCTGATAATCTAGTTCGCTCAGGTGCAATAGATATATTAATAGTTGATTCTGTCGCGGCCTTAACGCCGAAAGCTGAAATCGAGGGTGAAATGGGTGACGCACGTGTCGGTCTGCATGCACGCCTTATGTCTCAAGCATTACGAAAATTAACAGGTACTATCAGTAAAACGAATTGCTGTGTAATCTTTATCAATCAGTTGCGCGAAAAGATTGGCGTGATGTTCGGAAATCCTGAAACAACCACTGGCGGTAATGCACTTAAATTTTACAGTTCAGTTAGACTCGATATCCGCCGTTCTACGCAAATCAAAGACGGCGATCGGGTCATGGGTAACCGCACTCGTGTGAAAGTGGTTAAGAATAAAGTAGCACCACCATTTCGCTTAGCGGAGTTCGATATTATGTACGGACAGGGTATTTCAAAAGCGGGTGAATTGATCGACTTGGGTGTGCTGCATGACATTCTTACGAAAAGCGGGTCTTGGTTCAGTTATGGCGATACTCGCTTGGGTCAAGGGCGCGATACAGTAAAACAATTGTTTATTGATAATCCGGAGCTCGCTGAAGAAGTAGAGGCGAAGATTAAAGCCGTTTTAGCTGCTGCGGAATAGCGCAAAGCATCATTTTAATTTTAAATAAGGCGCTGATGATCAGCGCCTTATTTTTGTTTAAAAGTGATTAATAAAAGTTCAACATTCCTTAACATTGAATAGTTAAAGGGATGTTAACATTTTCTAATTTTAGTCCTGAATAACCATTTTACAAACAAAATGAAAAAAGCATTTTTAATTATCGGTGGGCTCTCGGCAAGCTTAGCTGTAAGTGCACAAGATGCATCTGCTTCGGCAGATTCCTTGTTCGACATGTTGGATGAGATTACTGTTGTGTCTGAGGTAATTGATGTTGCTGTCGCTCGCGAAACGCCAGTTGCAGTTTCAACAATTTCTCCTTCTGACATTGCCCTTAAGGTGGGTAACCTTGAGTTTCCTGAAATTATGAATACTACTCCAGGTGTTTACGCCACGAAACAGGGTGGTGGTTATGGTGATTCACGTATTTCTTTGCGTGGTTTCGACCAAACGAACACTTCATTCCTGATCAATGGGCAGCCCGTTAACGACATGGAAAACGGTCGTCTTTACTGGTCAAACTGGCAAGGACTAACTGATGTCGCTTCTGGTATCCAGATTCAGCGTGGTTTAGGTGCTTCAAAGCTTGCTGTTCCTTCGGTTGGTGGTACGATCAGTATTTTTACTAAAGCTGCAGAGAAAAAAGAAGGTGGTTCTTTAACTCAAGCGTTAGGTAATGATGGTTACTTCAAGACATCTGCTGTTTATAACACAGGTGTAAACGATAAAGGCTGGGCTACGTCATTGCTTTTAAGCAGATGGATGGGTAACGGTTACATTAATAACACGCAAGGTGAAGGTTACAACTACTTCGCATCTGTAGGTTACGCTCCTAAAGGATCTGATCACAGCTTAAACTTCACGTTCTTAGGCGCCGGTCAGTGGCACCACCAACGTGACGTATGGGTGAGTATTCGTGATTACCAAAACTTCTCTAATGACAACGGTTACAAAGGTGAAGGTGGTAAAATCAACCGTCGCTGGAATACCAACGGAGGTACAATGACTAATGCAGACGGTGAAGTAGAAGAGTTCTCTATGCGCCGTAACTTCTACAACAAGCCGCTCGCAACGTTGAACTGGGATTGGGACATCAACTCGACTTGGAAGTTGAACTCTTCATTCTATGGATCAGCAGGTCGCGGTGGTGGTACTGGTCCACGTGGAAAGAACTATTACAACGGAGACTTGGATGTTTTACCATATAGAAAAGACCTTACAGAACACTACCTAGAGGACGGTAACGGTTCGAGAAACGAGGATGGTACCATTGATTTCGATGCGTTAGTGGCTGCAAATCAAGCGACTACAGATGGTTACACAGGTGATATTTCAAACTTTGCAGGTCAGATGATTGGTTCAAATGGATTTAATGACAGCAATGTTAACCGTGCTGTTTTGATTCGTCGTGCCTCTATGAACTCGCACAACTGGATCGGAGCCATTTCTAACCTAGAAGGTCGGTTTGGTAAAGTAAGAACATCTATTGGTGTAGACTTGAGATCCTACAAAGGTTTCCACTACCGTACGGTTAATAACCTTATGGGTCTAGATGGATATTACTCTACGGGTAACCGTAATTCAGGTGGTCAAATCATCAATACGACGATCAATGCAAGTCCATTTAACAATACAGGATTGAATGGTCCTAAAATTGACTTCTTCAACGTAGGTAACGTAGGCTGGGCCGGTTTAAACGGTTTAGTAGAATACAACGAGGACAACCTTTACAACGTAGTACTTCAAGCCGGTGTTAGTAACCAGAGCTTCCAACGTGAAGATTACTTTGACCAACCTGCAAACCCAATATCTGATACACAGAACTCCTTAGGTGGTTACCTAAAAGGTGGTGCGAACTACAACATGGACGATGCATCTAACTTCTTTGTGAATGCTGGATACATTTCACGTCAGGCACAGTTTGGTGCGGTTTTCCCAAATTATGGTAATGACATCAACGAAGATCTTGAGAATGAAGAAATCATATCATTTGAAGCAGGTTATGGTTACACGTCGAGCAACCTACGCATCAATGTAAACGCTTATTCTACTACATGGGGTAATCGTTTCCAGACCGTTTCTTTGAGCAACGCTCAAGGTGTTGACGGTACTGCTCAATTCAGCGATATTGATGTACGCCACAACGGTATCGAGTTTGAAGCAGATTATTTTGCGACTGACAAGCTTCGTTTAAAGGCGATGACTTCATTCGGAGATTGGAGATACACAAAAGATTTCACCGCAACATTGTTTGATGATAACCAAGAGGCGATCGGTGAAGGTACTTTGTACTTGAAAGGAGCGAAAGTTGGTGATGCAGCTCAGACGACTGCATACTTTACTGCAGATTACAAAGTAGCTAAAGGTGCTAGCATTGATCTAGGTCTACGCTTAGTAGACGGTCTTTACGCTGACTTCTCCATTGTTGATGAAGAATTCTATACAGCTGATAACAGAGGCGCCGTTAAGTTGCCATCATATGGTCTAGTAGACTTAGGTGCTACGTACAGAATGAACAACTGGACTCTACGTCTTAATGTAAATAACTTGTTAGATGCTACGTACATCGCTGAGTCTAATACAAGTATTCACGCTGAAGATGGAGACGCAAAATGGAACGGTATCAACACAGATAACTCTGTGTGGTTCGGATTTGGTAGAACTTGGAACGCTTCTTTGCGTTACAACTTTTAATAAGCAGAATCTTATCTCATAAGAAGGCCCCGCCACTTGGCGGGGCTTTTTTTTTGGTGCATTTTTGAGGTATGAAAAAGTTACTCCTACTTGCGTTTACAATACTGGCACTCACGCGTTGTGGTGCTCCTGAAGAATCCTCGGTTGTACCTGAGTTAGATGCGTCGGAATCTGTTGCGATTAGCATTAAAGATCCAATCGATAGCATCAATTCTATTTTACGCGAAACACCGAATAACTTAGAGGCGCTAGAATACCGCGCTTCGCTTTATGTGAAACGTCAGAATTTAAAATATGCTGCCGCGGATGTAGCGGCGGTTCTAGAATTGGACAGCAGTAGGACGAGAGCACTAGAATTGTGGGGTGATATCAGTTTTGCCACCAATCAAACGAGACAGAGTCGCGACGCATGGGTGCGCTGTATGAAGGAAGACCCTGACTATGTACCGTGTCGACTAAAGATGGCTCAGTTGTACCATGTGGTTACAGAATTTGAGAAGAGCGCTGCGTTGGTAGATGAGGTCTTGGAAATGGAACCTAACAATGCGGAGGCGACTTATTTAAAAGGCCTACTCATGCGAGATGCTCTAGAGGATACTACTAGGGCATTGGACTGGTTTCAGAAAGCCATAGACCTCAAGCCAGACTACATAGAGGCTTTGGACATGTCCGGTGTGCTTTACAGCAGTTTAGAGAATCCTTTGGCTTTAGGTTATTTTAATCGTTTGATTGAACTACAGCCAGAGGTTCGTGTCCACTTTTATAATCGCGGTATGTTTTATTTAGGTCAGCAGAATTGGAACGGTGCATTGGAAGATTTTACAATGTGTACACAGCAGGATCCGCAGGATTTAGAGTCCTTTTTTAACATAGGATACATTCATTTGCAGTTGCAATTGTACGCTGAAGCTCGCCAATATTTCACACAAGCTTTGGCGATACAGCCGGTGAATCACCGTGCACTTTATGGTCGGGGATACTGTTTTGAGTTGTTGGGCGATTTACCTAATGCAGAAGCGGATTACCGTCAGGCATTGGGTTTTAACCCACAACACAGGGGTTCACAAGAAGGATTGGCTAGAATTGAGCGCGCAAGAGCTCAGCAAGGTCAATAAACTAGCGCATTGAATTTGTTTGGGTAATCTGAGATGATACCATCGACACCCATGTCCACTAGGGTTTGCATCTCTTCGAGGTCATTGATGGTCCATGGAATAACAGCAATTTGTCTAAAGTGACACCACGAAATCAGCTCTGGGGTGACCAATTCAAAGCTCGGGCTGTATACATCTACAGGAAACCCTAATGCATCCATTTCTTTGGCTGGATTAGCCGTTTTTTGGGTTATTAAACTAAGTTTAACGGGTAGGGCAGTTTTACGTACCTCACGAAGCACCCGAAGATCGAAGCTTTGAACACTTACTTTATTTAGTAACTCCGCCTCAGGATAAGCTTGGTTTAATTCGTTTAACGCTTCCACTACCAATGCAGCAAATTTCCTAGGCTTAGGATGGTAAACATCATCTCCTTTGCGGTGTGCTTTGATTTCAATATTAAAATTGGGCCAACGCAATCCCTTTTTAGAAATCATTGCAAAGAGGTCTTTAAGCAGCGGTTTACTCGTCGTAGTGTTGTATTGTTGCGAGAAATCGGGATGTGCTTTCGATCCACAGTCAAATTGTTGAATGCTATCGTAGGTCATTTTATAGAGACTGTAGGAATCCCCTTTTTGTACGCTGTCGTTAAGGGAGCAAATGATATCGTTTAACCAGGGTTCATGAGAAATAAGGAGCTCATGATCTGAAGTAACGCAGAGGTCCAATTCTAGAGTACTCACCTCAGGAAACCCGAGCGCCTTTTCAAATCCCAGCAATGAATTTTCAGGAAATAAACCCCTTGCACCACGATGGCCTTGTAAGTCTAATGTCCGCTCTGGGCGGGTGCAGTTCAAGAGTAAAATGCAACTGATTAGTACTAGGATGGAGTGCTTCATATTGTGTACTTTAATGCCTTGTTAAGTAAACCTCTAAAATACTGACCCCATGCGACAAAAGGCACTCTTAAGCCTTAGTTTTGTGGTCATTCTGACCCAATGTACTATGACTGAGCAAAACCCTGCTGGCGAACCTTTGGCAAAATCTGTCCCATTCGAGATGACCACACACGAAGACACACGTGTGGACGAATATTATTGGATGCGTGATCGAGAAAACCCTGAAGTGATTGAGTACCTCAATGCCGAGAATGCATATCGAGAGAAAATCATGAAGTCAACTGAACCTTTGCAGGAGCGTTTGTACGAAGAGATTGTGGGTCGGATTAAAAAAGACGACAGTTCTGTTCCATACGAGCTAGACGGTTATTTCTACTATACTCGATTCAATGCAGATTCGGAATACCCGCTATACTGCCGTAAAGAAGGTTCATTAGAGGCTGCGGAAGAGGTGCTCTTGGACGTAAATGAATTGGCCGAAGGCCACGATTATTACCAAGTTACTGGACTCAGTATGCATCCGAGCAACCAGAAGATTTCCTTTGGCGTGGATACGGTGAGTAGACGCATCTACACGTTGTACACAAAAGACCTCGTAACCGGCGCAATTGATCTTATTTCCGAAACTGAATGTACAGGTGGATCAACATGGAGTGCTGACGGAAACTTTCTTTTCTACACAGTAAAGGATTTAGAGACCTTACGTAGTTGTAGAATCAAACGCTGGAATGCACAGACAGGCAAGCACAGTACGGTGTACGAGGAGAAAGACGAAACATTCAGCACTTTCGTCTACAAGAGTAAAAGCAAGAAATACATCTTCATAGGCAGCGGTTCAACAATGGCCGATGAACACAGATTCATTCCAGCCGATCAGCCTGAGGCAACCTTTGAATTGATTCACCCCCGTACACGCGGATTGGAATATGGATTAAGCCACTTTGGCGATCATTTTTACATCCGTACAAATGCTGACGATGCGACAAATTTTAAATTGGTCCGTACACCGGTGACAGCCCCCTCGATGGAAAACTGGGAAGATGTCATTCCTCATCGCGAATCCACTTATCTTGAGGATATAGCGCTATTCAGCGATTATCTCGTTACAGAGGAGCGCTCGAACGGTTTGACCAACATTCGAATCCAACCTTGGGAAGGCGAACCAACCTATTTGCCATTTGAAGAAGAAACCTATACCGCTTATCTAGGTAATAATCCAGCCTTCGATCAAACGCATTTGCGCTTTGGATACACGAGCATGACTACTCCGGGTAGTGTGATTGATTACGATTTTACCACCGGAGAAAAAATTGTTCAGAAGGAACAAGAAGTGGTGGGCGGATACGAAAAGTCACTTTACGAAACCAAAAGAATTTGGGCCACTGCCTCAGACGGAACGCAAGTTCCGATGTCTATGGTGTATCGAAAAGACAAACTTCGTTCCGACGGTCCTAACCCAACAATGCTTTATGGGTACGGTAGCTATGGAATCACTGTTGATCCACAATTCTCTAGTGTCCGATTAAGCCTACTAGACCGTGGTTTTGTTTACGTCATAGCGCACATTCGAGGATCCCAATACCTAGGAAGACCATGGTATGAGAACGGTAAAATGTTCGATAAGATGAACACCTTTACGGATTTCATTAGTTGTGCAGAGACCCTTGTAGAGCAGGGCTATGCTTCTTCAGAGACCTTAATGGCTTCAGGAGGCAGTGCAGGTGGCTTATTAATGGGAACAGTGGTAAATCTCCGTCCCGATCTTTTTAGAGGGGTGCTAGCAGCTGTGCCTTTTGTGGATGTCATGACTACGATGCTCGATGAAACTATCCCACTTACTACAGGGGAATATGACGAATGGGGCAATCCAAATAATGAGGACAGTTACAACTACATGAAGAGCTATAGCCCTTACGATAATGTAACGGCTCAGGCCTATCCAGCTATGCTTATTACAACAGGCTTACACGACAGCCAGGTACAATACTGGGAGCCGGCAAAATGGATTGCACGCTTACGTAAATTACGCACAAACAGGAGGGAACCTCTGCTGATGTATTGTAATATGGAAACCGGTCATGGTGGTGCCTCAGGTCGTTTTGAAAGCTTAAAGGAGACGGCGATGGAATATGCTTTCTTCTTAGATTTAATGGGTATTAAGTCGTGAGTATCCAGCTAACAAATATTTCTAAAGATTACGGCGCTCAAAAGGCGCTGAATGAAGTGACTTTGACCATTGAGAAAGGCCAAATTACGGGACTCTTAGGGCCAAATGGTGCTGGGAAGAGTACCCTGATGAAAATCATTACCGGCGCAATCTTGCCAAGCTCTGGTACGGCTGTGGTGAATGGAGTAGATGTGATTGCATCGCCCCTCGAGGTGCAACGGTCGTTAGGCTACCTGCCTGAACATAATCCGCAATATCTCGAGCTTTATGTGCGCGAGTATTTGGAATACGTTGCTCAACTCTATAAAGTAGATAAGGAACGAATCCCAACAGTTATTGAGCAAACGGTTTTAGGACCTGAACAGCATAAGAAAATTGGTTCTTTATCGAAGGGTTACAGACAACGGGTAGGATTAGCAGCTGCGTTGATTCCCGATCCTGAAGTGCTCATTTTAGATGAACCCACTACTGGGTTAGATCCAGCCCAATTGATTGAAATTCGTGCCTTACTTAAAAACATCGCCACTGATAAAACCGTTCTATTCTCCACACACATCATGCAGGAGGTCGTAGAGCTCTGTGATACGGTAGTTTTCTTGCGATCCGGCGAGATTAAGAGGCAATGTGATCGTGCTGAGATAGAAAAAGGTCCTGCGCATTTAGAGCGTCTCTTTAGTGCCTAATCTTAAGAAAGTGTTTCATTTAATTGACTTGGATCAGCATCAAAAGGACCTAGAGCTCTGTTCTTCAGTTCATTTAGTATAATTGAGATTGTATCAATTTAGTTTGGCGTGAGTCCACTAATTCACTTACATTTGCCCCACAATAACGCGGAGTGGAGCAGTTGGTAGCTCGTCGGGCTCATAACCCGAAGGTCGTAGGTTCTAAGACACTCAATTTCAATTACTTATCGTAAGCTTATAGAGACTGACAGTAAAAAACTGTCAAAAATGAGCGACAAATGGAAGCTAACTATTGGCTCTTCAGAAAGTAAAGAGTTTGTAAATCTCTACTACAACAATTCAAGGTTTAGATACTGGAACGGGAAAGTCATTGGACTTAATTTAAAGAGTTCGGATAATGCTCAATTACTCAAAAGTGCATTTGAACTAAAGCTACTTGAAGGGTGGAGACCGAAGAAGAAAAAGAAAGTAGTTAAGGAGTCTAAATCCACTTCTCTAATTACTCAAATAGAATCAGAGTTAAACAAGATTCTAATCGGTAACTACTCCTTTCATCACAAAAGAGATTGTAAATGGGTGTTTAGTGAGTTCAGTAAATTCCTATCAAATTTGGGTAAACAAGGTTTAGTCTTGGAAGAGTTGGATAGTGAGATACTCTTTGATTTTATCTCACAGTCTAAATGGTCTAATAGAACCCAGAAGAATGTACTAACGACCTTGAAATGTATTTCAAATCAGCCTTTAAAAGAGCGGCTCAACAGGATTAAAATTAGGAGAACCAAGTCTACCCTTCACAAGCCTATTAAAGAGGTAGAGAGGCTCTTAAAAGACCTTAAAAGACATAATCAGAACTTATATCTATGCTGTCTAATCACCTATGGTTGTTTACTTCGTCCACACCAAGAAATCCGACTATTAAAATGGTCCGATATAGACCTCAACAAAGGCTTTATTTCACTCTCTGGAGATAGGAATAAATCTGGAAGAAATAGAATTGTACCAATACCAAATTATGTCAAAGAGGAACTATTAAAGTTAGAGCCAGAATCTTCGGGTTACCTATTTTCAAATAATGGTAATGCATTCTCCAGAGACTATTTCAGTATTCTATGGAAACGGTATAAGGCTAAAACGGAGAAGGACTTACGAGGAATTACTCTATACAGCTGGAGACACACAGGTGCAATCAAAGTCTTTGAGAAAACAGGTTCTCTACTCAAGCTACAGCAAGTAATGGGTCATAGCGATATGAAAGTATCACTTACCTACTTAAGAGGATTAGAAGTGAAGCAGCTGGATGTTGAGGACTTGCCAGAGTTGTAGCTTATCAGACACTTAAGTTATTTGCGTCCAAATTTAGACCCCAGATTCCACCGATACCCTACTGTGGCTAACCAGAATGAGTAGGCGCTCGGGCCGGCCCAAACATAGTTATCAAACATACTATAAGCAGACACCTCAAATGAAACGATAAATGAATGATGCTTATTATATGGTGTCCACTGACGCTGAAGATATGCGTGTAAAGGATACGGTCTTATTCCAGCTGTAACAATGGCATTTCTCTCCTTAAAACCAACTCCAACTTTACCCGTTACAAGGGTTGGAGCGGCTAATCCAATCTGTGCGTCCACAACCATATTACTCTCCGTGATGTAAGTAGTACCTATTAGGTATGAGCAACCTGGAAAATATCCGTCCAAATCATCTATGATGGCTAAACCTGCATTCCATTCCAGAGAAGTAAATTGCTCTTGTGCTTCGCACTCAATCCCAATAAAAATAAGGATAGACATTATAATCGCTTTCATAACTTTTCGTTTTAATAAAAGTAGTGATGTATTGCCTCATAAACATTTAGGAAAGATGCTAATCGTGAGACTATTCTATTAAAATAGGTATTTCGGGAAAATTAAAGACAGTATATGCCTCATAATTGAGACTAATGTTTAAGCAGTTGAATGTTGAGGACTTACCAGAGTTGTGAGTCATAATGAAACAGTAAGCCACTTTAGATTCATTAGATTTATGACAAACTAATACACCTATGAAACTACTTACTACAATTGCAGCCGTACTGATATCAATCTCTGCTTTCAGTCAAGACTATATTAAATATGAAAATCAGTCTTTTTTTCTTAATGAAGAAACAATTGAAATGAGGGAGATGAAAAGACTAACAAGACAATATCGCACTGGAGGCCAAAATTTGAAAAACGGTATTGCATCTTTAAATACAGTGAAATATCCTGTTTCAAGAGTCCCACTATTTTTAGGTGGCGCTTCTGCTGTATTGTGTGGCCCTATAATAGCGGCTCTAGGTAGTTATGACCCATCTGGTCCTGTACCTGCTTCTCAACAATTTTTTGCACTGGCATTCGGTGGTTATTGCGTTGTTGCAGGGGGAGTGATAATAACAAGGTCGTTTTTAAGTAATGAAAAATTTATAAAACGAGCCGACAAGCAATTTCAAAAGGTAGCGGATAAATTAAATGAGGCTATTAATCAGCAAGGAAATAAGAAGCTTCAGAAGGTGATGGGTCAATAGCTACTCTCACCTATTTAAGGGGATTAGAAGTGAAGCAGTTGGATGTGGAGGACTTGCCAGAGTTGTAGATTGTTCTCGTTAATGAGACAGAAATCCAGTGAGCCAATAAAAACAAGTGTGTATAAGTGATATATCGGTCCATAATTGACATTTAACTCATTGGTTAGAGTTTTAGATAACCTCAACTTGATGAAGTAATGTCCAAACCAATACACCTATGAAAC
>Ga0233395_1001464_pt1 | contig 11428 bp, 9 predicted proteins | sample 27DmetaG_FD_186029 | JGI IMG/M metagenome (GOLD analysis project Ga0233395, IMG submission 186029) | Seawater microbial communities from Monterey Bay, California, United States - 27D | ecosystem: Environmental > Aquatic > Marine > Coastal | place: USA: California | collected 2016-10-12 | reverse complement strand
ATCAACTCCCGAGATTTTAGTATTTTCTTCATTAAAATATGATGTTGTTACACCAATAAGATCGCCATTTTCATTTCTGGTTACGCTTTCTCCAAAAGGGTTTTGGTCTAGAAGAGCTTGCGCACTTTCACCAGTGACCCTGTCAGTGAAGTCTAAACTCCAATAATCTATAGCGATTTGCTGTGAGGAGTTTGTAAAAAGAAAACCTACATTCTTATTAACCGAAGAAGCAGGCTTTAATTCTGGATTTCCAATTTTAGCTTGCCTAATAAAGGGGTTATTGTCATTAATATCTCTTATGCTTCCAAGGTTGATATCACTTGAGTACATTTGCGCCATTGATGGCATTGAAAATGAAGAACCTCTTGAGGCTCTTAAATAAAAACCATCTATCAACTTGTACTTGAAAGATAACTTAGGGTCGAATGAAGAAACATTGTTAAATTTTTCAAATCTTCCAGAAAATCTCCCACTAAAATTTTTTAAGCTTTTTCCAGCTTCAAAAAAAGCAGCATATTTTTTTCTACTTTTAGAAACATTTATACCGCCTCCTAAAAAAAATAGATCCGCAGTCTTCAAGATTTGACCTTTGTCATCAAATTTTGCTTCGCTTATCTCGTCATAATATATTTGTAAATTTTCTTTGTTTATTTGAAGTCCATAAGCAAAGTTAATATCTCCAATATTAGTTCTAATAATCGCTTCTAAACTTTTCAAATACGATTTTTTATTAGAAACTTCAGCTCCAGTAACATAATCAATAAGCTCGTTAGAATTATTAGCCGGAGTGAATATATCCCAAAAAAAATCTTCACCAGTTGAAGAGTTTAATTTGACCCCATCAAGGGCATCAACAAATCTTGAATCAATAATGTCTGGTCTAAAATGCATATTTGCATGTTTGCTTGATGTGAAAGAAATTTCTAATTCAGCATTGTCATCTATCTGACCAGATATCATTTGGTTAAAATTATATTGCTTGATATCTTTTGGAGATTTCGGTGATGTAAATTCTGGTCCTAAAGGGCGCCCATACCAAGTAACTGGAACATTGAATGGGCTTCCGCCCTGACCAGGTAATATTTTTCTTGAAAGAAATGGAAGTGCTGGGTATGAGGGTGACTGAGGATTATCATTAACCTTGATGTTTGAAAACATAAAAGTTGCTTCATAATCAAACAGCCCTAGATCATAGTTTATATATGTATAAATTTTTTCATGATTCTCATCATTTACTAGATTAAACCTTTCACCATAATTAAAACCACAGGTTTCATTATTTACTAGAGTACCCCCATTGGATTCACACTCTGGGTCAGGTATTTTCTGGCCGGCATCATAAACTCCCACCCATAATCCATCTTCAACAATATCATCTTCAACAACTCTAAACGATCTTCCTAGGCCACTTACTGCCAGCTCTGAAATTCCATCTATTTCTGAAGCAGACAGAGGTTTTCTATCCATCACACCAATACCAAAAACATAATTCAATTTTTTTAATGAGGATCCATATAAGACACCAAATGATGAGTCGCTCTGGTTATAATTTGAGGTCTTTTTATGATCTGCTTGAATCTTGATTCCTGAGAAATCAGTTTCAGTTTTTATATTAACCACTCCTGCAACTGCATCTGATCCATATATTGAAGTTGCACCTTCTTTCAATAAATCAATCTGCTTTAGTGCAATCTCTGGGATAATATTTAAATCTATATAACTACTTCCATCTGATGATGGCGTTCCCGCAAAAGTATGCCTCTTTGAGTTCAGTAAAATTAGCGTGGAAGAATGACCCAGCCCTCTCATATTAAAAGATGACATGCCTTGATCAAAACCATCTAGATTGTTTGATTGAAAATGTGAACCTGAGGCAGAGGGCAGATGTTTAGCAATTTCTCCGATATTAGAAACATTAAAGTTCTTATAGTCTTTCTGAGTAATGACCTGAAGAGGGTTAGAATCTTGCTCAGATTTTTTAGTGAGAGATCCTGTTATTATAACTTCCTCAACATTTTGATTACCCAATATTGGTAAAGAAGCTAATACTAAAAATAGTTTAGAAAGTCTTGAAAATTGAGCCATCAAATTTTTGAATAAAAAGATGGATTTTACAGGATTAAAAGTATTCTTGAAACTTGAATTTAACTAGATACTACTTTCAGGTTCGTGGCAGTCACAGTTAGTCTTTTTGCATATTTGATAGTTTTTATAGTGAGATAGCACAACTAAAGCAGAACCAAGCATTGTTAAAGATAGCTCGCCATTTTCACCTAAAATACCTTCGCCCATTACCACAGCAAGAACAAGGGTAAGCAACCCAATCACACCCAACGCAATGAAATTTATAGTTTTATGATTTTTATACCCAAGACTTAAGGCAAATATACTCACAGGAACTGTAATAAGTAGGATTAATTTATGAATAAGCTCGCTCTCAACTGACGTTGCCATAAAACTATATGTAAGAACAATTAACGACGGCGCAAATAAACAATGCACTAGACAGACCATAGACAAAGTCATTGCAAATTTATCAGATAGTAATTGTGTTTTCATTGTTGCCCTAAAGTTTCCCCAAATTCATTATACATATGAACTTGGGGAGACATAATATACAGAATTTATTTAATTAGAAAGTTAAATTAAATTTCATTCCATAGTTTTTTCCAGGCAATGGAACCTCATCTTTTACAAAAGATGAATGGTTTCTAGCAGCTTCATCAAGCAAATTATTGCCAAATAATGATATTTTAAGAACTCCCTTACCACTTATTTCATATGTTTTGGTAAGTCTAGAATTCAGCATTTGATACCCATCAGTTGCAGTTTCACCCTCTCCAAATGAGCTTTGCTTTTCAACATCTTTTAAATTTAATTTAAAAGTTAAATCATTTTGTGCATAAGACAAAGAGTATATATTTCTAGCCGGATTGATTCTTGGAACATTATGGCCGTCTGAGAATTGAGCATTAGTAACATCTCTACCAAATGATAAAGTTAGTTCGCCAGCTCCCAAATCAACAGTTCTTCCAAACTCTATCTCATACCCATCAAACTCAGCATTCTCCTGGATATAGTTCGCATGAATAAGATTTCCATGACCGTGATCATCATGATCTTCATCACCATGATCTTCATCACCATGATCTTCATCACCATGATCTTCATCACCATGATCTTCATCACCTTCATCCATCAGAGTAATATAATTATCAACATCATTTATGAAGAAGCTAGCAAATGCATAGTAATCTCCATTCTCATAATTAAATGTTATATCTATGTTATTTGAGGTTTCACTATTAAGGTTAGGGTTTCCAACTTCAAACCTTCCTGTAGCTAAGTGAGGCCCATTCATAAACAACTCAATCACTGAAGGCAATCTCTCAACACTTGCAAAGCCAAGATTTACATTTAAGTTACTATTTAGATCCTTGCCAATGTTAAATGCATAGCTAGATGTGCGATTATCAATCTCATATTTATCAACATCGCCATCTTCATGTGAAACACTTCCTGTTCTAACAACGTCATCAAGCCTAGCCCCAAAATCAATATTATAAGATTCAAAATCTTTACTCATAAAGTAACCCAAGGTTAGTTCTCTATTATTTGCAGGGTTCATAAAAGCTTCTTCACCAAATATAGATGTATCCTCATCTACAAAATTAAAAGATATTTTTTGACTAATCCCGCTTTTAGATACATCAAAAATTGCACCATATTCAGACGAGTTATTTAGGAATAGAGTAGGGGCATGCTCTTCATGCTCTTCACCTTCATGCTCTTCACCCTCATGTTCCTCATGCTCTTCTTCAGCATGCTGTTCTGTTAATGAATAATCTGATTTTCTATATGTGTAATCCACTTTATTAAATAATGAGCCATTAGCATTATAGGATCCTTTCAAAGTAATACTTTCTGAGTCAGTAGTTGAGAATATTCTTTCGTCCTCATGCTCTTCACCTTCATGCTCTTCACCTTCATGCTCTTCACCTTCATGCTCTTCACCATGGAAGGGAATGCCATACATGCTCTCAATATTATCAACAGAAAGACCAATATAGCCCCAGTCACCAGTTTTGGATATACCAAACTTAGTTGCCTCAGACATATAATCTGAATTATTTATATAACCCATATTTTCTTCATGTTCCTCATGCTCTTCACCTTCATGCTCTTCACCTTCATGCTCTTCGTCATGATGCTCCTCATGCATAACTGCTCCGTTAGGGATATCGTAATTACCAAATTCTGAGCTTTTATACCCAAAATTTACATTAAAGCCGTTTAGATTATTTTTATAATTAAAATATTCAGTACTACCATCATTAACTGACTGTGTTTCATAGCCTGCTGCAAACTCAGCGCCATCAAAATCCATTTGTGCTATGCAATCATCAACCACATTAATAATTCCTCCGATAGATCCATTTGCATATAGTAATGATGAAGGCCCCTTAACAATTTCTATTTGAGATATATCATTTAAATCTAAATCATTTAAATGATCTGCACCTAGAAATGAAACATCTCTATTAACCATTCCATTTTTAAGGATTTTGACCCTAGAGCCTGACATTCCTCTTATTATTGGCTGCCCAACAGCTGAACCGTAATCAGCAATTGAAATTCCTAAATACCCGTCAATTGCAGCACCTAGACTTGATGTTGGACCATCTAATATTTCATCACCATCAATAACATATAAAGGTTTATCAATAGTATTTATATCCACCAAAGCAGATGTGACCACGACTGTTTCTTCCACAACTTGTTGAGAAAAAACATCGCTCGATTGAATCGCTATTAAAACTATAAAAGCGTTAAAAATTTTGTTCATACGAACTCCTTAAAAAAATTAAAATTAAAATTAAATTAAAATTAAATTTTTGGCGGAGCCCTTGAGTTAAAAATACGAAGGAAAGATAGAGCAAGACTTTTACCAGGCTCTATAGAAATTTTTATAGAAAAAAATCTTTGTAATTGGACTGAGATTAAATTTGGGACATCAACGGTCTTATTTTCAAAGTAATCACAGCTGATTAATTTATCACTTTCATGAAAATGATCATGGATTAGAGAGTCTGCAGAGATAGATGTAACAAACAGAAAGCCTGCCAGTAAGATCAATACATTGTTTTTACATCTCTTCATTTAATAATTGTAACCATTAATGCTTAAGGCAAACCATTCCAGGTATGTCACCATTTTTAAGGTCACGTAGTGTATCAGTTGCTTGAGAGATATGTCTAGACTCAACTTGTACAGGGTCAATTTTTCCAGATCTTACCAATTCCATCAACTCTCCCATCTCTTTCAAACTTCCCACATATGTGCCGGAAATTGTTCTTGCAGTAAATGTATGTAATGGGAGTTGGAGATTAAACTGACCACCAAGAAGACCCACAAGAATATATTGCCCACCTTTAGTAAATCCAAAAAGTTTGTAACCAAAATTTACTGATGACTCAGACCCAACAAAATCTATAACAGCACCAGCTGACCCATTTGTAAGCTCCAAGATTTTTTCTGAGGCTCCCTCATTTTTTGAATTTATAACCTCTCTAGCACCAGCTTTTTTCGCTGCTTGAAGTTTTTGATCATCGATATCAACTACTATAGGTTTAATATTAAAAGCAGCTTTAGCTATTTTGAGAGCTAAAAGACCAAGTCCTCCAGCGCCAATAATCACAAGATTTTTTTGCCCTGATTTCAAATTAGCTTTTTTAAGAGCACTATATGCAGTGAGCCCTCTGCAGGCATAACTTCCAGCTAATTCTTCAGGAGTGTCGCCAGCATCAAAAAGATATCTTGCATCCTTTACCAAAACATATTCTGCATGACCTCCATTCACAGAGACGCCTAAATTCTGTGCTGTAAATGGACCACAATAATGCTCCATATCATTTTTACACTCTTTGCAGTCGCCGCAACCAATCCATGGGTATACAACATATTTTTTACCTACTTCAACGCCACGAACATCTTCGCCAGTTTCAACAAGCTCACCATATATTTCATGACCCATTGCCAGAGGTTGAACAAGGCGAGATGTCATCTTTTTATCATTTCCAATATCAAAATAACCATCATGAATGTGAACATCAGAGTGGCATACTCCACAAGCGATAGTTTTAATTAAGACTTGTTTGCCCTTGGGAGTTGGCTTATCAGAAATTACTTCTTCAAGAGGTAAACCATTTCCTGTGACTTGATATGATTTCATTTACATTTAATACATTATTTAAAACTTATTATAGTTTTTCTATTAATGTCTTCCCATCTTTTTTGATCAACCAAATAACAAAGAATTGAATCAGAATCATTGCTTTGCTTAACTGAAAAATTATTTGGTATTTCTGAAGGCAACAAGGTGCATTTTTCAGTTATTTCTCTTTGGCTCTTAAGTGATTTAAAAGTTATTTCAACTATGTCAGTTTTCAGTTTTTTTATTATTTTATCCATATTGCTTAAACGATAAATAAGTAAATTCTATCTAGATTATATGGTATTTAATTTAAAGATCTAACAACATATACTATTTATATGAAAATTATATATATGAATAATACTTTTAGCTTTTTTTTAGCTTTCTTTGTTTCAGTCTATGCGGTATCTCAGAACGTTCCCTTTGAATCAACTTATACTCCAATGCCACATTCCAACGTACTCCTTAAAAATGGAAATATTTTTGATGGCGATGGCAACAAGTTTCTAAATACAGATATTATTTTACAAGATGGAAAAATTGTAGCTATCGGAAAAGACTTGCCGCGATCTATGGATTTAGAGGTTGTAGATGCAACTAATAAGTGGATAACACCAGGCATAATTGATATTCACTCTCATATGGGCGTTTATCCTGCACCATCTGTAACAACCAGTTCTGATGGTAATGAATCCACAAGTCCTGTAACTGCTGATGTTTGGGCAGAACATTCAATATGGGTCCAAGACCCACAATTTGCTCTTGCACTAAAAGGTGGAGTCACTTCATTTCACGTTTTACCAGGCTCAGCAAACTTAATTGGTGGCAGGGGTGTGACAGCAAAAAATGTCCAGCGTAATACAATTAATTCAATGAAGTTTCCAGGAGCACCACACTCATTAAAAATGGCTTGCGGCGAAAATCCAAAAAGAGTTTACGGAAATAGAGGTCAGGCACCCTCAACAAGAATGGGCAATATTGCAGGGTATAGAAAATCTTGGATTAAAGCATCGGGGTATTTGAGCAGGTTAGACGAGTATGAAAATAAATCTGAAGATGCCAAAGAAATGGGCTACAGACCGCAAAGAGATTTAGAACTTGAAACGCTGGCAGGAGTTTTAAGGGGGGAAATATTAGTTCATAATCATTGCTATAGAGCTGAAGAGATGGCAATGATGATTGATATAGCCAATGAATTTGATTATAAAATTACAGCCTTTCATCATGCAGTTGAGGCATATAAAATAGCAGATTTATTAGCTGACAATAATATATGCGCAGCATTATGGGCAGACTGGTGGGGTTTCAAACATGAAGCTTATGACATGGTTCAATCAAATGTTGCAATTGTAGATCAGGCTAGAAATGGAACTGGTTGCGCTATAGTTCACTCTGATAGCGAGATTGGAATTCAGCATTTAAATCAAGAGGCCTCGAAAGCTTTAGCTGCAGGAGTTAGAGCAGGATTTAACATAACTCAGGCTAGAGCAATGAAATGGATAACAAGTAATCCTGCTAGAGCAGCAGGCATTTACGATGTAACAGGATCTATTAAAGTTGGAAAGAATGCAGACGTAGTTTTGTGGAGTGAAAATCCATTTAGCGTCTATTCTCTTGCTGAAAAAGTTTATATAGATGGCGCCCTTGCTTATGACAGAGAATTGGGTCTCGAGCCTGCTTCGGATTTTGATATTGGCATATTAAACCCAGTAAAAAATAGGATAGACGAATAATGAATATTTCTAAGTTTCTTAAAATATATGCTGGTTTTTGTTTAATTCTCTTCAACCAAATGGCATATGCAGATGAAGTTCTTATTACGAATGCTAATATTTATGATGGCCAATCAGATAAACCATATTTTGGAAACATTTTAATAAAAAGTGGAAAAATAATAAGCATTTCTGATGATATATCTAACGCCAAGAAAGTTATTAATGCAGATGGCAAAATAGTTACACCTGGTTTTATTGCACCAGATACAGAAATAGGGATTGTTGAAATTGGTTCACTTAGCGTAACAAGAGATGACTCACCTAAAATTTATAATATTGGGTTTTCCATATTTGATGCTTTTAACCCAAATTCGACATTAATTCCATGGAATAGAGCAAATGGAATAACTTCTGCATTGTCACTTCCAAAAGCCTCATCTAGCCCAATTGGTGGCTTGGGATCATTCTTTGATCTAAATAGCGACCTCAATATATCTGGAGAAAAAGATATGGTAATGATCGGGAGAGTTGGAGGAAGCTCTTCTAAGTCTAGAGCTGAGACATTTGCATTAATGGAAGATATATTAGATTTAGCATTCTCCATTGATTCAAAAGTCATTAAATCAGACATAGAAATAATAAGTTTTATGAACGATATGCCTATAGCCAACCATCTAAATCTCCAGGTGCGTGATATAAAAGCGCTTTATAAGCTTGCCAATAAAAGGCTTCCACTCATAATAGAATCCAATAGAGCATCTGATATTCTTAAATTGATCAAATTGAAGAAAAAATATAACCTAAACCTAATTATTATGGGTGCGCAAGAAGCTACCTTGGTTTCAACTCAAATTGCTGAAAGTAAAATACCTTTAATTGTTAATCCAATTAACAATATTCCAAATTCATTTGATGAGCTTGCATCAAATATAAATGCGTCTGCGAGGCTTGAGCAGGCTGGAATATCTTTAATGTTTAATGCACCGCGAGATCATAATTATCATCTCATTAGACAAGGGGCAGGTGTTGCAGTTGCAAATGGTATGTCATATGGCGGAGCAATCAAGGCATTAACAAGTAACTTTTCTAAGGCTTTTGGTATTAGTTCAAAAGGAGTATTGAAGAAAGGAGCGTCTGCTGATCTTATAATATGGTCTAGTGATCCTCTTGAACCTTCAAGCATACCGGAGAAAGTTTTTATTAATGGAGTCGACTCAAGCTTAATGACAAGATCACTTAGATTGCAAGAAAGATACATAAAAAATTTAGATAAACCAAATACATATAGATAAAAAAACCCATCTAAGAGATGGGTTTTGATGTTTGGAGCCACCTGTCAGAGTCGAACTGACGACCTGATGATTACAAATCAACTGCTCTAGCCAACTGAGCTAAGGTGGCGAAGTTGATTATTATATACAAATATTTATTTTGGGAAAGGGCAATTTGTACCACCAATACCACAATAGCCATTTGGATTTTTAGCTAGGTATTGCTGATGATATTCTTCAGCTAGATAATATTTTTGATTTTCAATTATTTGGGTAGTTATTTTACTGAAACCATTTTTTATTAAAGCTGACTGATACTTGTTTTTAGACTCATGCAAAATCGTAAGATCCTCATCATGACAACAGTTAATAATAGATCTATATTGAGTTCCAATATCATTACCTTGTCTCATTCCTTGAGTAGGGTCATGACACTCCCAAAACACAACCATCAAAGCTGATAATTTGATTACATCTGGGTTGTAACAAATTTTAACAACTTCAGCATGATTTGATTCTCCACTACAAACATCTTCATAAGATGGATTATTCAATTCACCTCCACAATATCCAACCGAAGTTAAATAAACGCCATCCAGATCCCAAAATTTTCTTTCCACTCCCCAAAAACAACCTGCTCCTAAAATTATTTCTCTATGTCCATCAGGAATAGGCTTGTCTAAATTTATTTTTTTTAAAAAATGAATCATTAGTAAATCCCCATTATTGATATTTCACCAAAATGGTATGTTTTTAAATTATTCTTGCTATCTAGAAGCAAGCTACCATCACTATTGATACCCTTGAAAACCCCTTCATCTATAATGCGCCCATCTTGAATGATTTTTATTTTTTTTTGTAAATGCATACAAGCGCTTCCCCACTTCTTTTTCATAACAGCATTATCATTTTTAAAATTTAAGAATCCTAGTATTATTTTATTAATTATTACTTCTCTTTTTATCTCAACACCAAGCTCCGAAAGGTCACCCCACCAAGCTTCTTTATCTTGCAGATTTATATTGATGCCAATTCCAGTAATGCTTAAAATATCCTTTCCAAGTATTTCTTGCTCAACCAAGATCCCTCCAACTTTCTTGTTATCAAAAATAATATCATTTGGCCACTTTAGCCCAAGCTTATCATTTTGTGTAATTGAGCTAATGGCATCATAAGAAATAACACCTGCAGATAAGCTTAATGGAAAGTCAGTCTCAACATTTTTTTGTGCAATTGACATATATATATTGCCTAAACTTGGACTCGACCAATTCTTGCCTCGCCTACCTCTACCCTTAGTTTGCCTATTAGCAATCTTAACTGATAGCATTTTGGAGCTTAAGCTTCTTTTACATTCCTCGTTTGTAGAATCTATCTCATCAAATATATCTATGTCCACCAAATTTGATGGAACATTCTTTTTTATAATACTTAGATCTAATTTACTCAATTTAAAAAAATTAGTTGACTTAAATGCATTCTAGAACAAAAATAGTCACCTTGATATGGAGAGGTGGGTGAGTGGTTAATACCAGCAGACTGTAAATCTGCCGCTTCGGCTACGTAGGTTCGAATCCTACCCTCTCCACCAATATAATTTCTATAAACCTTAGCCTAAAAAAAATCTATAAATTTATCTTGTAAAAAGGTTGAGTTTATCAATTTTTAAAGGGATAATACGCCACCTTAAAAATAGGATGCTTATGTCGGGCTCATATAGCTCAGCGGTAGAGCACTTGCTTGGTAAGTAAGAGGTCACCGGTTCAAGTCCGGTTATGAGCTCCAGTTTTTATAAAAAAAATATTAATTTCAGAGAGGCGTAAAAAAATGGCTAGAGAAAAATTCGAAAGAACCTTACCCCACGTTAACGTTGGGACAGTTGGTCACGTTGACCATGGTAAAACAACATTAACAGCTGCTTTAACAAAAGTTGCTGCAGAAGTATTTGGCGGAGATGCTGTAGACTTTGCTAATATTGATAATGCTCCAGAAGAAAGAGAAAGAGGTATAACAATTGCTACTTCTCACGTTGAGTATGTTTCAACAGCACGTCACTATGCTCACGTTGATTGTCCAGGTCACGCAGATTACGTAAAAAATATGATTACTGGTGCTGCTCAAATGGATGGAGCTATTTTGGTGGTTAGTGCAGCTGACGGCCCAATGCCTCAAACAAGAGAACACATCTTACTTGCAAGACAAGTTGGTGTTCCATATATAGTTGTATT
>Ga0233395_1001463_pt1 | contig 11430 bp, 8 predicted proteins | sample 27DmetaG_FD_186029 | JGI IMG/M metagenome (GOLD analysis project Ga0233395, IMG submission 186029) | Seawater microbial communities from Monterey Bay, California, United States - 27D | ecosystem: Environmental > Aquatic > Marine > Coastal | place: USA: California | collected 2016-10-12 | reverse complement strand
ATGAAGATTTTAGTAAAATTGAATTAAATATTCAAATTGATGTTAAGAAACTCAAAGAAAAATGGTTGGAATACATAGGATGATAGTTTTCTACAAACTAATTACGACGGACTATAGATAATGTATGTTAAAACAAAACAGAATATGAAATTTAATAACGATACTATACGAGAGGCGGTCAATGAATGGCTTGAGAATGATGAATCAGCAGAGACAAAATATGGTCATATTTCTAACTGGGATACTTCTGAAGTTACTGATATGAATGAACTTTTCATGAGTGCTTATGAATTCAATCAACCCATTGGTAATTGGGATGTGAGTAACGTAGCTAATATGGTGGGCATGTTTAAAAGTGCAGTAATTTTTAACCATCCACTAAATAACTGGGATGTGTCAAATGTGACTTATATGAGTTTTATGTTTGAATCTGCTATGTCATACAACCAACCTTTAGGAGATTGGGATGTGAGTAGTGTGACTGATATGGGGGATATGTTTAGAGATGCAGAAGAATTTAACCAATCTATTGGCAATTGGGATGTAAGTAAGGTTATTGATATGAGTTCTATGTTTAGTGGAGCTAAAGCTTTTAATCAATCTATTGGAGATTGGAACACAAGTAGTGTTACTGATGTAAGTTATATGTTTAGTGGAGCTGAAGCTTTTAATCAAGATATAAGTGCTTGGAATACATCAAGTGTTACTAATATGAAAAATATGTTTTTTGCAGCAGAATCTTTCAACCAACCTATTGGTGGTTGGAATGTAAGTAAGGTGACTGATATGAGTGTAATGTTTGAAGGTGCTGGTTCATTTAACGAATCTATTGGCAATTGGGATGTAAGTAAGGTTATTAATATGAGTCATATGTTTTGTCGAGCTGAAGCTTTTAATCAATCATTGGAAAAATGGGATTTTTCGAAGGTAATTGATACTAGCAATATGTTTGATGAAGCTAATATAAATATGATTAGTAGATATGGTAAAGATGAAGAAAAATCAATCGATTCTGAAGTACTTAAAACTGAATTTGAAGTAAACGGTTTATTTTTTAAACAAAACAAATCACGAAATTTTGTTGCCTATCATGAAAATGGAAATAAAAGGATTGAGTATTTAAATGCCGATATAAATAAAGATTACGAACATTATTCACATTTATGTCCTAAAATTGTAGCCAATAAAGACACTAAAATTTCAACTTACGATGAAAACGGTAAAGAATTAAAGGAAGTTACAATTTTTTTAACTCCTAATAAAGGAGATAGTTTGATTGTATTTAAAACAGCAATTGATAATTACGCTAATTTTCATGAAGGTAATTTTACGGAAACCAACTACTTATCAAATTATATTAATGATCGCAATCATATAATAAATTTAACAGGTAGTAATGAGTGTGATTTAAAAAAATACCCACCTGTAATTATTTCGGTTCCAAGCCAAAATGTCTTGCGGTCAATAGCTCATTTTATACCTGATAAAAAATTTGTATTAATTTTTAGATGGGAAAATTTATCAGATGATGACTGGGTACGTGATAATGATTTATTAGAAAAACAGATTATATCTTATGACGAAATATGGAGAAGTGCAAATATTATAGATGATAACGGAGATCATTTAGATGAAGAGATTTTAGATTTTCCAGGCTCAAAAACTATGCAAGTAAATGGAAGAAACTGGCTTAACCAGTTTTGCTCATATTACGATTATCTTAGACTTTATGAGGAAGAAGTTTTTAATAATCTAGAAATTAGTTATGATAATGAAGAGAATTATACCGAAGATGATATACCTTTTGAACCATCTCTAATATTGGATGTTGAAGAGTATAAACGAAAAATAATCTTCAAATAACTTCATAATAATCATAGATCACAAAATTAAAAATGATATTTATTAAATCATCAAACACAAAAGTAATACGAAGCCTATATGGATAATGAAGATTAAATAATTTACAAAGTAAATACGACGGATTATAGATGATATAAATATTAGAAAAAAAATTAAATTGTTAAACTAACTACTATGTCACCAAAAAAACCTTACACAGAAGATCAGATAAGATATATTTTAGATAATTATATAAATAATGAAGATAGTTGTGTCAGAAAAACTGGACATTCTTTGGGAAGTATAAAGTTAATGTTACAAAACATAGCCGCTACCTATGGTTTGGTAAATTTTGGAACAGGCAACCCTATGTACACAAAAATTGCTGATGAATATCGAGAGAGAAACAAAGTCTTTGGTGAGACAATGACAAAGAAATCATTTTGTATGAGATTTGGCATTATTTAACATTAGATTGAGTGTGATATCCTAATAAAAATAAAATGATATGAGAAAAGTTTCTGACAATAAAGTGATTTATCTACACGAAAATGGAATAACCATAGTAGCTAAGCCAGGAGCAAAAGGTGCAAAAGCTGGTGAAACGTATGAGCTTAATGGGAACAAATATTATGTAGCAATAAACAAACAAGATCTAAAAAGGCTTGTGGATGAGGATGCAGATATGTCTAAAGTAGTTACAAGTAAAGTAACAACGATGAATAATTTATTCAGTTATAGTAATTTCAATCAAGACATTAGTAGCTGGGACACAAGCAAAGTAAAATCAATGTCTGAAATGTTTTATCGTAATGAAAATTTTAACCAAGCAATAGGCCATTGGAATACCAAAAATGTTACTGCAATGATTTCCATGTTTCATGGAGCATCTTCTTTTAACCACCCTATTGGAAATTGGGATACTATTCGATTAAATAATATTACAAGCATGTTTGAAGATGCTAAGTCATTTAATCAACCTATTGAAAATTGGGTAGGATTTGGCACTTCAATCAAAGGAACTATTAAATCATATAACTGTATGATTATACGAAATGCATTTAAAGGAGCAGAATCATTTAATCAATCATTAAAAAATTGGAAAATAAAAACATACAACCCTTATAATTTATTTGAAAATGCAAAATCTTTTAACGGAGACCTCAGTGGTTGGAAACTGTATGAATCATTAACTAATTTATTTAAAGGTGCAGAATCGTTTAATCAACCTTTAAATACTTGGGATGTCAGTGATGTTATTGGAATGCAATCATTATTTAAAGGTGCAAAATCATTTAATAGAGATCTGTCAAAATGGGATATGTCAAATGTATACCAATGTGAAAGTATGTTTTATGGGGCTTCCTCATTCAATCAAGATATTGGAAAGTGGGACGTAAGTAATGTCTATACAATGCAAAATATGTTTAGAGAGGCCTCCTCATTCAATCAAGATATTAGTGGTTGGGATGTATCTAACGTCAAAAAGATGACGGGTTTATTTCAGGACGCAACAACTTTTAACCAAGATATAAGCAATTGGAAATTAAATCCGTCTTTAAAAAAATCTAATACAATATTTAAAAATGCGAAAGCTTTTAAGCAAGAATAGAACCCATATAATAAACTTGAAAAACATAAGACGGTCTCCTATTCAAATCTATTAAGTGCTGAGGATAAGAAAAATATTTCTAAAATTAGAAAACTGATTACTTCTAGAGATTTTGAAAAAATAGACTTAGGTATACAACTTTTGATTTCATTAAATAATATATCATTGTTTGAAACATTCTTAAATGGTGTCAAATTTGGCAACGAGGAAGATGATTGGGAAAAACTAAATAGAAATAAAATGTTTTCAGGCTCACAACCTGCGCAGCCTTATTTAGATTATGCTTTAATAGAGATAATTGCCAACACTCCTCAGAGTTCTGACATAGACAAGTCAATACTTTTAAAAAATATATATTATCTATCTACAAGAATGTTTAAAAATACAATTGCCTGGCGCAGCGGTTATGATCCACTTTTCCCGAGATTTTATTCTTTTTCCAAGTTTAGTAACTTACAAACCTTAAAAATAATTTTTAGTGATTTTTCTTTTAATGATGTAAATATTGAAAATTATTTCCCAAAAAGCTTAAAAAACTTAGAGGTCCTTAATGTTCATGGAAGCCTCAAATGGATGGAGCATCTCAATGGTATTAAAACACTAGTTTTTGATGATCAGAAGAGTTATAATAATTATTCTAAAGAAATTAAAGAAATAACTGATATAAATAGTTTTAAATATTTAAAAAATCTAGAAAGCTTAGATTTTACCTCAGAAAGTTTTGAAAATCTTGATTTTCTAACTACCTGTAAAAAATTAAAAAAGATTAGTTTAACAATTGGAGGTGGTCATTATTATAATCAAGTTAAATTAAAAAATATAGATTTTCTCGTTAAATTGGAGAATTTAGAATTTTTAGAATTGACATTTAATGAAAAAAAACATGACGGTTATGTTTATTTTGACACTTCTAATTTAAAGGTTCTTAAAGATTGTCATTCTCTAAAAAAAATAACGATCAATGGATTAAGTGTCGAGACCAAAAATAAACCTTTGCTTAATAAAATGTTTTTAACAAAATGGCAATAGTTTAACACCCGAAAAGATTAAAGAACTTTAATAAAATATACTATGGCACTATTTTTTGGAATACCTGATGGAATTGAGGAGGGACAACTATTTAACAATAGGCAATCTCTAATTGAAGCTAATCTGCATAGGTCTACCATGGCCGGGATAGACGGAAATGGAGAAGATGGGGCTGCTGCAATTGTTTTATCTGGTGGTTATCAAGATGATGAAGATTTAGGTGATGAAATAATATATACGGGACATGGAGGCAATGATTCAGCAACCGGAAATCAAATAGCAGATCAATCATGGACATCACCTGGTAATTTGGGATTAGTTGTTAGTAGACAACGAAATTTACCAGTGAGAGTAATTAGAGGATACAGACATAACTCCCCATTTTCTCCAATAACAGGCTACAGATTTGGAGGATTGTATTTAGTAGTTGATCATTGGGAGGAGAGAGGAATAAGTGGTTTTAGAATATGTAGATTTAAACTTTTAAAACTCGATATTGAAACACCTGCAGAAATTGTTAAAAAGGGTGTTTTAGTATTATTAGAAAATACAGAAAAAAAAGTCACTTGGTACAGTATAGGTATTGACCCCCCTAACGAAGACATAAAAAAGCTGTCAATTGAAAAATCGTTTGCACAACACCTATTAGATAAAAAAATAGGAGATGTTATAGATTTCGGGTCTGGTTTTAAAATATTAGAGATCAAAAAATATATGAGTACGTAAAATAACATTTATCAAATAACAAAAACGACATGTAACATTTAATGTAATGAATTAAAAAATTAAAATTATATGAAATTCAACAACGAATCACTAAGAATCGCTGTAAAAGAGTGGCAAGAAGACGAAACAAAAGCAGCATCTAAATACGGACATATCTCTAATTGGGATGTGAGTAATGTTACTGATATGAGTGAAATGTTTCAAAGTTCCAAATCTTTTAATCAGGATATTAACAATTGGGATGTGAGTAATGTTACTAACATGAAATCTATGTTTGACAATGCAGAAGAATTTAACCAACCGATCGGCTGTTGGGATGTGAGTAACGTCACTGATATGAGTAGTATGTTCATGTATGCAAAATCTTTTAACCAACCAATTGGTAATTGGAATGTGAGTAACGTGACTAAAATGTTTTCTATTTTTGAAATGGCCCATAGTTTCAACGAAAATATTACGAATTGGGATGTGAGTAAGGTGACTAGTATGGTTTCAATGTTTTATGGAGCTACTTTATTCAACCAAGATTTGAGTACTTGGGATACTTCCTCAGTAACTAATATGTATAGAATGTTTTGGTTTGCATCTTCGTTTAATCAACCTATTGGTGATTGGAATGTAAGTAAGGTGAAAAATATGAAATCAATGTTTGATTCTGCTTCTTCATTTAATCAACCCATAGGAAAATGGGATGTTTCTAGTGTCACTAATATGAGTCAGATGTTTCGGTTTGCATCTTCATTTAATCAACCTATTGGTGATTGGGATGTTAGTAATGTGACAAAAATGACCCTTATCTTAAAAACTGATGGAGCCCCCCCATGGTTCCCAATTGGTTGGGAGCCAAGACATCGGATAATGCATTCTGCTTTTAATCAAGATTTATCTAAATGGATTGAAATAAATAGGCATGTAAAATTTGGACGTCAAATGTTTTCTAAAGAGTTTTCTAAAAATTTTGATGTTAATTCTTTAACGAGAAAAATTGATATTAACACTATTAATAAAAACTCGAAGAAAGCAATTCCAAAAATTAAAAAATTGCTTAAAACTAAAGATTATAACAACATAGACTCAGCAATTGAAATATTAAGATCCTTAGAAGATAAAGATTTATATGAGTTTTTTTTAGCTGGTGTAAAAATAAATTCTAATGGTAAGTTAATTACCACTAATATCTTTACCGGTTCAAGGCAAGCACAACCATATTTTGATTATGCTTTAATTTTATTGATAAATTATGCGCCAAAAAATTTAATTATTCATAAAAGTATCAAACGTATTAATATTAATGTCTTAACATTAAGTGCAAAGCTTGAAGAGTCTATAGCAACACCAGGAGGATATAATCACCTTCCCGACTGTGGAGTATATACAGCTCATCAATTTCCAGATTTAGTATTTGAGAATTTAGAAGAAATTACACTAGATAATTACCAAAATTTACAGAGTTTAAAATTTCTGTTAAATTGTAAGAAATTAAAAAAAATTAATATTTCAAGTTGTGATAATATTAAAGATGCAAATTTATTTCCAAAGAAAATTTTCAAACAATGAATGATTCAGTAATTCAGTATGGTCCGAAAGCCAATACAAAAGAAATTGAAAAAATACTAACCCATATTTTCAATAACAAAGATGAAACTTCAAATCCAGAATTTAAACCTACCCCAATCTGTATATGGGGTACACATGGGTTGGGTAAAACAGAAATGGTTAAAGATTATGCCATTAGTAGAGGCTGGAAGTTTGAATATATAGCCCCCGCTCAATTTGAAGAAATGGGTGATCTTCATGGTATGCCATCTATTGTAGAATCATTAAATAGTAATAAAACCATATTCAATCCACCGGATTGGGTACCCACTAGTGAGGGGCCAGGAATTTTATTAATAGATGATATTAATAGAGCAGATGACAGAATATTAAGAGGTTGTATGCAACTATTACAAAACTATGAGCTCTCATCATGGAAACTTCCAAAAAAATGGCAAATTATAGCGACTGCAAATCCTGAAGGTGCAGACTATTCTGTAACACCAATGGATGATGCTATGCTAACAAGGATGATTCACACAACTTTAGTATTTAATCACAAAATATGGGCACAATGGGCTTATAATGCTGGTGTTGATAAACGAGGTATTTCTTTTGTGTTAACCTATCCAGAACTAATAAATACAGGACGAACAACTCCTAGAAGCTTAACTCAGTTTTTTCAACTAATTACAAATATTAAAGACCTAAAAGAAAATAGGGAATTAGTTTTTGCTTTAGCATTATCAACTTTAGATGAGGTAACATCAAGCTCTTTTATTAATTTTATTAATGATGATCTTCAAATTTTAATTGAACCCGAAGAAATATTAAACTCATCTAATTTTAAGGATATACATAATAGGCTAAAGGTTTTATCAAAGGATAAAGATGGTGAAAAACGAACCGATAGACTTTCTACCATTACCTCCAGACTTTTCATTCATTTGACATCAAGTAAATACCATGTTGAAAAAATACATTCAAAAAATCTAATACAGTTTTTTCTTTTAGATTTCATACCTAAAGATTTAATTATGAGTTTATATATGGATTTATTGAAATCTTCTAATAATGATATAAAAGAAATGCTAAGAGATAAAAAATTAGCAAGTTTATTGATCAATTCCATGTAATTTTATTTGTAAATATGTCTAAGAAAAACATAAACGATGAAATTTCGAGATGTATCATCCAAATGCTAATTGATGAACCTTTTTATGCGCATTTTTTAAGTGGTATTGTAAGGAAAATAACTGATGATATTTCAACAGCAGCTGTAGGTTTCAATAACTCAAATGTAACACTTTACGTAAATGAGCATTTCTTTTTAAAGGAACTTACTACTTTTTCTTCAAGAGTAGCAATTATAAAGCATGAGACTCTCCATCTTGTATTTAAACATCTAGTAATGTTAGATTTTAAAAAGTACGATGCTAAACTATTTAACATTGCTGCAGACTTAGTTGTAAATCAGTTTGTTGGAAAATGGAAATTGCCCTCTTCTGCCGTAACTCTGTCATCGTTCCCAGAATTGAATTTGTCTGAAAATGAATCCTTAGATTGGTATTATAAAAAACTTCTTGATTTAAAAAGAAAAATGGATCGTAATAAGAATTCTAAAAATTCCTTTTCCAACACAAGCACTCAAACACTTGAAAATATTATAAATAATGGAAACCACAGTGACCATAGTAAATGGGGGTTTTCTGAATCTGACATAAACTTACAACATGCAGAAAGTGAACTAGATAGGATTATTTTACAAACAAAAGAAAGAATTTCTCAAAAGCAATATTCTATGCTTCCGTCTGCGATAAGGGATTTAATTAATATCATTATTGAAAAAAGAAACCCAAAAGTTAATTGGAAAAGAGCTTTGAAAATTTTTTCATCAAGTAGTAGAAGGACGAAAGTTAAATTCACTGTTAAAAGGATTAGTAAAAGGTATGGAACGAGACCAGGGGTTAAAATTCAAAGAAGTCAAAAAATAGCTGTAGCTATAGATACATCAGGTTCAATATCTTTAGATGAGTTAAATATGTTTTTTAATGAAGTTCATTCAATGTGGCAAAATGGAGCTGAAATTGAAGTTATAGAATGTGACGCAGCTGTTCTAAAAACATACAATTATAAAGGTAAATTTCCTGAATTTATTCACGGGAGAGGAGGTACAAATTTTGATCCTGTTTTTGCATATATAAATAAAAACAGAAATGTTTTATATGATGGATGCATATACTTAACCGATGGTTATGCAGCTGCACCAGAAATTAAACCTAGATGTAAATTGTTTTGGGTGATAACTCCTGAGGGGTCAATTGGATCACATTTAAAATTTGGTAGAGCATTACAAATAAATAATTAAATAGATATGATTTATTTACATAAAAATGGAGTAACTATTGTTGCTGATAAAAAAGCCAAAGTTGGACAATCATACGAGCTTAACGGCGAAAAATATTTAGTAGTGAACAGGAAAATGCTAGAGAATTTGGTGAATTCAGGAAAAGATGTAACTAAGGTTGTTACTACCAGGGTGAATATGATGTTATTCCTTTTTGCAGGTGAAACTAATTTCAATCAAGATATAAGTTCTTGGGATGTTAGTAATGTCGGAAGCATGACTGGTATGTTTGAAAGAGCTAAAAAATTTAATCAAGATATAGGCAAATGGAACGTTAATAATGCTAGTCAGATGGAATCAATGTTTGAAGGAGCTCACTCATTCAATTGTGACATAAGTAATTGGAATATATGTGGTTATGCTAATTTGAGAAAAATGTTTGCTAATGCTTTTTCGTTTAATCAACCTATTGGAAGATGGAAACTTGACCCTTATTGTGATATTTCTTATATGTTTTTAAATGCTAAATCATTTAACCAGGATTTAAATCATTGGAATGTTAAAAAAATATTATCTATGATTTCTTTATTTGAAGGTGCTGAGTCTTTTAATCAAGATCTGGATTTATGGGATTTAGCAGAAAACAATTACAAAGGTCTTTCACTAAATCGAATGTTTAAAAATGCTAAAAAATTTAATGGTAACATATCTACTTGGAAATTTGATGGAATTACTCGTATGGATGAGATGTTCGCAGGGGCAACCTCTTTCAATCAAGATATTTCGGTATGGGATGTGAGTAAGGTTGAGAAAATGGATAAATTATTTAATGGAGCCGAATCTTTTAATCAAAATTTGAGTGATTGGAATATTCATGATAAGCTAAAAATAAAAACACCATCGGCTATCTTTACAGGTGCAAAAAAGTTTAACCCTGAGCATAGTCCTTTTCAAAAAAAGAAACGATCTATTGATACATCAACTAAAAACCTCACTTCTGAGGATAAGAAAACTTTTTCAAAAATTAAAAAATTACTACTTTCAAGAGATATTGATAAAATCGACTTAGCTATTGAATTATTTATATCATTAAATAACACCGAATTATTTAACACATTATTGGATGGTTGTAAATTAGAAACTATTGATAGTAGTGAACCAAATCACTTTGAATCTAAACTCCGTACTAATAAGATCTTTACAGGAACAGGTCCAGCTCAACCATTATTAAATTATGCTTTAATGAATATTATTGCATCTGTACCAAAAGATCAAAATATTAAGATTCATGAATCTATTGTTTTAAAAAATATCCATCGTCTTAATATTTCTACAATAATAGGATTTAATAATAATTATGATAGATTTAATCAATTTTTTGAAATTGATAAATTCACTTATGTAAAAAAAATCATTATAGATTTTAGGAAATTTGAAAACATAAATTTTTTAGATTCCTTAAAAAATGAGTGTGTTAAAGAGTTTACAGCTATGAATGTTACTGGCTCATTAAAATGGTTGAATAATTTTAGTCATTTAAAGGTTTTAAAACTTTCACCATATTGGGGCGATCAAGTTCAAGATCATGAAGTATTTAATTCTTTAGTTAACCTAGAGGAGTTAGAAATAAAATGCTCAAATGATATTACTTTTCTTAAAAATTGTATTAAGATTAGAAAATTAAAATTAAATATTTCTGCTGCTGTATCAACAATAAATATTGATACTTTAAAGTACTTAATTAACCTTGAAGAGTTAGAAATTATTGACACAACAAAACAAGAGATGCAAACATTTAATGCAAGTGTTTTATCAAGTTGTAAAAAATTGAATAAGTTAATTTATAGAACTGAAATGGATGAGGAAGAGGAGGAGAATGGGCGTTACTATTCCTTAAAGACTATAGATATGAGATTATGTCAAGTAGAAAATATATTAAAAAATATTAGACAATGTGAAAAACTAGAAAGTCTTAGTATTTTTACTAAGAGTGATTATAACTGGACAAAAGAAGAAGGCGCACTCTTGCATCTAGGTGTTGAAATTTCAAGTTTTAATGGGCTAAAAATTCCTCCAAATCTTAAAGAGATTAAAATTAATGAAATTGAGCTATTACCAATTAAAAATATTTAGTTTTTTTTAATACTGATTCAAAGGTGTAGGAGGTGTAGTAAATGTAGCTGATAAAAAAACTTTTAAAAGTTGATATAATACTATTTTTTTTGATTGGTCGTACAATCATCGTACATATTTAAATATAAAAAAACCTCAACTTATTGTAAATCAATAAGATGAGATTTTTAATCGTGGAGCCAAAGGGAGTGAAATCGAACTATTT
>Ga0233395_1001457_pt1 | contig 11438 bp, 10 predicted proteins | sample 27DmetaG_FD_186029 | JGI IMG/M metagenome (GOLD analysis project Ga0233395, IMG submission 186029) | Seawater microbial communities from Monterey Bay, California, United States - 27D | ecosystem: Environmental > Aquatic > Marine > Coastal | place: USA: California | collected 2016-10-12 | reverse complement strand
ACTTGATTGTTACAAGCGTCAGTTACAGTAACAACATATGTACCCGATGACAAATTAGTTGGTGCAGAGGCAGGTGAGGCAGTAAAAGCCGACCCGTTAAGTGTCCAGGCATAAGAATAGGGTCCGTCGCCACCTGTGAGCGTAATTGTTGCTGAACCAGTTGCCGTATTACCACATGGTCGGTCGTCAACCGCAAGTACAACTTGCGTTAAAGGATTAGACAATACTTCTCCAGAAACTGCGACATTCTGATCGGTCGCTCCAGTGGAAGAACACCCTATGTTACCACTAGGGGTACCCGTTGCAGTTGATGTCAGACGGACATAAACAGTTGTCGCCGCAACAGTTCCAGCACCATAAGGCAGTGTTAGAGTCGAAGCATAAGTCGTATTGTCGGTGGAGTATTCGTATCCGGACAATGCAGCTATTTGTATATCGGCAGTTAAACTCTCTCCGGAAATTGAAAAATCTTGTTCAGATGAGACTACACCAGTACAACTTTCAAAAGCCGATAAGGTGCTGTTAGTCAAAGTAATACTTTGACTAAATCCAAAAACGGAAAAGATAAACGAAAAAGTAAATAGTAAAGCTTTGTTTTTTATACCACTGAGTGTATTTGCTTTATTAAAACACTGATTTTCAACGATTTTATTTAAATCGTTTTGACGAACGGCTAGTGAGCCAAGTAATTGTTTAATCATAGATGTCTTTATTATACTGCAGGAGGGTTAAATTAGTTACACTCCTACAATTGACGCAAAGGTAATATTAAATTTTCAAAAAAACCCCGAATATTGTTTTGAAACACCTCGGAGCTGTTCTAACATTATTACGTGAATTGAGTAAAATTGGTTGGTTCTATTTTTGTTTTTTTTCAAAAATATTTTAATTGAGTCTACTTTTGTGTAACCAAAGTCACAGTTGTTAGGGATATAATGGCAATATGACTAGCCTACAAGAATTGATTTTAGAAGCGAACTTTAGGGTTTAAATAAAATTTAAATTAATTTTAACGCGTGAAACAAAAAATAAGATCATACCTCTCAGGACTGTTGCTTTTATTTATAGGTCTGCAGTGTACCACCTTAGGCTTCATGCACAGTCATGACGACGACCGTCATGAGCACAAAGACCAAGCAATAATTTTTGAATCTGAAGTGGAGCATTCCGACAGTACCCACGAGTGTATCGTCAGCGAAGAATCACATGAAGAGGCATGCAAGGTATGTGAACTACTACTTGCTTCCAACGGTCAAACGTATTTAATAAATACACAAGCTGGGTTAATTTATTTCGGTGATCAAGTTGATCGCACTTCGAATCCAGAAATAGCGAAGATTAATTTTTCATTAAGAACATTCGCTGGAAGAGCTCCTCCCCGCTCCTAATCCCATCATCATTTATTCAATCAACCAAGCGGCTGTTCGGGCCACTTCGTGTGCTATGTTGAATCTTTTTTTCGCGGAATCAACGACTAAGTTTGCTTTCTCGTAAATGACTGAATTAACAGATGCTAAATGATCGAATCCAAAAGCACGATTATATTTTAAATTAAAACAAGCATTTTATGCAACGGTTCTTGCAATTTATTGCAGCCCTAACTTTGTTCTTATCCCTTTCTCCTTTGGTTGCTCAAGAAACTTGTAGCTATCAAATGTCCGGATATGTTCTTGATGAGCACGATCAAACGCCTTTATCGGGGTCGAAAATCTATCTCCAAGATGGTAGTAAAGTTGCTTATGTCGATTCATCAGGATATTACCACATTGATGGATTGTGCAAAGGAACCTATATTTTCTATTGCAAACATTTCGGGTGCGATGCAGTGAGACAGGCCGTAAAAATCACCAGCAATACAACACATAACTTTTACCCCGAGCATCATATTGACTTTGAAGCAGTCAAAGTTAAGGGACAAAAGACCGAAGAGGAACTTTCTCTTAGCAAAAGAAAACTGAGTATGCGGGACAAAAATGAGGTCAAAGGTCTCTCATTAGGTGATGGTCTCTCTAAGTTGAATGGCGTAACCACACTCACAACCGGGAACAACATTTCAAAACCAGTTATTCATGGACTTCACAGCAATCGAATACTCATACTAAACAATGGGATTCGGCAAGAGGGACAGCAATGGGGAAATGAGCATGCACCAGAAATCGATCCATTCATTGCCGATGAAATCGCTGTTGTCAAAGGAGCAAACAGCGTCCGTTACGGACCAGATGCAATTGGAGGTGTTGTACTGGTAAATCCAAAAGAATTGAAAAAAACTCCTGGCATAACTGCTGAATTGAACTTAGTTGGACTGAGCAATGGAAGACAAGGAAATGCCTCAGTTGCAATCAATGGATGTTTGAGCAAGTTAAAACCATTAAGGTGGCGGATACAAGGAACACTAAAACAGGGAGGAAATGTAAAGACGCCCTCCCACTATTTAAAAAATACAGGTGTCAAAGAGTACAATTTCTCCTACGCTATCGGTTACATCAAACCGAAATATGGAATCGACTTTTTCTACAGTCAGTTCAATACTGATATTGGAATTTTTTCAGCTTCTCATTTTGGAAATCTTACCGATTTAGAAAAAGCATTCAATGCGGAGGAACCGCTTGAATCCGCCAACTTTACATACGAAATTAATCGGCCAAGGCAGCATATTGAGCACGAACTATTTAGGACCAAGGCCTTCTTAGCGGCAAAAAAAAGAGGTAAACTTTCATTGACCTATGCAAGACAATACAATAAGCGCCTTGAATATGATAAACATCCTCCACTAAACGATTCACTCGCCAATTTAAATCTTCCAGCACTGCAATTTGAATTAACCACTCATACTGGCGAATTAATTTGGGAGAGTGTACGAAGAAAAACATTAAAAGGCAAAATAGGAATAACAGCATTGCATCAAGGTAACACCTATAATGGACGCTTTTTTATTCCCAACTTCCAAAAAATTGGAACGGGTGTATTTTGGATAGAAAATTGGAAACCCAAAACAACAAAAATAGAAATTGAGAGCGGCATCCGTTTCGATAGAATCTACCAACGCATCTTCATGCGAAAAGGAGACGATATTGTTTCCCCAGCTCACAACTACCAAAATCTAAGTGGTACCCTGGGAGCAATTTACAAACCCAATACAAATCTTGTAATTCGCTCTAACCTTGGAAGTGCCTGGAGACCTCCTAATGTCAATGAATTATACAGTGATGGTCTCCATCACGGCGCGGCTGCAATCGAAAGAGGAGACTCTACATTGGTCACTGAAAAAGCGGTTAATCTTAGTTCTTCTGTGGAATACAATGGGAAAAATCTGTCCATTGTATTTGATGCGTATTACAAAGTTATTAACGACTTCATCTATTTGAAGCCTACTTTGGAGCCAACACTTACGATAAAAGGTGCATTTCCAACTTTTATGCACGATCAAGTCAATGCACATCTACGAGGTTTTGACCTTACAGTCGACTTCGCCATTACCTCGAGATTGTCTTTTGTATCCAAAACAATGATTTTAAGAGCTTACAATCGAACAGAAAACGAACATCTCGTAATGATGCCCGCAGACCGCTTCGAAAACTCATTGGAATACAACTTCCAAGATAGAGGTAGAATCAAGAATACATATGTTTCAATCTCCTCATGTTCTGTTTTGCAACAACGGCGTGTTCCACAAAATAGCGACTATGTAGCTCCCCCTGAAGGCTACACACTTCTAAACCTATCGGCAGGAATGGATATTCGTACAAAAAATACTACTATCGCTTTAGGAATTGGTATCAATAACCTTTTAAATACGCGTTACCGCGATTACATGAATCGATTCCGTTATTTCTCCGATGAAATGGGAAGAAACATATCCATAAGAGCAACTATACCCATGACACTTTTTACACCTAAATCGTCAAACAACAATTAGTAAATTTTTAAAACAAATCAATATGAAAACAACAATCAAGTTCGGACTAGTATGCATGGTAGCACTAGCAAGTTGTAAGAAAGATGCAGATCTCGTGGAAGTTCCACCTCCTGTTGGCAATGAAGTTGAGGTAATCACCACAATGACCTTGTTATTCTCTGATGATGCAGGAATAAATCCAGATGTAACGGCTACATTCCGTGACCCAGACGGAGATGGTGGATTGGACTATGACATTTTCGACACAATCAGACTAATGAATAATACAACATACAATACAAGTATTCTTCTTCTGAATGAAACTGTAAGTCCAGCCGACACCATTTCAAACGAAGTCTTGGACGAAGATGACGAGCACTTTTTCTGCTTCACACCATCATTAGCAAACCTTTCTATCGTAAGAACAGATTCCGATGGAATGTATGAAGTAGGACTTCAAAGCCAATGGACTACAGGAAATGCAGAAAATGGAACGACACAAATCGTCCTCAAACACCAACCAGGTGTAAAAGACGGAACATGTGCACCAGGAGAAACGGACATAGACGTGACGTTTGTTACAGAAGTTCAATAAATTAAACTAAAATTACATTAAGATGATTAAGTATACAAAACTAATAATAGCCCTTTTTTCAATCGCGATAATCGTTGCCTCATGCAACAAGACAAAGTCAACATCAAAGCGAATTATGAAAGCCGGAGAATGGAACGTTGTTGAATTGTCAGTCGATGGAGAAAATCAAGAAGAACTTCCACATTGGACAATCAACGAATGTGATATATATTCGGAAGCATGCGTGGGATCTTGGCAAAATGACGAAGGAGGAGCAACCGATTTCGTCTGGCAAGTTACTGATAAAGGAGGTTCATTTATTATATCTCGTCAAGGTCCTGATGAAGGATTAGAACACGCCGATGAAGAAATGGCAACACAGTGCTTCGATTTCAGTGGTACCTATGAGATTATTGAAAATGACCGAACAATGATGAAGTTCACTAGTACGACAACACAGGGGTTCTCTGGGCAAGCTGCTGTGATCACAATTGAGAAAGTATAGCTTAGCTCAAAAAAAGTAAAAAATGATAAAATCACCATGAATAATTTCGTGGTGATTTTTTGTTTTTTGTTATGCTACTTTTTTCTTTGGTGCAGAAAAAAGCTCCCGATTAGGAGCTTTTTAAAAATAGACATGTTTCAGAATTAAATTACTAATACCAAAAGTAAAAATAGATACTTTAATATGCCGGCAAAGAACTTGCCGCATCGGCAAATATTAGTAAAACTGCAAGGATCCATAGCACTGATAACCCAGACAGAATAATACCAACGATAGCAAATGTTTTGGGTTCCTTTGTAAGACCTACGGCCGATAAAATCGCTCCGACAATAACAATAATCCAGCCTACGATTGGAACCCACGCTGTAAATAATCCTACTAATGATACTATAAAACCGGCTAAACCAATTCCGTTACTGCTTTTTTCTTGATTACTCATAATATCTATTAATTATTTTTTTGAGGTAAAACCTTTTACCAATTATACTGCTGGACTAGTGTACCAGAAACTTTCTATTCACATTATACATTATGACAAAAGCAATGTTTATGGCAAGACCAAAAATAAAACCTCCCCACATAGCTCCTGAATCGCCGGCGTAAGAGACAAGATCGGACAATGCAACCGTAGAAATTATACTACTCAGAACTGCCAATCCTGTTCCGATTAGATAGAGAAGGAATCCTTGCTTTTTTAATCCCCACATCTGAATGGCTCCAAATAGGCAAAGGCCTGAAGAGCACAATCCAAGGAACGTCCAAATTGCTCCTCCGGCAATTGCAAAACTACCCAACATACCTACCCCAACTAATGACAGCAGACTACCTAAAATACCCAACCCAGAACCGATAAAGGTTAGAATACACAAAACAGTTAAGAATTGCGGTCTTGAATTTTCTTCACTCATATTTTTTTTTTAATTTTTGTTAATATTAACAATAATTTTTAGTAAAAAAAAATTCATACTAATAGTTCTATCATGCGCGTCAAGAAATCTAAATATTGAAGAAACATTATTCAGAAAGTCGAATTTCAACCCTTCGATTTTTGGCTCTTCCTATGATGTGTTGATTATCTAATGTATTATCTCTTGTCTCGTCTATTTTCTTCGGCATGGTTTCTATAGCTTAGTTATTATTCAGTTATTTCATTGCTTGGTTCTGTCGCATTAAACTAAAACCTCATGATTTTTGTCATTTTTGATAAAAATTGAAAAACCTATATCTTTGTTTATTAGTGATTTAACTTTTTGAAGAAAGTGAAATTCTATTGAACAACATTTGAAAAATAATTAATGCGACAGAACCGTTTAGCTAGACCGTTATAGGCAATTAAGTGCTGAATGATTATATTAAAAAAAAACTATTATGAAAACATTACTACTTCCATTCCTATGTATCCCAATAATTGGGTTTATATCTTGCCAAAGCGATTCAACTGCTGATGATTTACAAGATGTAACAAAAGTGGTAAAACAAAATGGTTTGGAGCCAAATACTCCTGTAGTAAAAGATGAACAAACTAGATTAGAAGAGAAGTTTCCCCCATCAACTAATGCTATTGCCGTTGAGGAGAGAGTATATTTTCACACAAAACCAGATGAAACCACAATATTAAAATCTTTTATTGTCTCAGGTCAAAATTGTATTGTTGAAAAAGTTGAAAATGGTTTTGGGTATGTTTCATTTGATTATAAAGGTAAAACAACAAAGGGGTGGTTAAATTTAAAATATTTAGATACAGGAGTCATAGAGGTTGCTGACAAATCTTCCATTATACAATTTAGTTTAAATCTTTCAAATAAAAGAGAGGCACCAGCAACTTCAATCAGGTTTCTTGCTGATTATAAAATAGAGCTAAAAGAAGGAAATACTATTATTGCGGCTTTTGAAGATTCTGGAGAAGGTTTTCTTTCAAATGAAAAAAATCATGTTTCAATAAGGACAGCTGTACCTTCAGAAAGAACCTATTCATTTGAAAAGAGCAAAGTTGATGAAGTCATCGTAATAAAGCATTTCTTTTTTTCGGATATGGATATAGATGAAGATACTTGGAGAAAAACATACAAAAAAGACAAGATTAACAATTGGAAATTAGTAAACTGTGAAGGCGACTGTAATTAAATACCAACTATTATTAAATATTTAATTCCATTAGACTGTCTTTTTTTGATGCATATAACACTAGCTATATTCCATTGCTTTGTATCTCGCTTCGAAAGATAAATCATTCAAACTCGCACGTTATTTTCTTCGAAAATTAAATTATCTTTAAAAAACGCAACGGCACATAGCCTGATCGTTATATGCAATAAAAAAGCCTCCCAAAAGAGAAGCTTTTCCTGTTTGTGACCTCAAGTGATAATAGTTCAAACTTTTTAGAGGAGATAAATATCTTACATTCATTGATTTTTTAATTAATGCGACAGAACCAACGTTTCACCGAAGTAAGAATTTGGGCTGGCGCTTGCTTGCTGTTAGCGTTTCGTTGGTTCATTTCTGTTGTTTATTTATTTCCCTGCATCAACACCCAGTCTACCCACGCATCCACTTGTGCAATTGAATTTGGACGCAGAATAATTTCCCTTTTATCGTTCAAAAGATAAAAGGTTGGTGTCCCGAAAACATAGTAATCTTGGGCGGCTTGACTTTCCCATTTCTTGTAATCGCAATAAGCGAAAAAAGGATAGGCTTTCACAGCTTGCTCGAAAACTTGCGGCTCTGTATCGAGTGAAACATACACTACTTCCACTCCTAAATTACGCCATTGCACATAGTTTTGTACCAATTTTGGCAATTCCTCCATGCACGTAGGGCACCAGCTTGCTCCAAATACAACCAAAGTGTAAGGTGTAGTTAAATTTGTAAGGCTACTAAACATGGTTTGCTTCAAACCATTCAAATAAGTTGTATTACCAAAATTGATATCAGCTGCAATATTCCCTTTTTTCATGACTCGGTAACTTTCCAGTTGTTTAGCTAAATCGCTGTCAATAGTGCAACTCGTTTCGTTAAGAACTTTGAGCGCCAAGTATTCAGACGCTTGAAATAGGCTATGACTTTCCAATAAATCAAACAAATAATTGGTAACCTCGTTGAGTTTCTTTTCGTCTTTTACCAAGTTTACCATCATTGCATCAATAGAAAGCTGCAGTTCAATAAATACTGAATCCAAGGATTTACCGCTATTTTCTAACAACCAAAAATGACTTTCAATGGCATCTTTGAACAAACCACTTTTGTATAGGCGTTTATCTGTATAGTCCAAAGTTCTAAATGAAGCAATCGTGTTGGGAATTTCATCAGGTCGGTATTGCGCCACAGTAGAAACAGAACTCACCAATTTACGGGTAGGTAAAAACCAGCTCACATAACTTTCTTTGGGCAATTGATTCAAGAAAGATTTTTCTTCTGTTTTTATTCGTTGTCGTTCCTCTTCAATGGCTTTTAAAGGTTCTGAGTGAATCGAAAATAAGGAATCAACTGCGTACATCTTTTGGAGGTATCCCCAAGCAGAAAGTGCTTGCTCTCTCTTGGGCTGTTCCAAAGCATACTGCTCAAAGTTTTTATTCTGTTCGCCTTTCGTTATACTTATAGATTCTAGAATACTAAAAGCGTCTCCCTGTAGTTGTATGTCCTCACCACTTAAAATAACAAACAGCGGTTTCTTATCTGCCGACATTAAATAACCCACTCCTCTATCCTTTGTGGTATAGCTCAATTCAAATTCCCCCTTTTCATTAATCACTGTTTTACTGATGAAATAAGTGTTTAAACCATTAAAACCCTCCAATCTTATTTCTTGGTTTGTGAGTTGAAATAGATTACCTGAGATGGTTTGGGCTTTAGTAACACTAATAGTTAGGAAACTTAAAAAAAGGTAATTAAATAATGTTTTCATTCAAGATCATTTTTAAAGCGGTCCGCTTCGCTGTAATAAATCTATGACATCCACTGAAAAAGTGGAATGGCATAGAAAGTGTCACACTTCGACTAAGTTAAAGCTGCGCTTAGGTTAAAAGTGTTAATCCTTTATGCAACGCACAGAGCATCCGGACGCACGAAATTGGTCGGTCATGAGGGCAGCGCCGCTGTCGTAGAAGAGGTAGCGCGAGTTGGTGCCACTAACCGTGCTGCTCCAATAGAGGCCGTACGAGCCAGCAGCGCAGACCGAACAACCGCTGAGGACGTTTGCGCGGTAACCCGCCACGGGCAATTTGAGCGGTGAGGCAAAAGCACCGGCTTTGGTGTTTGTGCTCCAACTTAAACGCTCCGCATTTATTTCTGTCTCTGTAGGTAAGCGGTACCCGCTTGGGCATGGGTTATTTACTCCATTTACGCCCTGCCATAAATTTACATTTTGTGGGCTGCGCCAGTCGTAAGGTGCACTTGGGGCTTTTATAAAGTTACCATTTGCTGGTTGGTCAACACTACTTAGCGCTGTTGTAGTTGGCGAAGTTCGGCATTGGTGGCCATCGCTTCTTCTTCCCCATTGGTATAAATCACCATAGCTTGCAGCATCGGTGCTACTGGTGGCTGCTTGGGTAGCTCCTAAGTTACGATCCATCCATATTTTACCAGTTGATGGGTTGGTAACATCTACTACAGTGGTGGCCCCTGCGCAAAACACAGAGCCAACAGGGTAAATTGGTGCGGCAGCTGCCACACTTATGGTGAGGTTACAGCTTTGTCCACCAAAGGTAATTGCAAAGGTAGCAGTTCCAGCCGCAGAAGGTGTTCCCGTTATGGTGTAGGTTACAGAACCGCTACCATTGGCTAAGCTGCCTGCAGTCAAATTAGCTGTTAATCCTGTAACGCCTGTAGAGGAAACACTTTGCGCATTGTACGAGCCTGCATTGCCGCCGGTGTATGGCACACTTACGCCAACGCTGCTCGCTGCAGTGCCGGCAGTTAGAGAACCTGTAACTGTGGAGGTGCCGCAGTTAATTGTAGTTATAGTACCAACAATAACCACTGCTGTTCCACAGGTTTCATTCCAACCAGAACCAACAAAGAAATTTAAACAATTGGTAGTGGTGTTGTAAATTACCAAACCAGCTGCTGGCGTAGCTATGGCATCACGCTGAACAGTGGTCATTCGTGGCGGTAAAAAACCTTGGGTGGTACTTGCAATTTCTACTTTTGCAGATGCATTTGGTGTGGCTGTTCCAATGCCAACTCCTGCGCCATTGTTATGTATGTTGCTGTTATTTACTACCCATTGAGTGCCATTCCAATAAGGTGTGTTGCCTGCAGTTGTTCCGTTTGTTAATAAACCAGCTGGGCCTTGAGGACCAGTTGCACCCGCAGGACCCGTTAGTCCAATAGTTCCTTGTGGACCAGTTGCACCGGTAGCTCCAGCAGGACCTGTTAAACCAATAGTTCCTTGTGGACCAGTTGCACCGGCAGCTCCAGCAGGACCTGTTAAACCAATAGGACCTTGTGCGCCCGTTGCTCCAGCAGCGCCCGCTGCACCCGTTAAACCAATTGGGCCTTGTGCGCCAGTAGCTCCAGCAGGCCCAGTTAATCCAATAGCTCCTTGAGGACCAGTTGCACCCGCAGGACCCGTTAATCCAATAGGCCCTTGAGGTCCTGTTAAGTCTGATGTAGTAAATGTTGTACCATCATCATAGGTGAAAGTAAATGTACCGTCACCATTGTCTGTTGTTGATACAATGCCGTTTCCGTCAACTCCATCAGTTCCATTTGTTCCGTCAGCACCAGCTGGGCCTTGTGGACCAGTTGCGCCAACCGCTCCGTCATTTCCATTAGTTCCATTTGTTCCGTCATTCCCTGCTGGACCCTGTATACCTTGAGGACCCTGTGGCCCTTCACCATTACCTGACGTCTTTGCATACAATGCATAAGGCACACTCATTAACTGAGATGTACCCATTATTATATAATTAGTACCACCAGTCACATCTGCGGCTGTCTCCATAAAGTATGGACCGTTTGACCAATCAATGAGGGTAAAATCATCGGTAGTTATCCCTGTGCCTATTTCTAAATTAACCAATCCAAAGTCATTTGTTGTCGGACTAAATGTCTCAGTATAAACCGCACCACCTGAGGGCGAACCTTGCAAAATAGCAAGACGATAGCCTACTGCTTGATTGTTAAGAATAAATCCACCAGCATCTCGAACTACTGCCTGGTATTTAAATGCCTCGGGCGCCTGACCTAATGAACTTAGTGAGATAGTCACAATAGTAACTACAGATAACAATAACTTTTTCATATTAGATTATTGGGTTTTTATAAGTTTGAATGTCTTTAAATTTTGTGTAGGATTATTCAAAGTGATTGAATAGCTGCCTGTTGCCAATTGACTAACTGGAATGAGTGTTTGCTCAGCAGTTAGTTTATCCTTGACAATGAGTTTGCCTTGAGCGTCATAAAGGGTATAGATTACATTCTCGAATGCACTTGCCCTAATATTTAATACTTCTGATGTAGGA
>Ga0233395_1001455_pt1 | contig 11450 bp, 9 predicted proteins | sample 27DmetaG_FD_186029 | JGI IMG/M metagenome (GOLD analysis project Ga0233395, IMG submission 186029) | Seawater microbial communities from Monterey Bay, California, United States - 27D | ecosystem: Environmental > Aquatic > Marine > Coastal | place: USA: California | collected 2016-10-12 | reverse complement strand
CTGAAATCCCTGTTGATATTTATGAGTTAGGTTTGATCTATGATGTTTTTGTTAATGAAGATAATCATGTTAAAGTACTAATGACCCTTACAACACCTAATTGCCCTGTAGCAGAAACTCTTCCGTTGGAGGTAGAAGATAAGGTTAGGTCTATCGAAGAAGTAGCAGAAGCTAAAGTTGAACTTACCTTTGACCCTCCTTGGACAAGAGATCTTATGAGTGAAGAAGCTAAATTAGAACTTGGATTTTTATAATGTCCCAAGAAATAATAAATAGAGTTGCTAATAGTAAGTTGGAGACAATTGATTTGGAACATTTCTTTCCAAAAATTGAAAGAGTTTCATTTGACATAAAGCCTTGGTTGAAAGATGAGTTATTTCTTTTAGAAAAAGACTTTAGAGAAAAAGTAAAAAATTTCGACTGGAGAAAATATAAAAACAAAGCAGTTTATATAATATGTTCAAATGATGCAATAGTTCCTGACTGGGCGTATATACTTATTAGTTCACAACTGAATACTTTTAATGTAAGAAACGTTATTGGATCAAAAGAAGTTTTAAATGTTAAATTAATTACAGAAATAGTTGATGCTTTTGATTTTTCAATATTTAAAGAAAAACCTGTTATTATTAAAGGATGTTCAGATCAAAAGGTTCCACTTTTAGCATACTCTGTATTATTAGAAAAATTACAGTTAGAAGCTAAAAGTATAATGTTTGGTGAAGCTTGTTCGTCTGTACCTATCTACAAATCATCAAATAAATTTTAATGAAACTTAAAATAATCCAATTACTATCCCTATTATTCATTAGTACCCCTTTATTTTCTCAAGACGAGATAGAATCTAAATGGAAAAATTCTGGAAATGCAGTTTTTTTAGTTAATCAATCTAGTTTCAGTAATTGGACTTCAGGAGGACAAAGTAGTATATCTGGAACTCTTAAAATTGATTACAATTTTAATTATGCTGATAATGGTTGGGATTGGGATACCAAATTAATTAGCAATTTTGGATTAAATAAAATCAGTGGAAGTGAGTTTTTAAAAAAAACAGATGATAGAATTGAAGTAAATTCAGTTTTAGGAAAAAAATTTAATAATGATATAATCGGAAAATGGAGTTATTCTAGTTTTTTCAATTTTCAAACTCAATTTGCTAAGGGTTATAGATTTGGGAAAGACTCAAATGGAAATCCTAATAGAACCGAAAAATCTAGATTTTTTTCGCCTGCTACACTACAACTAGGGGTGGGATTATATTGGAAAAAGAGTAAGGATTTTTGGGTAAACGTTGCTCCAATGACTGGAAAATTAATTTTAGTAAACAGAGTTTTTACTGAAGATCTAAATGAAACTCAAACTTACTTTGGAGTTAAAAAGGGAGGGAACAGCAGGTTTGAACTTGGAGCTTCCATTAGAGCTTATTATAAATCAGAGATTTTTGAAAATGTGTCTTTAGAAAATAGATTAAGCTTATATTCTGATTATTTAGATCGTCCTCAAAATGTAGATTTCGATTGTACATTCAATTTTGTTATGAAAGTAAATCAATACATTTCAACTAATTTAATTTTTCAATTTGTTTATGATGACAATGAAATTAAAAGAGTACAGGTAAGAGAGGTTCTTGGACTTGGATTGAATATTGATTTAAGTAATGTAGACTTAAGTAATATCAGGATATAAAAATGCGTTATATGGAAATCTGGTAATATGTATTTTCCTAATTTCTTTATAAATATCTCTTCTAAAATTATTTATATCATCTTTGTTTAAAGCAGACATAAAAAATATTTTATCATACTTTTTCTTTAAGCTTTTCTTTAAACTTTCTATACTATTTTTCTCATAATCCATATCGTTAACATCTTCAATTAACTCTTTGTTCTCCATAAACTTGTCAGTTTTATTAAAAACCATAATAAAGGGCTTGTCACTAGAGTTTATTTCATTTAAGATCAAGTTAACAGATTCAATATGGTCATTAAAATTTGAGTGGGAAATATCAACTACATGTACAAGTAAATCAGCTTCTGTTATTTCTGTTAACGTACTTTTAAAAGAATCTACTAATTGGGTTGGTAGTTTTCTTATAAACCCTACGGTATCGGTTAACAAGAAAGGCATGTTTTCAATAACAACTTTTCTAACGGTCGTATCCAATGTAGCAAATAATTTATCCTCTGCAAATACTTTTGCTTTTGAAATAGAATTCATTAATGTTGATTTTCCAACATTTGTATAACCTACTAAAGCGACTCTAACCAAAGATCCTCTATTTCCTCTCTGAGTAGACATTTGTTTATCAATTGTAACAAGCTTTTTTTTAAGTAAATTAATTTTGTTACGAACAATTCTTCTGTCTGTCTCTATTTCCGTTTCTCCAGGCCCTCTCATCCCAATACCACCCTTTTGTCGTTCTAAGTGTGTCCAAAGTCCTTTTAGTCTGGGTAAAATATATTGATATTGAGCAAGTTCAACTTGATTTCTTGCATAACTCGTTTGTGCTCTTTGAGCAAAAATATCTAGAATAAGTCCTGTTCTATCTACAATTTTACATTTTAAAAATTTTTCAATATTCGCCTGTTGCGCTGGGCTTAACTCATCATCAAAAATTACAGAATTTATATCGTGAATTTTAATATAACTAGATAGTTCTTCCATTTTTCCTTTTCCTAAAAAAGTTTTAGGATCTGGAGAATTCATTTTCTGAGTAAACCTTTTTATTACAGTTCCTCCAGCAGTATAGGTTAAGAAATTTAATTCATTTAAATATTCTTCCAAAACCAGTTTCGGTTGATCTAGGGTAATAATTCCTACAAGAACAGTACGTTCTAGGCTTACAGATGATTTTTCAATCATTATTTGTCGGAAAGTTTTTTAAAATATTTTAATTCAACTGAATTACCATCAAATTTCGCATAAGAAAAGTACGAAATCCAATCACCAAGATTAAAATATTTAGCATTATTATTTAAACTTACTTCTAAAGGCATGTGTCTGTGCCCAAAGATAAAATAATCATATTCAATTTGAGTCAATTTTCTTTTTGCATACTGAACAAGCCATTCATTGTCATCTCCCTTATATTCAAGATCATCAACCCCCGAAATAAGTTTATTTTTTGTTGAAAGATATTGAGCTAAACTAACACCTATGTCAGGATGAATCCATTTAAATAAAAATTTACATAGTGAATTTGAAAAAACTTTTTTCATTCTTTTAAATCCAATGTCACCAGGGCCTAAACCGTCTCCATGCCCAATAAGAAATTTTTTGTTAGAAATCGAAAAATTTTGCGGTTTATGAAAAACTGTAATATTAAGTTCTTCTTCAAAATAACCGTTCATCCATAAGTCGTGATTACCAATAAAGAAATAAATTTTAATACCCGAGTCGGACAGTTCTGCTAACTTACCTAGAGTCCTGACAAAACCTTTTGGAACAACTTTTTTATATTCAAACCAAAAATCAAATAAATCTCCTAATAAAAAAATAACTTTTGCATCATGCTTAATTGAATCAAGCCAATTAACAAACCTTTTTTCACGAACTAAACTACTTGCGTGATCTGGAGCTCCTAGATGATTATCAGATGAAAAATATACTTTTTCGTCTGTCTTTAGATCTATATTTATAAAACTATTGATCACTTTCATACCAATTAGCAAATGAAGATTCTGTTTCTTGCAATTTAAGTGAATGAAGTGAAATATAGTCGGGAAGACGCTTTTTAATTTTGTGAGCAAAATCAATAATCAATAGTTCACATGTTGGTTGATAATCCGCTAAAATTACCTTATGCCCACTATTTTTTAAAATAAGTGCTAGTTCTTTGTGAGGAGTATTTTTGTTAAAAACTGTTGCATGATCAAAAACATCAACAATTTCTTCCTTTACTATTTTTTTTAAATCACTGAAATCAATAACCATCCCATATTTAACATTATTAGAATCGTCATTAGGTAATCCAATAACCGTAACAAAAAGCTTATAACTGTGTCCGTGAACATTTCTACAGGCCCCGTCATATCCATACAATGCATGTCCTGTTTCAAAATTAAACTGTTTAGTAATTCTAATCTTGTTCATTGTTTTAAATTTACCACAAAAATAAGAGATTCCTTTACATTAACTTCTCAAAGCAATAAAAAGGTTTATCGCTTTGTTTTCTAAAATATATTTTACCTAATTTTTTGAATCCTAAGTTAGAATAAAATATATTGTTAAAAGGGTTTCCACTGAAGGTATCTAACCTAATAGATTTAATATTATTAGACTTTGCAAGCTCAAAAGAAAAAAACATTAATTGTTTAGCATAACCCTTTTTTTGATAATCAGGATCCACTGCAAGCCTGTGTAAATAAAGATTATTTTTATTAGGAGTTAACCAATTTACCTTTGAATAAAACTCATCCATTTTATTCGAAATAACTAAACAACCAATCAATTTGTTTTTTATTTCAAGTACGTACAAATTTTGATTTAGAACATCTTCCTCAAAAGTTTCAATATTTGGATAGTGCTCATTCCACTGAAATATTTTGTTTGAAATCATAAAAGCAGCACATGCTTTTGTTATTTCAATTATTCTGTCTAAATCATTTATTGTTGCATTTCTAATCATCGATTGCCTCGTGAATGACCTGGCCAGTTGAGCCGTCCGGAGAGTTAATCCCTAATACTGTTGCTATTGTTGGTGCAATATCAATAACATCTGTTCTTCTACTTATTGACCCCTTTTTTATACCATTTCCATAGAAAATTAATGGGACATGAGTATCATGATCATACATGGATCCATGCGTAGATCCTTTTCTTGGTGATTTCCAGTTAGGCATAAGTGTGTAAACTATATCTCCTGAAAGATTTTTATTAAATCCGTTTCTAACTAGAGTAGTGTGATGATCATTGTTGCTATTTAAAATTTCTTGTGAGGAATAAACATTTCCTATTCCAGGAAATGACTGCATTATTTTCATTATTTTGCTCTGAACTTCTTCAAAGTTTAAATTCTTCTTTTCAATTAGCTTGTGGTTAAGAAAAATTTGATTTCCTGAAATTCTGACTAAAACTTTTTTAGTTTTAAATAATTCCAAAACAGAATTTTCAATATGTTTTTTCCATTTATAGGAGTTAAAATAGTTGACTGGAATTTTACTGTCTTTAAGAAACCCTGGAACATAAGTGGCACCATGATCTGCCGTTAGAAAAATGGTGTAATTTCCAGGCCCCACTTTGTTGTCAAAATAATCTAAAAGTCTTTCAATTTCTTTATCTAATCTTATATAGGTGTCTTGAACTTCTTTAGAATTAACACCAAATTGATGCCCGACGTAATCGGAAGATGAAAAATCTATCAATAAAAAATCGGTATTAGTATCCTCCCCTAATTTTTCATTTTCAACAGCTTCTATAGCAAAATCTGCAACTAAAGAATTCCCAAAAGGAGTAGATGCTACTGCACCATAATATGACTTTCCAGTTTCGTCACTTTTAATTTTAAAATTATGAGGGAATACAGGTTTTTCTTCACCTTTAAAGTTAGATTCATAATTGTTATCATCAGGTCCACTTTCATTGTAAGTAGAAATATCATAATACGTATTCCATGTTTTTAAATACTTATCAATTACTCTAGATGTATTAAATTCTTTAACCCAACTTGGTAAGGAATCTACATAATATGAACTAGTAATAAAACTTCCTTTTTCTCCCCCTTCAAACCAATATGCTGCATTTGCTGTATGGCCAGAGGATAATATAGCTCCCCTATCTTTAATTGCAACCCCAATAGTTTTTCCTTTAAAGTTAGTTGCAATTCTGTTTTCATCAGCTAAAGTGGTAGTTAGCATATTAACTGGAGATTTTTTTCCCTGATCACTTTCGCTACCAACGGAAAAATAACTGTTGTCATCAACACAATAAATTGATTTATTTAGTTTTTTGTCAAACCAGGAGTTATTAATAATTCCATGTACACTTGGATAAGTTCCTGTTGCAACTGTGGCGTGCCCAGGACCAGTAGAAGTTTGAGCATAGCCATAATGATTGCTTTTGGCAATAAAACCGTTTTTAATCAATTTTTTAAAACCTCTATCAGAATAATGTGCCCAGTATTTATTTAAGTACTGATGTTTCATTTGATCAACTACTATACCTACAACAAGTTTTGGATTTTCATTTATTTTATATCCTTCAGTTACTCTTTCTTTAGAAACTCTAACAACAAAGCCAATGACTAAAAGAAAAAATCCTAAAATTAAAATACTAGAAAAAGCTTTTTTAGACATAAAGTAATTTTTGACAAAAGGAATAATTAAATAATAAAAGGAAAATTACAGGTAATGCTTTCATAAAATAAAAGTAAAAAAAAAGAGGGAAATTAATCCCTCTTTTTCTAATATATAAAAAAACAATTATAAATTTTATATTATAATTATTATTTAGCCCAAAATAATTTAGTTGCTTGAACGTCAGGACCTTGTGCAGAAACTGCAGCTCTAACATTGTCGCCGTTTTTATTGTAAGCTCCACTTCCATATCTCATTCTTTGAGGGTAGTGACCATTTAAATCACCAATCTCATACATGTCTGAATCTAAATTAGTAGATTCCATTCCTGGAAGATTTGGATAACCAGTATCTCTAACAACTGCCCAAGCTTCATATCCTTCAGTGAAATATGCTATCCATCTTTGAATAGATATTTTTTCAATCATTTCTTCAGATGTTCCACTTAATGTAGCCATATCTTCGTTAGCAATAAACGCTTCAATATCAGCATCTGCTACATCCCAAAGTTTCATAGCATGTCTAAGGCCAGTTTGATAATGACCATTTGCATCAGATCCAATTCCTAAAACAGCAGCGTGAGCAGCTAAGAAATGTGATTCTGCAGCAGTCATTACTATCTGAGGAAATATAGGTTTACCAGTATTTTTTCTTTCAACAACCAATTCAGATGGTTCAGAAAAAAATTGTCTGTGTAAATGTGGCTTAATCTTACTGTTCATTCTTACAGGTTGACCAACATAAGCTCCAGGAGCTACAGTAACTGTTCTAGTATCTCCAGTTACTCCACTATCAGTTACATCTGCACCAGATGCTATAAGGTGATCAACAAGGAAATCTGTATGTTTCTCAAACAAAGAAACGTTTGAACCAGATGAAGCTCTTTCTAATGTGAAAGTTCCTCCTGTGATTGGCTTCATATATTTAGAGATTCTTGGATCATTGTTGTTACGCATGTGATCAGCAAGTTTACTACCTACGTGCCAGTTACCACCTCCATAAAAAGGTCCCCAAACATCACCATAAACAGCACTTGTCCATGTTGAAATCTCTGTGTCTCTTTGCATAAGGGCATTATCATTAGCTAAAATTCCAGAGCTTAAAGCCGAAGAAACATGAGCGGAATAGTCTGCTCCATTTCCAAGGTGGCCTCTAAGTGCCATCTTAAGTTTTAAACTGTTCGCTAATTGTTTCCATTTTTGCATGTCTCCTCCAAAGAAAAGATCATTTTCACCAAGTAAGGCAGGTCCAGCACCAGTATTAGTACTAGTACCTATAATACCAATAGCTTCATCAAGATCGGCAATTACACCTTCATAAATTGTTTGAACAGAGTCAAACTTAGGAGTAACTATATCAGGATCAGAAGCTTCGGTGAAAGGAGCAGCTCCGAATGTATCTGCAAACTTTTGGTAATACAATCCTTTCATAATAAGAGCTATAGCATAGTACTGATCATTTTCAAGAGTTCCTCCAGGCTTTACAAAATTAGTGTAAGAAGAAAGTGTACTGTTGTAACCAGCCATATAGTCATAAACTGCTCCAGTGTATCCACCAGAGTAAGTATATCCAAGTCCATCAGACCACCAGTTAGCTTTGTAGCCAAACGCTGTGTGACCTGAAAAACGATCAACATGAATAATTGGGCCTCTCCAATACGGATATCTGTTAGGTCCAAAAATCGCTTGCTGTGCGCTAGTTACAAAATATTTTGCACTAACATCATTTGCAGTTAAAGCAGTTGGATTTTCGTTAATTTCATCAAAATCGCTTGTACAAGCTGAAAATGTGAAAAGAAAACCAAATGCTAAATAAAAAAGTGTTTTTTTCATAGTTTTTATTATTATTAGAATTAGAATTTAAGTGTTACGTTTAATCCAACGCTTCTTAATGTTGGCATGTTACCACTAGATATACCCATACCACCAATATTTGTGCCAAGCATTGCTTCAGGGTCAATATCATCAGCTTTTTTCATAAAGAAAAATAAATTTCTTCCGACTAAAGACAAGTTCATACTGTCAACTCCTAAAGCTTCTGCTATTGATAAATTAGTACCAATAGACATTTCTCTCATTCTTACGTTAGTTTGACTCATAGTATAGCTTTCACCAATAGAAGCGTGTTGTTGCCAGTACTCTTGAGCTGTTATTGAAGATGTATTTGCAGCTCCAGTTGAAGTAACAGCGTCTAAAGTAATACCTCCTTCACGATACTCTAATGTTCTTGCTCCGTTACCACTTCCATCAATACTTGCAGATTCTCCTGAATATATAACACCACCAAATCTACCGTCAATCAAGAAGTTTAGATTAACATTTCCAAATGTGAAACTGTTACTCCAACCTCCAAGCCAGTCTGGCTGAGCATTTCCTAAGTATTGGTCAGCTGCTGTTGCAACCTGTCTTCCAGCATCGTTAACAATATGATTTCCTGCATCATCTTTTGACCAAGCAGTCCCATATATGTCTCCAATACCTCCTCCAACTTTAGCTTGAACACTAATGTTTCCACTATTTGTTGTAGTATAAACTAATGTATCTAGGTCATCTATTAAAGACTCTAACTTATTTTCGTTTTTAGAAGCAAATATGTTTGTAGTCCATTTAATTGAGCCTGTATCAAGCACAGTACCTCCTAAACTTAATTCTACTCCTTTATTTGATACTTCTCCAACATTTTCTAAAAAGTAAGAGTATCCTGTAGCAGCAGGAACTGGCACTCTAAATATTAAGTCAGTAGTAGATATATTGTATAATGATAAATCAAAATTTAATTTGTTGTTAAACATTGAAAGCTCTAAACCAACTTCGGTAGATTCGATATTCTCTGGTTTAAGATCAGGGTTTAGTCTTGTGCTTGGCGAACCAAGAGTTGTCAATCCTAAATATCCTTGACCTGGAACGCTAAATGTTTGAGTTAATTGGTATGGACTTGTGTCATTACCAACGTTCGCAACAGAAGCTCTTACTTTAAACAAATCAAAAACTTTTCTGTCTGGATCAATAAAATCTTGCAATAATAATGACGCATTAACAGATGTATATAAGTATGATCTGTTGTCAGCTCCTAAAGTAGATGACCAATCATTTCTTGCAGAAACATCAACGTACGCCCAATTGTCATACGCAAAATTAGCTGATCCATATAATGAATTAACTTTTTTAATTTGCTGTGGGCTATCACCAAAACTATTAATATTAGTATTTGAGAAAAACGGCTTACTTGGAATCTTAAAAGATTCTCCAAACATTGAATTAGCTTGGTATGTTCTCTTTGACAAATTACCACCAACATTTAAAACCATATTTATGTCGCTAGTTAAGTCTTGTTTAGCAGTTAATAAAAATTCAGAATTTAATTCTCCACTTTTTGAATTACCTCTTCCAATTCTACCTTGTGGATAATAGTGGTGTCCAGCTTGTCTTATATAGTAAGAACCTGCATTTGTAATATCAGCTCCTATTCTAATAAAACCTGAAAGCCAGTCAGTAAACTTGTAGTTTATTTTTGAGAAACCAAAAAATCTTTCTCTTCTGTCTTCATCAACATCGTGAAGTAACATCCAGTACGGATTACCTGTTTGAGATCCTCTTCTATTGTAAGATTGAACTGCATAGTCAGCAGCACTAGATGGATTTTCCATTTGATAATTCATAAGATCAGCAGTAGTTACTGTTCTTGGCATACCATAAACTATAGGAATAACACCCTCACCTCCAGATCTTGCTTTACCCTCAATATTTTGAGAAAAGAATGTAATTTTTGAATCAATACTTAACTTATCTGATAATTCAGCACTTGCTCTAATATTAAAGTTATGACTTTTTAAATTTGCACCAGGTAAAACACTTTCAGTTTTATTGTTGGTGTAAGAAAATCTGTAATCAGTAGATGCAGTACTAGCATCAATAGAAACAGAATTTATTGTTTTTACACCAGTTTCGAAAAAATTCTTAACATTATCAGGTCTTGCACTGTATACTCGCTGAGATCCATCAAAATACAATTGTTGACTTCCATCAGCCAATGGTCCCCAAGAATTAGATGACATGTCAGCTAAACTTGTAGCTGCATTTCCAGCACTACCTTGTCCATATGAGTTTTGAAAATCTGGTAAGAATAATGGATTGTCAATAGTTGTATTAGAATTTATCGTTACTCCAATTTTAGAATCAGAAGATCCTTTTTTAGTTGTAACTAAAATAACTCCGTTACCTGCTCTAGATCCGTACAACGCAGCTGCGTTAGGTCCTTTAAGAATTGTAACAGATTCAACATCAGCAGGGTTGATATCACTAATACCACCACCTGTAATATTGTTATTATAAACACTACCACCAGAATTAATACCGTCCTGATTGATTGGAACACCATCAACAACTATTAAAGCTTGAGTGTTTCCCGAAAGTGAATTATTTCCACGAAGAACAATTCTTGATCCAGAACCAATAGTACCAGATTGAGTTATGTTTAGTCCAGAAACTTTACCAACCAAAGCATTGGCAATGTTGTGATCTTTAACTGTGTTAATACTTTCACTTCCAATTTCGGTAATACCATAACCCAGAGATTTTTTCTCTCTAGTAATACCTAAAGCTGTAACAACAACTTCCGATAAAGCATTATCTGGTTGAAGAGAAACATTAACAGTTGCAGATGAACCCACAACTACTGATTGAGAAGAATATCCAACAAAGCTAAAAACAAGGGTGTCCCCGTTCGAAGCATTAATTGAATAGTTACCATCAAAATCAGTTGAAACTCCATTTGAAGTTCCCTCAACTAAAACAGTTGCTCCCGGAAGGGGAACACCGTTATCATCACTTACTGTCCCGCTAATTGATTGAGCTTGCACGGAAAATCCGAAAGCAAACATCAATAAAAAAGAGGACAAAATTGTTAAAAATTTTGTTTTCATAAATATTTAGTTTTGTTTAAATCAGTACTAATTTAATAAAATCGTTAACACTTTTTTAACATATTCGTAAATATTTTAAACTATTTCGACTAAAGCGTGAATTAATACGATCAATGTTTAAATATAAAATTAGACAAACTTTGCCTAAACATTTGAATAAGAATGTTTTAATAATTTATTTTAATAAAATTATAAAAACAGGATTTCGTCAACAAAAAGCCAAGCGTGTTCGCCTT
>Ga0233395_1001454_pt1 | contig 11457 bp, 6 predicted proteins | sample 27DmetaG_FD_186029 | JGI IMG/M metagenome (GOLD analysis project Ga0233395, IMG submission 186029) | Seawater microbial communities from Monterey Bay, California, United States - 27D | ecosystem: Environmental > Aquatic > Marine > Coastal | place: USA: California | collected 2016-10-12 | reverse complement strand
AGGGTAAAGGTAGAAGAGTGGTGAAGGCGAGAAAACTTATGGACGCGATATTGACAGCACAGATTGAAACAGGTACACCATACATGTTATATAAAGATGCCGCTAACTCTAAATCAAATCAAAAGAATTTAGGAACCATTAAGTCATCTAACCTATGTACTGAAATTATTGAATATAGTTCACCTACAGAACAGGCGGTTTGTAACTTAGCGTCTATAGCATTACCAAAATATATTATAGATGGTGAGTTCAGTCACAGTTTACTATATGACTATGTCTATCAGGTAGTAAGGAATTTAAATAATGTAATTAACTTAAATTTCTACCCTACAGAAGAAACTAAAAGATCTAATTTTAGACACAGACCAATTGGGTTGGGTATACAAGGTTTGGCGGATGTATTCTGTAAACTTAAAATACCTTTTGAATCAGAAATTGCGGATACACTTCAAACAGACATATTTGAAACCATCTATTTTGCGGCAATGACTTCATCTAAAGACATTTCTTCTGATGTTGGACCATATGAATCCATATCAGGGTCACCTATAGAAAAAGGTATTTTCCAATACCAAATGTGGGGATTAAAAGATAAAGATTTATCAGGTAGATGGGATTGGAAATCACTCAGAAAAGAGGTGGTTAAGTACGGTGTAAGAAATTCACTTCTATTAGCACCTATGCCGACAGCATCTACAGCACAAATATTAGGTAATAATGAGGCGTTCGAACCATTTACTTCTAACCTTTATTCAAGAAGAACATTAGGTGGTGAATTTATTGTAATCAACAAACATCTTGTGCAGAGTTTAATGGAAAATGATTTATGGAATGATGAAATCAAGAATAAACTTATAATGGAGAATGGTTCTGTACAGAATATTCCTGAAATCCCTGTTGATGTTAAGGAAGTTTACAAGACTGTTTGGGAAATGTCTCAAAAAACATTACTGAATATGGCGGCGAAAAGATCTGTTTTTATTGATCAATCACAGTCACTTAATCTTTTTATAAGTAATGCTACGAAGGCGAAGTTGTTGGCAGCACACTTACATGGATGGAATTTAGGTTTAAAAACAGGAATGTATTATTTAAGAACAAAATCTGCGGTCGATCCACTTAAAGGTTTGGGTGTAAGTACAACTAAAAATAAAACACCTGAGGTAGAGTCGGAACCACAAAAAGAAGTGGTTGAAAACAATACCATGCCAACCTCTAATTCCTTAATAAGTGACAATAAAGAATTACAAATGGTTTCACAACCTACAATACGTCCTGATGACTCACCGTTCGAGTGTGAAGGTTGCGGATCGTAAGTTTAACCACATTTTGTCAGTTTTTTTTAAACCCACCACCAAGGTGGGTTTTTTATTTACAATCATTTTAGTATTGAATATATTTATTAGTATGGCAGTAACATATGGAATTGACTTTCCTTTTAGAGAAAGTCTGACAGGAGATTATTTAAAAATGAGTACAAGCCCCGAAAAAGAGGTCAGGGCAAACCTTATTCACCTTATTCTTACAAAGAAAGGTAGTAGATATTACTTACCTGATTTTGGGACGAGGATATATGAATACATCTTTGATCAAAACGATATGGTTACATTTAATTTAATTGAGGAAGAAATTAGAGAGGGTTGTAAGAAATACTTACCGAATCTTGATATTAATTCAATTAAAGTGATTTCTTCAGAAGATGATTCCGATCCCGTAACAACGGTGGATGAAGAAGATGATGAAAGATTATTTAGACTTGCGGACGAATCAACTAAACCATACACCGCAAAAGTTAAAATTGATTACACGGTTAATAATGGTGCGTTTTCGTCATCAGATTTTATAATAATTAATATATAAGATGGCAAAAAAAATATCATACGCTAAAAGAGACTTTGCAGGATTAAGAGAGGAGTTGGTTAATTTAACTAACGATTTTTATCCTGACTTAATAAAGAACACTAACGATGCATCGATTTATTCGGTGATGTTAGATCTTAACGCCGCAATAGGTGATAACCTACACTACCATATTGATAGGGTTTGGCAAGAAACGATGTTAGATTTCGCACAACAAAGGAGATCACTTTTTCACATTGCAAAAACATATGGTATTAATGTACCGGGTAATCGTCCATCAGTTGCATTATCTGATTTCTCAGTAAATGTACCTGTAAGAGGTGATAAAGAAGATGAGAGATATTTGGGTGTACTCAAGGCAGGGGCACAAGTATCGGGTGGAGGACAAACATTTGAAACTATAGAGGATATAGATTTCTCAAGTCCATTTAATAGTAAGGGAGAGCCGAATAGACTTAAGATACCAAACTTTGACAGTAATAATAAGTTGGTATCATACACAATTACCAAAAGAGATGCAATAGTTAATGGTGTGTCAAGAGTTTTTAGGAGAGTAATTGGGGCACAAGATCAAAAACCATTTTTAAAACTGTTTTTACCTGAACAAAATGTGTTAGGTGTAACGTCAATAATACATAAGGAAGGAACTAACTTCACATCTAACCCGTCAACCTCCGAATTTCAAGATGAGAAAAACAGGTGGTATGAAGTTAAGAGTTTAATGGAGGATAAGGTATTCCTCCCAAATAAAACCAAAACATCAGACACAGATAATTTTACTGCGGGCGAATACAAAAGAGTAACAAACAAATTTATTTCAGAATATACACCTGAAGGATATATGTCAGTGACTTTTGGATCTGGTAATATTGATCCACTCGATAACTTAGACAAGTTTAACGAAGGTAAGTTGAAGGTTAACTTGGCATCATATTTAAATAATTTATCATTAGGGTCAACACCTAAGAAAAACTCAACTGTGTTTATCAAATATAGAATAGGTGGAGGTAAAAATAGTAATCTTGGTGTTAATGTAATAACAAGTGTAGAAAATATAGAGTTTAATGTGACAGGACCATTAGGAAATGTCAATAGTCAAGTTATACGTTCTTTAAATGCGACCAATGTAACCCCTGCGGTAGGTGGTTCAGATCAACCCACAATTGAGGAAATAAGAAATATGGTGGGATATAACTTTGCAGCACAGGATAGAGCGGTAACACTTAATGATTATAAAGTTTTGATAGAGACGATGCCTTCCACATACGGTGCACCTGCAAAAGTAAATGTCATGGAAGAAGACAATAAAGTTAAAATAAAACTTCTTTCCTACGATGATGAGGGTAACTTAAATGATACTGTTTCAACAACACTTAAAAACAACATATTAAGGTATCTAACGAACTATAGAATGATTAATGACTATATTGATATACAAAGTGGAGAAGTCCTTGATTTAGGGTTAGAAATCGATTTATTAATTGATAAGAATATTAATCAGACAGACGTACTCAAAGAAGTGGTTAGTCAATCAACATCATTCTTCAACATCGAGAAAAGAAAAATGGGTGACCCACTGTTTGTAGGTGAGTTACAGAAAGAAATATCAAATATATCTGGAATTGTTAATGTTGTTGACTTAAGAGTTTTTGGAAAAACAGGTGGAGAATATTCACCGGCGGAAGTAAGTCAAGGATATAGTGACGAGGAAACAAAACAAGTTGCTCAGTCAGATTCAACAATTTTTATGAAGAGTAACCAAATCTTCCAAATTAGATTCCCTAATAAAGATATAAAAATTAGGGTTAAATCTTTAGGTTCCACTACATTTTAAAATTCTTTTTCTGTATTATTATTAATTAAGGGAAACTATGTTCCAATCTATTTATATGATATGATGCAGAAACACAGAATACGTACTGAAATAGGTAATAATCAAAAATTGACTGTAGAGTTAAAACAAGATTATGACCTATTAGAAATACTTTCACTCAAATTTAGTCAAAAAGATGCATATACATCTCTTTGTGCTGATTATGGGGTGGTCTGTGGTAGAATCAGTGCAAACAATGGATTTGGTGTTGCAAATGCAAGGGTATCTATTTTTATACCGTTGGATGATGTTGATGAACAAGATCCTGTAGTATCAGCACTTTACCCATATAAATTAACACAGGACACAAATACGGACGGATACAAGTACAATCTATTCCCAAAAAGGAAACAACACACAGGACATACTCCTACAGGTACATTTCCTGATCAAGAAGACATTCTAACAAGAGAGGAAGTACTATATGTGTATGAAAAATATTATAAGTACACTGTAAAGACTAACGACGCTGGTGATTTCATGATATGGGGGGTTCCTGTTGGTAAACAAACAATACATGTAGATGTAGATTTGTCCGACATGGGGTGTCAGTCATTAGTACCTTATGATTTTATCTATGAAGGGGTTTCTGAAGAAAAGTTTGAAAACAATTACTCATTTAGAAGTAGTTCTGATATTGGGAGTTTACCACAGACATTAACTTTTGAGGAGAGTTTAGAAGTTTATCCTTTTTGGGGTAACGAGGATTTATGTGAAATAGGAATTACAAGAACAGATTATGATTTATCTGAACAAGGTATTAGGATAGAACCATATTCAATCATGATGGGCGGAACCTTTACTGATTCAGGAAAGGAATCGGTAAGAGTTAGGTGTAATGTTGATAACCAAATGGGGGAAAAATGTTCACTCATAACTGGCGAAGGAGACGTTGAGGCAATCAGGTTTTCTGGTTATTATGAAGATAATGATGATGGGACTCCAAATTATGAAAGACCAATATTAGAAGCAATACAGTTAGATTCACAGATAGATAAAGAAGGTAATTTCTTTTTCAGGGTTCCTATGAATATGGGATACAGAATCACAAATGAATTCGGTGAATTGGTAGAGACTAAAGACACCCAAAGAGGTATACCAACAAGAGGAACATATAGATTTAGACTTTCATTACAAAATGATAATGGTCAGAAAAAACAATACAGGGGTAAGTATTTGGTACCACAAATTAAAGAACATAATAACGTTACTGGTAGTGGTGCTACCTCTATAAATCCGAAGGCGTATGCATTTTCAGATAATTTAGATGACTACCCCACAGAATCGTTAGATGATATTACAGGTATTAACAATAATGGATTCTCAAATGACATGTTTTATTCTTTTAGGTATAATAGAGTATACACGGTATCATCATTCATTAATCAATATATTAATAAAGGTTGGTGGGAACAGGCCTTTTCTTTCTTCGTTAAGGATAGAAATGAGTCATTTATTGGTATAAAAGAAATCCAACCTTCAATCGAAGAAGATTGTGCGAACAACAATGAATACTTCCCAATAACGGATGCGGTGAGGAATCATAAGTTTAAATTTTTAATTATAATTATTTTAAACTTTTTAGAAAGAATATACTTGATTGTCACTCAGTTCGCTATTGATTTTATCGTGGAGTTTCTTTTCGATATAAGTGAAATTCTTTATGGTTTTAGAATATATATAAAATATATTATTAATTGGAGACCTTTTAAAACACCGGCCACAAGATTGGCAATGACCGCCAAAACAATTCAAATAACAACAATTAGACGGTTAGGTTTAATAAATTACCCCGATTGTTATGAGTGTAATCAAGACCCTACCACGGGAGACGACACCGGTGGTGGAGGTGGTGGAGACTATTACGATTATGTATACGTGACTCCAGGGACTGAAGAACAATACATAATATCTAATTCATTATCACCAATTACCACAAATTTAAATGGAACACATTCTTATAGTCCTAATGATGGTGACACTAGTACTGACTTGACATTATCAATACCTTCTGTTACGGATGAAAAAAATTATATTCTAAAATATATAACTGTCGCAGGTGTTACGCCAGTTCAAGAAGTAACCGCTACGCAAGAAAATATTGACAATGGAGATTTAACCGCAATTGACGGACCACAATCTGGTGCACCCGCAACCGCACTTACCGATATAATGGTGGTTGGGGTTGCTGGAGTTACTGAAGAATATAAATACGAATTTGTTGGTTTCGGGTCGTCTTATCCTATAACAGGTAATATTATTTATGATATTATGGGTGATGTGTTTTTTGAAGTATTTGATGCAAATGGGGTTCCTACGGGGGAAGAACAACCACTTTATGTAAGTGGGACGGCAATATATTCAACATACATGATGAGGGTACATTCGGTATACTTTGTCTCTGAAAGAACTTTGGTGGTAGATCCAAACGGTTCAAATGCGGAATCAGGATGTGAAAAATATGACTCAATATATGATCCATCTTGGACCTCAGGTAATTTTAGTAATGGGGAAATCACTGGTGGTGATATGGCCTTAAAGGCATACGTATCCTCAACCAATGACTATAATTACTTTAAAAACAACCCTAACAACTACAGTAACTATCCTGACATCTTCATTGATACTGAGAATCCGTGTGATTATGTGCCACCACCTAACGATATTGTGGCGACGTTTAGTCGGTCTGCAGAGAATTACCATTTAGGTAGTAGTTGGAGTGGTAATGATTTCCCAAGAAGAGTTTGTTTAAGTACTGGTTGGGTTGCAAATAATGGAGATCGGGGAGGAACAGCATCGGGACACTCTGAATTTGTTGATGGACAATACACTTTAGTTGCGGCAACAGGAAAAAACTATTATTTAATACTAAACTACTCACGTAGAAAATTACTCGGTAAACTTATGTGTGCGGGAGTAACTTCATATACGTTTAGTAACAGTTGGTTAAATGGGTCGTTATACTTTTTTCAATTTAGAAGAAGGAAAGGTGGTGACAACGCTAAATATTGTAAAGACGTAATGCACCGTGTGGTAGATGATAATGGAACACATTATTATTATAGATCATCACCTTACAATAGTGGTAATTTTATTGGAAATAGTAATAGGATTTTATTTCCAACAACTGTTATGGATTTAGGACCAAGAAATATGTTCATTAAAGAAATTTGTGTTGATCCCGAATTAGATGTTAATTGTTCTGTTTCTAAAAGTATAGGCAATACTTCATATCAAGACATTAATGACCTCATGGAGTGGATTATTGCATCTAAAGAAGTTAAAGAACAAGGTAAATTGCAGGTGAAAGACTTATTCGATAAAAGACCGGGTGGTGCTATGGATGGGGACATTGTACAATTATTAAATTTTAATTCACAAGTCGGAATATATGGGTATGACGACGAAGATGACCAAAGTCCATATTATCCACCTGGTGGTGTTATAACCTATGACGGAGCAGGACCACTAAGTCTTCCTTTTAGGTTTTCTGAGGATGATGAGGATACTGAAATCGTAGAGAAAGACGGTACGTTACTTAGGTTATGTATTAACTCCGCAGGTAATTTAACAGAAACGGCGCAGGACATCCCATTTTATAAGTGGGATAAAAAAGGTGACGGATTTGGTGGTGTCGGGTCAAGTGATACCGAGAATCAGAATTGGGATAGAGGAACCATACACACAACAAAATATCAAGGTGGGTGGACCTATCCAGGATTAATGGAGATAGACCCATACAATGATGCGGGTGGAGATCCAACAGATTTTATAAATAGTCATTATTATGACGGATCTATATTACCACCAATACGAGAATGTGATGAGGACAACTATGTTCCAAATAAGATCCCACTCGGAGGACCCTTCTTTTTCTATTTTGGTTTAAGATCAGGAAAAACAGCGTGGAATAAATTCGTTAAAAACTTCGGTCCATTATGATAAAAAAGAAAATTGTATCTCCGAGTAAACGTTATAAAAAGGCGGAATCTGAAGACTTAACTTTAAGAATAAATTTTGAAGAAGATAAAAGTTTATTAAGAGAAGGTGATAAAAATATAGTATTAGACATTGCGGAACTTTATAGAAAGGAACGTAATGAAAGTACCAAATATAGAATTTACGGTAAGATGAATATGGTGTTTAGAAACACATATAGTGGAACCACCACATATGATCCTTTACGTAATAACCTTTATGTTATTGGTGATGGTCTTGATGGGGATTTTACAGGGTATTTACCATACAACGAATTTGCGTTCATTAGGAACGATTATGTTAGGGAAGTCTCTATTTCAACAGGTACTACAATGGGGACCTATGACCCCAACATATTTATAACGGGCGATACCACACACAGAGTAATAAATGAAATAGATTCTGCATCTACAAATTGGAATGTGTTTTTATCCTATGTCTACGATAAAGATCCAACACACCAAATGAAGTATACTTTATCGGGTGATACTGAGTACAGTTTTACCGCATCTAACGGGGTACCGTTTAGGGTAACGGAGTATCCGAATTACTACGAACTTATAAGTCCAATACCACATAATATGAAACAGGGGGAATTTGTAATAGTTTCAGGAACTTCAATAAGTAGTGGTACTGAATTAGATAGAATATTCCCAATATCTTCAGTAGGTAATGAAATATTTGACTCTGAGAAATATGTATTAATCATACAAAAGTCGGCACTATCTAATTCACAAACAATGAGTGGGGTGGTTTTCGGTAAAAGATGTATAGACAAATTAAGAATGTCGGGAACAACATCTGAGTATTATGTTCATAAACATAAAATACTTACAAATACCGACGACTGTATAATAGATAGAACAGGTTTTGAAACACCTGTTTTTGAAATAGAGAGAAAACTACAATTCGAGACTGCAGACAATAGAAATGATGTATATACGGTACAAAATAGACCTGAAACCGTATTATTTCACTTTAAAGATGAAATAGATATAAATGGTTTAACAAATAATTTAGGATATACAATAACTGACGCGTACGTAACAAAGGTTTTTAAAAATGGAAATGGATATTTCCAATATCCTCCAAGACATGGATATAAATTTCATTTTCATAATGATTGGGTTGATAATCACTTTGATAGAACATTTGCGGGATCGGATTCGGGACTCCAATCAACTAATTTTACTAATAGTGGTTTTACATTTAGTCAGGGTACTGAACTTCAGAAAGATGATGAGATGTTAGGTGCATTTGTGGAATACAACAAAGAAGATTTTAAAGAAACTATATTGTCTGAGTCGTTCCATAAATACACAATTGATTATACCATTTTTAATCATCAACAAGTTAATCCGTTTGCGGGATCAACAACGACAAACCCTTTAGGGTTATACTACCAACCTCACCAAAGAGTTAAGTTAAGAGAATTGTCACCATATGTGGAGACCGCAAATACGGATCAAATATATGGTCTACCAGAGAATTCTGTTTACGATGAATATAGGGTCTTATGGAAATGGAGAGATTTATACGATCATGGTTATATTGATCCTGATGGGTTTGGGACAAACCACCCATTTACAAACGGACAACATTACGTCAAATCTGACATAAACTTTTACCTTAGAAATGAAGAGACTTTTATGAATAAAAATGATGGTCTTACTAATTTCAGTGAGGATAACGACGGACTCTGTTAGATGAAAATTAGATTTAATCAAAATAATAAGAACTTATTAATTAATAAGGAACAAAACTTTAAAACCGACGCGGGGTGGGATGAGAATTTCCAATCGTATGAGGACGAGGTCTTAAGAGATATTATTAATCCTGTGGAGAATTATGAAACTAATAGGTATGTTCATAAACCTTACGTTTCTACAATAGGTCAAGCACCTGGTTCAGGAGACACGTCAGCTCCTGACGGTAGTAATGATTCCGCATTTTCAACATCATTATTTACAACTACTGTTAGTTCCGTAGAACAAACTGATATATGGTTTTACTTTTATTTTAAAAACCCATCGAATGTCTACACATTAGATTATAAAAATGTAGGTATTACCCAAACAGATAAATTAATGGCTAACTTAAAATATAGTTTTTTTAGGTTAGAGTTTTATAAAACCCCCAATAACGAACCACCTAACAGATCTAATAGGAGATTGGTTTTTGCAAAAAATTTAGCACCCGCGGTTGGAGAAAGAGCAACCTTTGAAAATAAGTTTGAGAAAATGTATGTACCTGTATTTTTCGGTTCAAGTATGAGAAACAAAGAGAACATGTATCTTTTTTGGTTCCATGATGATACTGTTTTAGAAGAGACAGAACTTACGGGAACTACTTTCTTTATGACCGCAAAGTTTTACAATTCTTTTGATGGTAGTAAGGTACCATTTGCAAATAAAGAAATAACAGACACTTCGAGCATTGTAGAAGAACAAGATCTATACTTCCAAGTAGAGATGGATAGGACCAACACACCCACATACCATTACACTATTTCAGAATACAATGGAACTTCCCCATACACATCAAATCGAAAGGGTATGAGTGGAGACCCTATAAAGTTTTATGAAATACCGACAGTGGTTGATAGTGTTCCTCCACCAAATTCTTCAACACCATCAACACCTGAAGACTCTAATACTTCAACCGATTAAATGATGAATAAAAATTATTATAAAATACTAAAATCAATCACTGGTACAACATACCATTTACCAATATACTTGGACAGTAAAGGTTATGAGATGGGTGGAATGGTTGGATTCGAAGGAGATATTGAACAAGTTGAACAAATAACGAACTTTAATTACCAACATACAGGTGGTAATACGATTAGATTATATAACTCAGTTAATAGGGATGCATTAAGAATAATTAAAAATGAAAATTTTTCTATTGATTGGGGTGATGGATCAGTAGATACCATTGGTGTTGGTATTGGTAATAGTTTGGAATATAAACAACATACATTTCCTTCTTCAGGTACTTATAATGTGTCTATTGGATTAAGTAATAATTGGGCTCAGAAAAAAATAACTAAAAAAATTACAGTACCTAAAAACACAACAGTAACTAACCCTAATGGGTCATTTGGTCCGTTCACGTTACCATATACTACGGGAGTTACAATCACTCAAAACTATATAAACGACTTAGATTATGTCGAGAAAGACTCAGACGGTCCAATATATTTTGCGGCTAAAGGGAGAAGTAGATTAAGTGAATTAAAGAGATACGGTGAAAGTACTTACCAAGGTACAACAATAGGTACAGATGGTGTAGGTAGTTATACGGGGTATACAATAGATAATTTATCATATAAAGATTATGATGATGGAATAACAACAATAACAGGGACAACAAGTGATTATGAAAAAGAAGAGGTTTTTAATGAGATGTTAACAAGGAACGAACATTTCATCGGTTTTATTGACGAACCAACCATTTTTTCTGATGTATTTGTTGAAAGAGGTAAGCAAGGAGTCTTAGAAATGAACCTAAGATTAGGAGAAATTGACAACGTAGGTGAAATAGATATCTACGGAAATGGATTTTTCCAAGTTAAAAAACAATAGAATAATATTTATTAATTAAAAGGATATGGCAGTAGGTAGTTATGGAACAGTAAGACCGGCAGATGTGTCACCATCAGACGTAGAAATTTTCTATCATTACGTCTCGGGGAGAACGTCGTCCGCACCTGTACAATTTAAAAAATTAAATTCAGAAGA
>Ga0233395_1001452_pt1 | contig 11475 bp, 14 predicted proteins | sample 27DmetaG_FD_186029 | JGI IMG/M metagenome (GOLD analysis project Ga0233395, IMG submission 186029) | Seawater microbial communities from Monterey Bay, California, United States - 27D | ecosystem: Environmental > Aquatic > Marine > Coastal | place: USA: California | collected 2016-10-12 | reverse complement strand
TTAGACTTTAGCATCATTGCTAATTCTAAATGAGGGGTGTTTTTATTGAAAACTGTAGCATGGTCGAAAACGTCCACAATCTCATCCTTAGCAATTTTTTTTAAATCTGAAAAATCAATCACCATGCCGCACTTTGGATTCGATTCGTCTGCTACAGGCTTTCCTATTACAGTAACATCCAGCCTATAACTATGTCCGTGAATGTTTTTACATTTTCCATCGTAGCCGTGTAATGCATGCCCTGTCTCAAATGAAAACTGCTTTGTTATTCTAATATTCTGCATAGATTGATGTTGTGATTATTTGTTAATTTTAAACAAAGTTAATGGTTTTGAATTTGGGGTAAAAATTGTTTTCTAAATTTTACAACCAATGGGGCCCCACGAGCAATCATCCATAAGGTAAATGCAAGAAGTATTCCATGAAGTTTCATGTTATTGTAGTGCCCTATAAAAAGTGCAGGAATAAATACTAAAATTGTAGACAACACTAATACATTCCTTAATGTTTTCATTTGCCCAAGTCCTTTAAAAATACCATCGAAGACAAAAGCTAAGGCACAAAATGGCTGCATTAGAAGAACGATCCAAAAAACTTTATAAAATTCAGAAAGCACAGCTTTTTCGTTGGTAAATATTGTTCCCAAAGCGCTGTAAAAAAGAGCTCCTAGCCCCGCCATTAAGAAACCAACAATTAACGCTCTTTTTAGTAGGCGATTGCTCAGTTCGACTAGTAGTTTGATTTGGTTTGCACCATAAAGTTTGCCTGACATTATATTTCCCGCACTGGCATAACCATCTACAGCAAAGGCTGCAAAAAACCATAAGTTTATTGCTATTGTGTAGGCAGCAATGTAATTGGTGCCGTAGGCAGTTGCGAAACTAGCTGCAAAATATAAGGCCAAATTTAAGGCTAAAGTCCTAATGATGAGATTACCAATCATTTGTAAGAATTTTGGTAATTCTTTATTGATCGGCATAGCCAATTTTAAATTAATGGGTGTTTTTTTTAATAACAAAACAGTAGATAAAAGCGCCATCAGAAACTGGGAACAAGCGCTTGCGATGGCCGCACCTTTTAGATTTAGTGCTGGGACAATCCCGTCTAATCCGTAAACTAAAACATAATCAAGAAGAACATTCACTGCCGCCCCTATAAGGGCAATCACCATGGGGTAATATGTGTTTTGTAAGCCTCTAAAAACACCAAATATTGCAAAGGTATATAATGTAAATGGGAATCCTATTATCCGAATATTGTAATATTCTACACTGTAGCTAAGTAAAATATCTTTGGCATTATAAAACTTAAAAATTGCTTCAGAAAACGGTATAGTCAGTGCACAAACGCCAATGCTTAAAGTTATTATTATAGCCATGGCTTGTGCAGGGAGCTGCTTGACTTCATTCAACTTATTTGCCCCTAAATATTGAGAAATAATTGCGGATATGGCCGAACGGGATTGTCCTAAAACCCATATTAGCATGGAGAGAAAAGACGAAACAATACCAACTGCAGCTAGTGATTCTGTAGCATTGATTGAGATGTGGCCTACAATGGCTGCATCAGTTAATGATAAAATGGGCTCTGAAATTCCAGCGATGATGGCGGGAACAGCGAGTCTGTTTATTTGATTATTGCTAATGGCTGTATTCAAGGACTTGAAATTGAATCCAAAAATACAAAATCAATTTGAACGGGGTTAGTTCTTTAGTCAATTGATTAACCCATTGAGGTCGTAGGTAGAGAAAAATTCCCATACCAATTCACTGGCGCTAATCTCAGCGTTATTAAACCAGTCATGACCCCCCCCATAGACTTTGTAGTGTTTTACAACGCTAGCGTTAGTCCCGCCGTCATATGTAATTTCATCAACTCTAATATTGTTATCAGGGTCAATATCTTCTAAGCTAATGATTTGCGGGGTTAAATTACATTCGTTATTGGTAGCCCAATAAGTCAACACTTCATCTATAGGGGTATTCCAAGCTTGAACACCAGCGTAGGGTACAATTGGGTCGATTGTACCATGAATTTGTAAAACAGGCACCTCGCGCAAAGGAGTACATTGTTGATATGTTTCTGTGGTCATCGAACCAGTAACCGAGGCTACAGCGGCAAAAGTATCACTCATTTGGCAGGCCAATAAAAAACTCATAAACCCTCCGTTGGACATTCCAGTGGCGTATACTCTATCGTTATTAATACTGTATTGATCGGAAATAGTATTGATCAGGTACTCCGTAAATGCAATGTCATCTGTTGTACTTCCCAGAGTCCATCCACCTACATTCCAGTGAGGGACGCCTATAAAGTTGCTCCCTTGTGGATATACCACTATAAAATTGTTTTGATTTGCAATTTCATTAAAGCCAGTGTAGTTCATCGAAAGGTTGTTGTTACCCCCAAAACCATGGTATACAAACAACAGGGGGGAAGGGTGTTCTGGGGTGTAGTTTTCAGGGATATAAACAATATAATCTCTGTCCAATCCTTGGAAACTAGTCTCATAGGCACTAATGCCATAATTAATAGCATTTGAGGTCACAAAAAGCACTTCATTACCGTAGTACTCACCTAATGAATTAGCGATAAATGTCCGCACATAGTATGTTGTATTGGGTTCTAAATTATCTAAATTGACACCAACATCGGTCCCGTAAACAGCAATTAAATTGTCTTCAATTGAAGGTAGAGATGAGGTGCTATATACAAACCCCTGTTGGGCCCCAGGGGGGATGTTGCAGTTTTCAGCATTAAAGGATATCCTTCCCGTTAGTATAGCTGAGCTGGATGATATATAAGTAACTTCAAAAGTTTCTAGATCCGGAGAAAACACACATGAAACAACAGCATCATTATTAGCGCAAGAAAAAAACAAAAAAACAGAAAAAAGGTATAAAAGTGTTCTCATGAGTTGTGAATTAACCAAAGATATAGAATTTTAATACAAATAACTATTGTGTATGAGCGTTGAAATTTTATGCGCTTTTTTAGCTTATAAGCTCGGGGGTATACTTTTCTTTTTTTTAAGCTCAAAATTCCGTCTGTATCCAAAATTTATTACGGCCACTGATGTGCGTATTTTAGGGTTCAGCGGGTTGTATTCAATTGAAGCAATCCAATAACCGTTTTCTTTTTCAGCAATACTCATTTGTCCATAGATATTAAATGGGAATGGCCTAATTCCGATGACAGCTTTAGTGTTTTCGAATTTTTTGCCTATACCTACTTTTCCTGTTACAAGTGTAGGAAAAGCAAATCCACCTTCATACTCAAATATTAGATTGTTTTCATATGTGTGTGTTTTACCCCAAAGAAATGAAGCACCAGGGAAGGGAAACCCACCACTTTCTATGAAAGCTACGCCAAAATTCCATTCCGTAAACGATTCTTTGGTTACTGCTTTAGAAAATTGCTGTGCGGAACAAATTTCCGACAGAAAAATTGAAAAGCATAATACTGATATGATTTTTTTCATGAGTCTAAACTGTATTAAGCTCAAATATAGTTATTAAACTCATACGCCAAAAAAAACAATGGTATTGAAAAATAAACAGAAAAGAATGAAAATGACTGTAATTTGTCTGTGAGTTTTTACTAAATTTGGCCTGTTCTTTAGCATTTAAATTTGCAAAAAAATTCTTTTTCACAGAACACTAAAAAAAGGGGATGTAGCTCAGTTGGCTAGAGCGCTTGACTGGCAGTCAAGAGGTCCCCTTCCATAAACCATTCATTTACAGCGTATTGTACAGATAATTAAGTTTAACTGTCTAAGCACTGTCAAATGACACTACAATTTCCTAAAGTTCACACTGATTCTTTAAACAAAGTATTTGTTTCCTTTTACATTAGTGGTAAGAGACACAGACTTTACAATGGTAAGAGAATCAACTCAACAACAGACCCTAATTCCTACCCCCTTGACCAAAGATCATCCATTGCTAAAGTTCTAGTTGCTGAGATTTACAGCTATCTTTTAAACGGTGGTGTTTTGTTATCCTACAGATCCACAAATCTGTTTACTGGTAAGCTCTCAGACATTGATTATATCAAACAGGCATTGGATTCAAAACTAGCTGGTGATTATTCTAAGAAATACAAGGCTATGTTACAGTTTAGTTTTGACTGTTTAAAGCAAGAAATTGGCTCTTCAAAACTCTCTGTTAGAGGGCTTAAAAATATTCTCTCAAGGTATTGCTCTGGAGTTTCTCACAACACCCTTAAAAGACACCTAAATGTGCTTATAAATGAGGCTATATCCTTAGGCTTGGAGGGCAATCCAATGACTGAAATAAAAAGTAAGAAATCCAAGGCTGTTTTACACAAACCTTTTGATAATATTGCTACTGTATTTGAGGACATAAAAGCCTTTAATAAATACCTTCATTTGTGTTGTTTATTGACCTATGGTTGTTTGCTAAGGCCACATAGGGAAGTGAGGGAATTAACATGGGGAGATTTCTCTAATGACTTAAGCTACATTACACTTTCTGGGTTTAGAAATAAGTCAGGCAGAAACAGGATTGTACCAGTGTCTGGTTTTATAAAGTCCTACTTAAATCCAAAAGGTTTAGATGACAACATCTTTACTGGGGAGCAGAATAGTAGGAACCCAGACTATTTTAAAACGCTTTGGAGCAGATACAAGAAACAAACTAAGCTTCTTAAACAAGGACAAACACTCTACTCTTTTAGACACTCAGGGGCTATAGAAATATTCAAACGAACAGGCTCAATAACCAAGCTGCAAAAAGCTATGGGGCATTCGTCTATAAATGTGAGTTTAACCTACTTAAGAGGATTAGAAATTGCTGAACTGAAAGAAGAAGATATGCCTACGTTTTTGATACTTTAAAGAATAAAAATTAGTTGTTTTTGTTTTTTATGATGCTGTACACTGAGACCTCTTCAAAGCTTGAGGATTTATGAGGATTAACAAAGCCTTTTATTTTATAATATGGCCCAGTATCATCATTGTAAGGCTTATAAATTCTAGTAATATATGTTTTTGAAAAATTTATAAATTCCTCTGACGGATGAAAATTGGGATTTTGTTTCAAATTTTGCCAACCGCTTGAAAATTTATGAACTTTTATTGATGGCCAGTCTGAATTTTTTTTTGAAGATCTAGCTATTTCTCTACTTTCATTAAAAAAGGCTGCATATTTCATTACCAGGTTTGAATCTATTTTGCCCTTCAATGCTATAAGCCAAAAGTCTAATTTTTTTATATAGGTCTGAAAAAGTGAATCTGTCCATATTAAACCTTCATTTGAAGAAAGAGATAGTTTTGGCTTCATAGCCCATTTATTTCTTAGTAGTAATCTTTTTGTCCAATTATATCCCTCCCTGCTATCAGCAATAATAATTTGCTTTTCCCATAGCCTAATAAAATCCTCATCAATACACGGATTATTGGATATTTCATTCCAATTCCATTCTATTTTGTAATAATAATTTAAATAGGGTGCTTTATTCCAGTCAACATTAATATTAGCTGATAAACGTTCAAAACAAAGTTCATTTTCAAATTCTTTTACTGCTTCATATGTCCATCTAATGGAATTATTTGAAGAAAGTGCTTTAAAATCCCATTTATCTCTAAAAGCAATTAGTAATTCTAAACTCCAAGGCAATGCTTCATTTTTTGATAACAAATGCCAGGAAAGGTAATCTTTCAATTTTATCAAAAGTTCAGAAGACCAATTCACATTTTCTGATTCGCTTATAGCTATTATATCTGAACTGTCAATTATTGCGTTAGATGTGTTCCAGCTATCAAAATTCTTTCCTTTTTTATTATAAAAAGAAGATGATGTACAAGCTCTTGACATTATACCACCATTTGTGATTTCCATTTTGTCAGATACACAACCATCAACATCATAGACAACTTTCCCTTTGTGAAGTTCAGTAAAGTAATGATGAAAAATCAAATAATTTCTGTACTTGGAAAGAAACTCATCTGTAAAATAAATTGGATGTAAATACTGTACTACTACCCAATCCAGTTCATCTTTAAATTTTTGAATAAATCTCATTGAATTATCAATGTTTGGATAAGAGTCTGATTTAGAGTCTGTTTTTGTACTTAAATCAGTATAATTTGCGTAAAGACCTAGTGCATTCTTATATAAATCATTCCACAACCTTTGATTAATTTCCTGACTAAATTCTGAATTACACATAATAGATCTGTAATTTTTTCCTTCACGTTGACAATTTACAAAATTCCACTTTTGCTCTGGGGATAATTCATCTCGACAGTATTGACACCTACAATTTTCATCTACTAAAACCTTATTTTTAATAAAATTAAGTGTAAGAGGTTGCTTGAAATATGTCCATGTATAACCTCCACCACAAGGGCCAGCTATAAGAATAAAATACTTTTCATAAACTTGAATTAAGATATCATTTGACACATATAATTTTAAATCCCAATCGTCTAATTTGTTAGAAGTATTTTCATTAGCAACAAAATCATTATTGGAGATATCTAAAGATGAGAAGGACTGCTTTAAAATTGGATTTTCTGAGAGTTGATATAAATATTCTTTTAATTCTTTTTTAAACTGATTTTGATTGAAAGAAAAACGCCCATAGGGGATTGTTATTGAAGTATCAAAACTAGAAATATCCTTATAATGTGGTTCTTCATAGGACTCGGAATACTTAAAGTGCTTATTCATAAACCCTGGATCTGTCTTTATTAGAGCTCTTAACAATTTATAATGAGGCATTCGAAATAATAAGCAAGTGTAATTGCCTTTGTATAGATTCATATTTATCAATGTATATATTTAGTAAAATTACTCAAATTAAAATAATAGTGATAACAAGGATACTAAATGTTAGTTATCTAATTTTAACGAATATTTTTAACTTATGAACTGGCTTTTTTTAACTCTAATAGGAAATTATGAGCAGCTATATTCTAGGGTCTCAAATTCATAAAAAACCCATTTTCAATTATTTAAGATTTAAACTCCTTAGAAATAATCTTGAAATACAAATCCACTTCTTCCTCATTTTTAGGAATACTCCAATAACGTTTTGCAACCCGTTTGCCATTTATCAATAAAAGATTGTCTTCTCCAAAATCAAATGAATCTTTGAGTACTTTGTTTAGTTTTTCAATTAATAATTTACGGTATTTAAACTTTTCAATAAGCCTGTCAAATTCTTTTTCTTGTACAAGAGTGTTTACTTCTCTGCCATATTCATCAGTGATAAAATAACCTTCACCAAAAACATGAATCAAAGTTCCTGCCTCTTTATTTAGGTGCAATCTGTTTTCAAATGATAAATTTATTTTAAAGTCATTCATAAGTATTTAAAATTTAAAGGAACGGGATATGTTTATGGTTTAGTTGCATGCCTTCTTTATGAGGATTGAAGCATCACCTCCTAATTTTTGGGCTTTACTAGCGTCATTACAGGCACCTATCATGTCTCCCAAATAAAATTTACAAACACCTCTATTAAAATAAGCAATAGCATAGTTAGGGTCAAGTTCTATTGCTTTAGTATAGTCAGCTATAGCCCCTGAGAAGTCTTTTAATTTCCCTTTTGTAATACCTCTGTCATTAAAAGCAAGAGCATAGTTAGGAACAATTTCAATAGCTTTATTATAGTCTGCTATTGCTCCTGAGAAGTCTTTTAATTTATCTTTTGAAATACCTCTGTCACGATAAGCAGAAAAATAATTAGGATCAATTTCAATTGCTTTATTATAGTCAACTATTGCTCCTGAAAAGTCTTTTAATCCTTCTTTAGCAAGACCTCTCTTGCGATAAGCCTCAACAAAATTAGAATCAATTTTTATGGCCTTAGTATAGTCAACCATAGCACCCTTCATGTCATCCAAATAAAATTTTGATGCACCACTGCTTATATATTCTTCTGCAGTTGTCTGTGCAGATATTTCAAAAGAAGTAAGGGCTAAAAATAAGTAAAGTATGTTCTTCATTTTTTTTTAGTACAATAAATATGTCAGTACTTATTTAAGATTATTGAGTAGAGCTGAACAATAAAATTAGTGAATTATTTACTACATTTAACTCAGATGAAAGATTTATTATTTGGCAGCATAGAACTCTTCTCCCAGCACAGGAACTTTAGCTTAGAGGTGTTACCACAATAAAATTACGTTGAATGAAAGACAGCCAAGAATATATATTATTTAAAACTGTAGGATTAAGGTATTCTCCATGGATGGAAGATATGGAAAATGCACTACCATCACGGATGGGAGTGGGTAACCCTAATAAATTGCAAGAGGGCACGCATAGGAGCTTTGCCATTGAATTTAATAATAACATTGACAGAATATCTATGCTCATTCATTTTAAACATCTTAGCATTCAAAACCTGACATTACATTACCGTAAAAAGAGCGCTAGGAATAAGAAGAATAAAAAGGTGTATCCACAGCATAAAATGAACTTATTTTTTGAAAACACTCTTGAACTACTAACATACTTATCTAGTAAAAACTATAAAGTAGATTGGATAGAGATAAGATTTAAAAATGGTTGGGCTATTAAAAATGATTTTCTAAATGACTTGGAATTCATTACAAATAATACTGAAGAAAGAGATCTACTCTTTGAGAAGCTTATATCAATAAGCGGACAAGGCCCAATTGATATTAATTCATTAGAAATAAATGAAACTTACTCACTTTGTACAGACGGAGTAGTTAATCACAAACCTCTTTTCTCTTAAAATATTTCCTCACTATATCTTAATACAATTTACTACTAAATTTACTCAATGAAAATAATATTTATGATTCCTGTTTTTCTTATATGTTCATGTACATCATACAAATATGAAAACAAAAATGAATTACAAAAATTAATTGGTTTAGAAATTCCTAAGTATAAAATTATTGATTCTAAAATGACTCACAGTGCTAGGTTTGATCATGAAAAAACTACTAAAGTAACAATTAAGTTCAATAATAAAATTGATTCAAATACTTACAAAACCCTAGATAGTCTTTGCAGTCTTCCATTTGAAAATAATCCCAATGTCTCTTCCAGTTATTTTTATCGCTCAGTTGAGACTCCTCAACGTTGCTGGACAAAAACAGATAACCTGTATAGATATTATAGGATTACAGACTTTGGAGAACATTTTTTAGAAAGTAGAGATGCATTTTTTGATCTTAAAATAAAAAAGGGAAGTCAAACAGCTGAAATAGTTTATGGGAATTTTTGAATTTGAATTGACTAAGTCATTACAGTGAGTGGGGGCTTTTTTAAAAGGTTTAATCTTTTCTTTTTATAAAAAAAATGCCTGATTGATCACCAGAAAGTGGTTTGATCATCCAAAAGCAACTATCACATTTCCACTCATCGTAAAGCCCCAGTGATGGACTTTGTTTCATTGTCACATAACAGTGCTCATTGAGGTATTTGTAAAATTCTTCATAATACTTCATGTATAAGTCATTGTGCATTCCAATAGATATTGCTTCATCAGCAATTAAAATGAAGGGCATATCTTCATTTAGAGTTTTATAAATAGTATAATTATACTTTTCCAGAACAATATCTTCAGGAATAAAATTAGGCTCCAATGGAAAGTCTTTAAATAGCTTTTCCTTAAACTCATCAATATTATCAAACGCATTGAGCATATTCTCAACCGTAGTTTCTTGACTAAGACAAAGCATTGGAATTAAAAGTAAGAGAATTAGAGTTTTTTTCATTTAATTAATTTTTGTTGTATGTGCCATCAAAAGTCACTCCAAATCCTCCATATATAAAATTACAATCTCGTGTTTGAACTGTGATAGAATCTTTATTGAATGTGAAATAGACTTTACAACGCTCCTCTCCTTCGTTGTAAAGGGGTAATTCACCATCTTCAACTAAGGAATCATCATTGTAATAGGCTTTATTATCTATTACCTCAATTACAAAATGATCTGCTAACATTTCACCTGAAAACTTAATAACCTGCTTGGCATATCTATCATAAGAATCTCTCCATCCAAAAAATGTAAATTTGTATGAATTCTCTTCATTTTTAATTTTTTCCAGAGTTAAAGTGTTTTCAAATTTTTCTCCAGGGATGATTTTAATGGATGAAACGGTAGATGCTGGGCTTGAATCAGTCCACTCACCACTATAGTCAATATTTTGACTAAAAATAAACAATGGAAGTATGTAAATTAAAAGGAATAGATTGGTTTTCATTTTATAAAAATAATGAAATAGAATCTAAATGATAGCTATAGAAATATTCAAGCGCACTGGTTCTATTACCAAGCTACAGAGAGCTATGGGGCATTCGTCTATTAATGTAAGTTTAACCTATTTAAGAGGACTTGAAATAGCTGAATTGAAGGAGGAGGATATGCCTATGGTTTAGGTTTTGTAAGTTTTTTCCAAATAAACTTAACAACTTTATACGAAAGCCAAAAACTAATTAAACCCCCAATTCCCGTTATTGGACCAATTCCAAGTGTTCCAAATCTTTCAGCATAAATTATCATATTTATTAGAATGAATAGCCATAGAAATAAAAAATAAAAAATAATATACAGTATAATACTCAAAATAATTAACAGTGCTTTTTTCATATTAATTTTAATTAAAAGTTATTGACCCCCCAATAGTATTAAATAACGCTGATAACTCCGAAATTGACTTGTCATCACCATAATAGTTAATATTAAAACTATATTTTGTTTTATTATGTAAAGTTACAAAATGAAAGTTCGTACAATTAACATCTTGTAAAACAGTCCCATCTAAATTCTTGTCTTGGAAATATGAAACTCTTTTAAGAAAGTACTTATCATTAATTATTAAATTACCCTCAAACTGTACAACTTCTACATTTTTCATTATTGGTGAAAGTATCCTTTCTAATTCGGATAAATCACCTTTCATTTCATTTTTGAAAGTTTGATTAGTAATGTCTAAATATTGTTTATTAGTTAATTTTTCAGTGTTTCTAGTTTTTAACCTGTCAATAGAAAATATATAAGCAAAGTTGTTTTCAAAATAATAATAATAAAAAATATTGTCTCTGTTATCTGATTTACCTCTAATTAAAAATTTTGGTATAGAGATGTAGCCATTAGAATTATCGTCTTGAAATTTAACAGTAACCAAATCATAAAAATCAATATCTCTTTTATCAGAGGATACGTCTCTGTATCTGTTATTAGATTGACAATTTGACAGAAATTGAATTAAAATAAAAAAAAGAACTGATTTTTTCATAATAGCAATTTACAAAAAAATACAAATCTGTTTATATATTATAAAACACTTATTATGTACGCAGATATAACATATAGTTGGACAACTAAACAACTTAAATCTTTAACTGAAATTGAAAACCATAAAATTATGTTTGATGGATACGAATATATTTGGATGATAAATTTAGATGGTAATTGGTCAAGACACTCGTTTCAAAATTTTAAAACATATGGGAAAGCAGTTC
>Ga0233395_1001432_pt1 | contig 11558 bp, 10 predicted proteins | sample 27DmetaG_FD_186029 | JGI IMG/M metagenome (GOLD analysis project Ga0233395, IMG submission 186029) | Seawater microbial communities from Monterey Bay, California, United States - 27D | ecosystem: Environmental > Aquatic > Marine > Coastal | place: USA: California | collected 2016-10-12 | reverse complement strand
ATAAGAGTGGTTAGACAACAACATTCCGTCTGCTGCTGCTGCTGCACCTTCAGGAATATCTTGACTCCAACGATAAGACACCCCTTTTGCTTGTGGCGCCATTCCTTTTGCTTCAGGATTAACACCAGAGGCCAAAATAGTACCTGTTACATGAGTTCCGTGGTCGCTATATTGATTTTCGTCATCTCCAATAGTAACCCTATCATCTCCTCCTGGTCCGTCAAACTCTTGGTGTTCAGTGAATACCCAGCCACCATCCCAAACATAAGCTGTCATGTTTTGACCCTCAAGTTCTAAGCCTAAACTTCCTCCTGTGTTAAGGTGGTTTACTCTAGTTGAAATTGCAGCGTTTTGGTTAAATGTTTTATAATAGATAGGTTTATTATCATCAGAAACCTTCATTAATTCATATAAAGATCCGTCTTCAACATAAGTTATTGCCCAACCGTTAATAGAGGCCATTTCTAAGGCTTTTTCTTTTGCCTCTACCTGAATTAACCTTGTAGACTCTTCTATATTTTTTAATTGTTCGAGGTTATTAGCTTTTTTAATTTCTTTTATTTGTTCTTCTGTTTGAGAAAAAACAAAGTTAGCTGATAACAATAAGGAAAAAACTGCTAGTTTTTTTAAGTAATTTTTTTTCATTTCTTTTGAGTTTTTTTTTCAATTCACTTTAAAATTATTAGTTGTTAAATACAACTAACTAGGTTTAAGCATTTTATCTTTTTTTTTGAGTAGCGAATATAACACTTTGATTCCTATTATTTTAATTTTTAACATTAAGGGTTATTTCTTCATATCCATTAGAATAGCAAATGTTTGATTAATATCTTCCTCTTTTACAACAATTGTCATCTCATTTGTTGTTGATATTATCTCTTGAAGTGAAATATCTGCCCACGCTAATTGTTTTAAAATAAAATAATAAAAACCGGATTGCTCCAAGTTGCCTTCTGGTAATTTTATGGTTATAGAGGCAAGGTTTTCTACATTATGAATTAATCGCTCATGAATAAAGAAATCTTTAACATAAGGCTTCAGGGGTTGACTTATCACAATATTTGTCTCAAAAATTCCTGTTGATACAGTGATAAAAGAATCCTTATTATCTGCCGCAACAGTTAAAATTTTGGCAATTTCCTTTAATAGTGACTTTGTGTTTTTGTAAGTATAATCACTAAGATCTGAGCGAACAATAAAGTCTCCTAGCGAAAGTGTAAATTTTCTAATATTCTTTCGTATTCTTAATTCACTTGCTGGAGAAATTCTGTTAATTGCCATCATTACCGCACCAACTTTGACTTGTTTTTTTAACATTTTATCTACTTCTGGAAGTATAATTCTAGCTAAAGAAGAGACGTTTATTAACTTTTCGTTCAACGCCTCTTCAATAAAAGGGGTTTTTCGAATAATACTTTCAACCGCTTCCTGTATTGTTTTCATAATTGTTGTATTTAATACAAATTGTTGTATTTGCAACAAAAGTAATAAATTAAAGGTGTTATGTTGCTAAGTTTCCGAAGAAGAAAATCGTGTTAATCTAGGTGCTCTGTTAACTTTGTAAAGGTTGTTTTAGCGTCTTTACCTTGATAAAGAACAGCATAAACAGCATCAATAATTGGAGTTATTGTCCCGTTTTGTTCTTTTATTTTATAGGCGCTTTCCGAGGCATAATAACCCTCTGCCACCATGCTCATTTCAAACATTGCAGACTTAACAGTATAGCCTTTACCAATCATGTTTCCAAACATTCTGTTTCTGCTGAAAGTAGAATACCCTGTTACTAGTAAGTCTCCTAAATACGCAGAATTATTAATATTTCTCTTCATTTGATGAACTTTACGAATGAAACGATTCATTTCTCGTATAGAGTTGCTCATTAAAACAGATTGAAAGTTATCTCCATAACCCAAACCGTGGGATATACCTGCGGCTATAGCAAAAATATTTTTAAGCATTGCGGCATATTCTGTGCCTATAATATCGTCTGATATTTTAGTTCTAATATACCTGCTTTTTAACATCGCTCCTAATTGAGTTGCTTTGTCCTCATCTTGACACGCTATTGTTAAGTAAGAAAGCCTTTCCATAGCCACCTCTTCTGCATGGCAAGGGCCAGTTATCACTCCAATATTCTCGAAGGGTATGTTGTATTTTTCGTGAAAATGCTCCCCAACAATCAATCCTGATTCTGGAACAATTCCTTTAATCGCAGAAAAAATTATTTTATTTTCTAAACCCTGTGTCAACTTTGTAAGTTCTAAAGTTAAAAATGCAGATGGAATTGCAAATATTAATATATCATAATTTGAAACAACATCATTAATGTCATTTGAAAGGTCTAATTGAGCAGGATGAAGCTCGGCGGAGCTTAAATAGTTAGGATTATGTTTATTTATTTTAATATGTTCTAAAGCGTAAACACTTCGCATATACCAACCCACAGTATTTAAATTTTCAGAGAGCATTTTTACAATAGCTGTTGCCCAACTACCCCCTCCTAAAACTGCTATTTTTGGTTGATCTTTCATTATTATAAACATTTTAAAACCCAAAAGTAATAATTCTAAAATCTAATATGAAAACTGAAGTGATTTATTATATTTGTTTACAACAATATAAAATAATGAAAGTTCAAATTATAAATAGATCTAAACACGAATTACCTTCTTATGAAACCCTTCTTTCAGCAGGAATGGACATTAAGGCAAATATAAGTGAGGCTGTAACCTTAAACCCTTTAGAAAGGGTTATTATAAAAACAGGTTTGTTTATATCATTACCTAAAGGGCTGGAAGCACAAGTTAGACCGCGTAGTGGTCTTGCGGCTAAAAAAGGAGTTACTGTTTTAAATAGTCCTGGAACTATAGATGCTGACTATAGAGGTGAAATTGGGGTTATATTAATTAACTTATCTCAGGATCGTTTTACAATAAACAATGGTGAGCGAATCGCACAATTAGTAATTGCAAAACATGAACAAGTTAAATGGAAAGAGGTTACTATATTAGATGAGACTGATCGAGGTGATGGTGGGTTTGGTAGTACTGGTGTTTAAAATACACAAACCCACCAGCTTACTAATAGGTTTGTGTAGATAAAATTATAACTATTGGTTATCTATAGCTTCTTTAATTTTTCCTTCTAATTCTTCTGCTAAATCGGGATTATCTTTTATTAAGGATTTTACAGCATCTCTTCCTTGACCTAATTTAGTTTCACCATAACTAAACCAAGAACCACTTTTCTTTACAATCCCTAATTCTACTCCAATATCTAAAACTTCTCCAACCTTAGAAATTCCTTCACCATACATGATATCAAATTCAGCAATTTGAAAAGGTGGTGCAACTTTGTTTTTTACAACCTTAACTTTTGTTTGGTTTCCAATTACTCTATCACCGTCTTTAATTTGCGTTCGTCTTCTAATATCTAATCTAACAGAAGCATAGAATTTTAAAGCATTACCACCTGTTGTTGTTTCTGGGTTTCCAAACATAACACCTATTTTTTCTCTTAATTGATTGATAAAAATAACTGTACATTTAGTTTTACTAATTGTTCCTGTTAGTTTACGAAGTGCTTGAGACATTAAACGCGCGTGAAGCCCCATTTTTGAATCTCCCATCTCTCCTTCAATTTCAGACTTTGGTGTTAAGGCGGCTACTGAATCTATAACAACAATATCTATAGCTCCTGAACGAATTAGATTGTCCGCAATTTCTAACGCTTGCTCACCATGATCTGGTTGAGAAATTATTAAATTATCGATATCTACACCAAGATTTGCAGCATAAAAACGATCAAAAGCGTGCTCTGCATCAATAAAAGCAGCAATACCTCCAGCTTTTTGAGCTTCAGCAATTGCATGTAGAGTAAGAGTCGTCTTACCTGAAGACTCTGGACCATAAATTTCTATAACCCTCCCTCTTGGATATCCTCCGACACCGAGTGCTAAGTCTAAACCTAAAGAACCAGATGAAATTGCTTCTACTTCTTCTACAACGCTATCACCCATTTTCATAACAGAACCTTTTCCATAGGTTTTATCTAATTTATCTAGGGTTAATTGAAGAGCTTTAAGTTTTGCTTGTTTTTCTTTATCTGCTGCCATAAATACTAGTTGTTTTATTTTTAAAAAGTATGACAAGGTACAAAATTTGGTTAGGAATTATAAATGAAAAAAGATTATTTTTGAATGAATTAATAGCTCCTTTTCTTTTTTTATGGACACCCACCATCACTTCATTTTTCATAAGCCTTACGGAACAATTTCACAATTTGTAAATCCTCATAAAAGAGAAAAAAAATTATTAGGTGATTTTTTTAATTATCCAGATAAAACTATGGCAATAGGAAGGTTAGATGTAAATTCTGAAGGGCTTCTTTTATTAACAACTAATGGTAAGCTAAGTGAAGAGATAAGAAGTAAAAAAGTTGAAAAAGAATATTATGTTCAAGTAGATGGTTGTATAACACAAAAAGAGGTTAATATTTTAAATAAAGGTGTAGTTATTGGTTTTAATGGTAAAAAATATACTACTAAACCTTGTAAGACTTCCTTAATACCTGTGCCTAATTTTAAAGATAGAACACAGAAAATTAGAGATGATAGACATGGACCAACAAGTTGGATTTCTATAATTTTAAAAGAAGGGAAATTTAGACAAGTAAGAAAAATGACAGCTGCTGTTGGTTTTCCTACATTACGTTTAGTAAGAGTAAGAATAGGTGCTGTTTTATTAGATAATTTAAAACTTGGTGAAGTAAAAAAAGTGTCTAATTTTCTTTAAGTTCTTAACATTTTTATGTGTGGAATGTCATCCTCTAAATATTCTTCACTAATTTGAATAAAGCCTAAAGAATTATAAAATTTAGTAAGATATGATTGAGCAGATATAAGAATGTTGTTTTCTTTTAAATTCTTTTCTATAAATTGGATGGAATTTTCAACTAACTTATATCCGTATTTAAATTTTCTAAATTCTTTTTTAACTACAATTCTACCAATACTAGGTTTTAAAAAATAATCACCAGACTTAAATATTCTAGCGTAAGCTACTATTTGATTATCTAGAACCCCTAATATATGGTATGCTAATTGATCTTTATGATCAAGGTCTTGATATACACAATCTTGCTCTATAACAAAAACTTCAGATCTAAGTTGTAAAATAACATACAACTCATCAGTTGTTAATTCATTAAATTTTTTAATATGAAAAATCATATTTAACAAGCTGGTATTTTGTTAACCCTGTTTTGATGTCTTCCTCCTTCAAATTCTGTTTCTAAAAATATTTCTACCATTTTTAATGCTTGAGGAATTGAAGTATATCTTGCTGGAATACATAAAATATTAGCATTATTATGTTGTCTAATTAACTCAACAATTTCTTTAGACCAACATAAACCAGCTCTTACTTCTTTATATTTATTTGCAGTCATTGCAACACCATTAGCACTCCCACATAATAATATACCATATTTTGCTTTTTTAGAAACAACATCTTTAGCAACAGGATGAACAAAATCAGGATAATCAACACTATCATGAAAATCAGTACCATAATTTTCTACTACAATACCTTTTGATTCTAATAATTTAATAATCTCAAATTTATATGCTGTTGCAGCATGATCATTTCCTATAGAAATATTCATAATAAGTTGGTTTTTATACTTTTAATAGAAACAAAAATACAAATACATATGGTTATCAACAGTTTTAAAAGGTAATTTTACAATTTATTATCTAAGTGCTTACTTATTAATTAGTTAACATTATTATTGTAATTGTTAAGAAGTATAAGTAAGTTTTAAAAAATAGATTTGATTTATTCATTTTTAATTATAATACATATACTCTTATTAAATACACAATAAAAACTATTATTTTTTAATTACTTCTTATAAACATTATTTAAGTGTATTTTTTATACTTATTAACTTTTTTTTAATTAAAAAAACCTGTTTATAAATGTTTATATGTATTGTTAATAAATACTAGTTTTCTTTATTTTAAAAGAAAAAAGATATAATAAGGTGTGAATTATTTTTAATAAATAACAAATCAAAAGAAAAAACTAGTTTTCTATATTAACTATTCACAAGCTATTATAATAAACAATTGTTTTAATTTTAAAATTTTAAAAAAAGTAATTATAATATAGATTGTTAATAAAAGTTGAAATTTCTAATAAATTTTATAATCGTAAAATCTCTTATCATCCATTTTTCTTACTCTATCGATTTTAACATTACCATTATTATTAATTTGTTTAATAATTATACTTCTTCTTTTTTTTATAGTTTCATAAGAGTAATGAGATAAACCTAAAAGCTCATCCAATTTATCTTTATCTATTTTAGAATTTTTATAACTTATAATTTCTTTTTCAATACGTTGAAGATCTGGTATTAATTCCTTTAAAGAATTTTTATTCCTTTTTTTAATAATAAGTAAAAACACAATTATTATAACTATAACATAATATATAAAGTTACTTTTTACATTAGATAAATATTTAGCCATAAAATCTTTCTCTATTTCTATTTTTCCAGCTTTAACATTAAAAGAATTTCTATTACCTAATTTGTCTTTATAATAAACTAAAGAATCTTTAATATAGAGATACGATAAACCATTTACACGTTCTATTTTACTTAATTTAGATGTACTACTTAAAACCCCTTTTTTTTTATTAAATATTCTATATTCAACTTCATTATTTTTAAGATAATATCCATGTATTGAATATAAATCTGATTCATATACATAATTCCCTCTAAAAAATCCGAACTGTGAAATAAATAATAAATCTCTGAATGTACTTTTAAAATTAAAATCTTCTTTATATTCAAGTGTTTCTAAATCAATTTCACCGAACGTATATCTATTTTTAGTTTCTGAATATATTTCTTCATTATCTTCGGATAAATGACTTAGAAGAACTTTTAATTTATTATCTATCACCCATGAAATCAATATTTTTTTAACATCATAAGGATAGTTTTTAATATTACTTTTTATCCATTTTTTTAAATTAAAATCAAAATAAATTAACCAGGGAAAAGAATTAAATTTTCCTTCTCCTCCATAACTATATAAGATATTATTATTTATAAATAAATACCTATTAAAGTTTAGTTCTGAATGGTCATCCAACATTAAACCATAAACTTTTGGATTATTACCTAAATGTATTTCAAATAAGTAAAATGTTCCATTTGGATTATATAATAAAGTTGAATCATTTTTAAACACAATACTGCTAAAAAAATGAGATTTAAATTTTAATACCTTTTCATCTAAACCAAATACTTTAATTTGATTATGAATTTTCAAGGTATCTATAATTTTAGGATTTCTTGAATACCCTTTATATAAGAAAAAAATAAAAAGTAATAGATAAAATTTTTTTAAAAACAAAGTGAAATTAATTTAAGTATGTAAATATACTTAAATTAAGTGTATTTAAGTGTCTACATCTAATGAACCTAATTTCTTTTTAAAGAGAAAATAATTAAAAATAGATTTACAAACGATTAAAAAAGATATAGCACCCTAATAAGATAAAAATTGTAATGAAAATAAAGTACCCTTATTAAATTTTCAATAGGGGTACTATTTTACATAATTATAAACAAATACAATATGTTATTTATAAATATATATGAAATCATTAAATACTAAGTTGTTAATTTTCATTACATTTATTTTATTTATTTTATTTTTCTGGTTTCTTATAGATATTATAAATTATCATATAAACAATATTAATTCATATAACTCCTATTAATATGTTTAAAAAGAAAGTATTTAAATATTTATTTTTCTTTTTTTCTATAATTTTTTATTTCATAATAATATTTACCTTTTTTAACCTTATAAATTATATCAGCACTTAGTAAAAAACTGAACCGCTTTATCGTGAATACTTACATTTAAAGAATCATTCCCTATTATTTCCCCATCTGCTTCTATAATAGAATTATAATTATTTATAATTTTAACATCTTTTACTTTATAGTTATCTACTTTTTTATGATGTACTATTGTTCCATTATATAATTTTGGTAGATTAATAAGTACATCAAAAAAAGAAATATCTTTTACTATTGTTATATCTAATAAACCATCTGTTGGATTTGGATTCTCTGTAATTCTTAAACCACCTCCTGAATATTTACAAATACCGAATATTATCATCAAACACTTTTCTTGAATTGTTTTATTTTTAATAGATATACTATATTTAGTTTTTTTATAAGAAAACAAACTATATAAACCACTTAATAAAAATGCTAAAGATCCAATCTTTTTTAAATAATTTAAATTTTTAACCACATATCCATCATATCCTATTCCTCCAAGATTATTAAAGTATTCTTTTTTTCCATTTTATAGGGTTATACATCCTATATCTTGAAATATTGTAGAGTTTTTTTTAATTATATCAATTGATTTTTCAATAGAATTAGGAATATTATACGTTTTTATCCAGTCATTTCCGGTTCCTAATGGAATTATACCAAGTTTTATTTCAGATGTTTTTATATATCTTTGTGCCATTATTCCGTTTACAACATGATGTAAGGTTCCGTCACCACCAACAGAAATAATATTTCTATATCCTTTTTTTATAACTTCTTTAATAAGTATCGTTTCATGTTTCGTATATTGAGTAAAAGCAAAAGAATATTGAATATTTTTCAATTTCAATAGATATTTAATTTTATTCCATGACTTTTTAAAATTTTTATTACCTGCGTTTGGATTTACGATTAAAAACCATGTATTTATATTTTCACAATGGTTTAAATTGTACATAAAAATTAAATTAAAACAGTTAACTATTAAAATGAATAAAAAATAAGTATTTTTCTAAATATAATAAAATAAAAAAAGTAGTATGAGTAGAAAGAAAAAAATCTACAAGAAGAAAGGTAGTGTTATTAAAAATTTAACTAGAGATATTTTTAAAATTCTTAATAATGATAGTTCAAAATATTATAACTATAAACAGATTGCTGGTAAACTCGGAATTACAAACACAGATGGTAAAACTCAAATACTTAAAAAATTAGCCGAATTAAAAGAAACAAAAAAAATAAAAGAAGTTGATCGAGGAAAATATCAAATTGTTATCGATAAAAAATATCACATTGGTACTTTAGATATTACGTCTAATGGTAATGGTTATTTTGTATCAGATGATTTTGAAAAAGACATATTTATTCCTTCTAATAATTTAGGTAAAGGGTTACAAAATGATACTGTAAAAGCCTACGTATATAAAAGAAATAGGAGTAATAAATTAGAAGCAGATATAATAGAAATTATAGAAAGAGATAAAACCACTTTTGTAGGTGTTCTTCAAATGAGTAAAAACTTTGGTTTTGTTTTATGTGATAATCAAAAAATGTATGTAGATATTTTTATTTCTAAAGCAAGAGTAAACGGTGCTGAGCATGGAGATAAAGTTCAAGTAAAAATAACCGATTGGCCAGAAAACTCAAAAAATCCTTTTGGTAAAATAATACAGGTTCTTGGTAAACCAGGAGATCATAATACTGAAATACACTCTATTTTATTAGAATATGGTTTACCTTATAAATTTGAGAATGAAGTTGAAAAAGATGCCAGTAGCTTATCATTAGAAATTACAAAAGAAGAGATATCTAAAAGAAGAGATATGAGGCAGGATTTAACGTTTACGATTGATCCTAAAGACGCTAAAGATTTTGATGACGCTTTATCTTTTACAAAGTTAACCAATGGAAATTACGAAATAGGTATTCATATTGCAGATGTATCTCATTATGTTCAACCAAATACTATTATAGATAAAGAGGCATATAGTCGAGCAACATCGGTATATTTAGTAGATAGAGTTGTTCCAATGTTACCAGAAATTTTATCAAATGGTGCTTGTTCTTTGAGACCAAATGAAGAAAAACTAACTTTTTCAGCTGTATTTGAGATAAATGAAAAGGCACAAATTATAAAAGAATGGTTTGGAAGAACAGTTACTTACTCAGATAAACGATTCGCTTACGAAGAAGCACAAGTTATTATAGAAACTAATTCAAATTTTATTCCTGAAAATATTTCTATAACAAATGAATCTTATCATGTTTCTGATGCTATAGTCGAAGCTACATTAAAATTAAATGAGTTAGCAAAAATTCTTAGAAAGCAAAGGATGAAAGAAGGAGCAATATCTTTTGATAGAGTTGAGGTAAAATTTAATTTAGATGAAAATGCAAATCCAACAGGAGTATTCTTTAAAGAATCAAAAGCTGCCAACAAATTAATTGAAGAGTTTATGTTGTTAGCAAATAGAAAAGTTGCTGAATTTATAGGTAAAGAAAAAAATAAACCCACAAATAAAACCTTTATATATAGAGTTCATGACGAGCCAGATATAGAAAAATTAGCTGCTTTACAAAATATAGTTTCCAATTTTGGTTATAAAATGAATACTCTTACTAGAGAGAGCACAACAGAAAGTTTAAATAAACTATTAAATGATGTTCATGGTAAACCAGAATCTAACATGATAGAGACCTTAGCAATTAGAACAATGAGTAAGGCTGTTTATACTACTAATAATATAGGTCATTATGGTCTAGCTTTTGATTATTACTCTCATTTTACCTCACCGATTCGTCGTTATCCTGATGTTATGACACACCGCTTATTACAACATTACCTTGAAGGAGGAAAATCACCAAATCAAGATGATTATGAAGCTAAGTGTAAACATTCTTCTAAACAAGAAGAATTAGCGTCTAAAGCAGAAAGACAGTCTATTAAATATATGCAGGTTAAATATATGCAAGATCATAAAGATGAAGAATTTTCTGGTGTAATATCTGGTGTCACAGAATGGGGAATTTATGTAGAAATAACATCAAATAAATGTGAGGGTATGGTAAGAATAAGAGATATAAAAAACGACTATTATATTTTCGATGAGAAACAATTCGCAATCATTGGTCAATCAACTAAACATATATATCAACTAGGAGATTCTGTTACAGTAAAAGTAAAACACACAGATTTAGAAAGAAAACATTTAGATTTTACGCTTATAGAGCAATAGAATTATTTTTTTAAAGTTATTAAAATAAGTAAAAATAAAAATGAAATAATTTATATATTGTAAATAAAAATGAAAAACGTCATAATTATATTTCTTTTAATTACAAGCAACACTTTATATTCTCAAAAAATCACTACAGAAAAAATAGAAGATTTTTATAAAATTAAAGTATATAATGGAATACGCCTTGAACTCCATAAATCTGATGAAAATAAATTAGAAATTTCAGGATATAAGTCAGATAAAATAAAAATTAAAAACACAGAGGGTGTTTTAAGAATTAGTTTACGTTTTCCAGAGTTATTAGCAGGAGATAAAGTAAGTGTTAAGTTATTTTATAATAAAGAGATTCAAACTATAGATGGGAATGAAGGTTCAAAAATAATAGGAAAAGGAATTCATCAAACTCACCTAGAGGTAAAGGCTCAAGAGGGGGCCTCTATAAAG
>Ga0233395_1001403_pt1 | contig 11702 bp, 10 predicted proteins | sample 27DmetaG_FD_186029 | JGI IMG/M metagenome (GOLD analysis project Ga0233395, IMG submission 186029) | Seawater microbial communities from Monterey Bay, California, United States - 27D | ecosystem: Environmental > Aquatic > Marine > Coastal | place: USA: California | collected 2016-10-12 | reverse complement strand
TGATCTCTGTCATCTCCATTTAAATCTGGGCAAAGGCGTTTTCTAAATCCTCAATAAGATCTTTAATATCTTCAAGTCCAACAGAAAGGCGAATCAAATCCTTTGTTACTCCAGTTGTTTTCTGTGCCTCGTCATCCAATTGTTGATGTGTTGTACTCGCTGGATGAATAATCAATGATTTAGTATCGCCAATATTGGCTAATAGAGAAAATAACTGGGTGTGATCTGCAACGATTTTTCCGGCTTCAAACCCTTTTTTCAAACCAAATGTTACAATCCCACTTTGACCCTTAGGAAGATACTGTTGTGCCAGACTGTTGTACTTTGAGGTCTTGAGGCCAGGGTAATTTACCCAGGCTACTTCATCTCTCGTAGAAAGCCAAGCAGCGAGTTTTAATGCATTTTCAGAATGCTTCTTCATTCTTATTTCTAAGGTTTCAATTCCTTGAATGCTTTGAAAACTGTTAAAAGGACTCGGAGCACTTCCTAAATCGCGAAGTCCTTCAATTCGAACCTTCGCAATAAAAGCAATGTTTCCTAAAGCTTCGTGATAATTTAAGCCGTGATAACTCGGATTAGGTTCTGTAAATTCTGGAAAATTTCCATTGCCCCAATCAAAAGATCCAGCGTCTATGATAACCCCTCCTATGGAAGTTCCATTTCCTGTAAGATACTTAGTCAAAGAGTGGATTACGATATTAGCACCGTGTTCAATCGGATTTAATAAAGCTGGTGAAGCCACTGTATTATCCACAACAAAAGGAACTTTTGCTTTTTTAGCAGCAGCAGAAATTGCTTTTAAATCAAGGACGTCCAATTTGGGATTTCCTAAAGATTCTGCGAAAAATAAACGGGTGTTTGGTGCAACCGCATTTGTAAATTCCTCTGGATTATCGGGATCGACAAAAGTGGTAGTAATACCAAAACGAGGTAAGGTATTGGCTAATAAATTGTAGGTTCCACCATACAAACTATTTGAAGCTACAATATGATCTCCTGTTTTTAAAATGACCATTAGTGTTGTTGCTATAGCCGCAGTTCCCGAGGCAGTAGCAACTGCTGCAACCCCGCCTTCCATTGCTGCTAGACGTTGTTCTAAAACATCATTTGTAGGATTGTTCAGTCGGGTGTAAATGTATCCTGGTTCGGCTAAAGAAAATAAATTCGCCGCATGGTCAGAATCATTAAACACATAAGATGTGGTTTGATAAATAGGAACAGCCTGTGTTCCTTGTGTATTTTTGGCGTCATGCCCAGCATGTAATGCTTTTGTAGCTAATTGTGTACTCATAATTGATAGTTATTTTTGATTTTTTTTATATAGTCTAATTTTTCCCATGTAAAAAGCTCAATTTCTTTTGAGATTTTTCCATTGTAAGGGGATTCGAAAGTTTTGGTGATCTTTAGAGGCTGGCGTCCCATGTGCCCGTAGGATGCTGTTTCTAAATACATTGGGTTTCGCAACTTAAGACGCTGTTCTATAGCATAGGGTCGCATATCAAAGATTTCTGCTGCTTTTACAGCAATTGCCGCATCATCTAATGCTACTTTAGCTGTACCGTAAGTATTGATAAAAATGGAGGTAGGTTCTACCACCCCTATTGCATAACTCAACTGAACCAGAATTTCATCTGCTACTCCGGCAGCTACTAAGTTTTTTGCCATATGGCGGGCCGCGTAAGCCGCGCTGCGATCTACTTTACTAGGGTCTTTTCCGCTAAAAGCACCTCCACCGTGACCTCCTTTTCCACCGTAGGTATCCACAATAATTTTTCTTCCAGTCAATCCCGTATCGCCATGAGGCCCTCCGATGACAAACTTCCCTGTTGGATTTACGTGGTAGGTGATTTCCTCCCCAAAAAGTTTTTGTATTTCAGGGCTTGATTTAGCTATAACCTTGGGGATCAAGATATTTTTTATATCGTTTTTTATCTGTTGCAACATCGCTTTTTCATCCGTATTAAAGTCGTCGTGTTGCGTAGAAACGACTATAGTGTCTATTCGTAAGGGTTTGTTGTTGTCATCGTATTCGATGGTAACTTGTGATTTGGCGTCGGGACGTAAATAGGTAATTTCCTTATTTTCTCTTCTGAGATCCGCTAGTTCAATCAATATCTTATGAGATAGGTCAAGTGCTAGAGGAATATAAGTATCCGTCTCTTTGGTGGCGTATCCAAACATGATTCCTTGGTCTCCAGCGCCTTGGGCTTCTTTTTCTTTACGATCTACTCCTCTGTTGATGTCTTGTGATTGTTCGTGAATTAAAGAGATTACCCCGCAGGAGTCCCCACTAAATTGATAAGCTCCTTGTGTATATCCAATTTTGTTGATGATTTCTCTTGCAATGGACTGTACGTCTAGATAGGTAGCGCTTTTTACTTCCCCTGCCAAAATGACTTGGCCCGTTGTAACCAATGCTTCACAAGCTACTTTACTTTCTGGGTCAAAAGCTAAAAAATTATCAAGTAAGGCATCGCTAATTTGATCTGCGATTTTATCTGGATGACCTTCGCTTACAGATTCAGAGGTAAAAAAATATGACATTTATAAGTTGCTTTTACGGAAGGATTCAAACGGTGCGTTTTGAAAAGCAACACTGCTTTAGCATTTTTTTTTCGAGGTTTGCAATCAGTCAAATCCTTCCTCGTTTGTGATACAAAAATACAGCTTTTTTTCAATTTTCAAATTTTTAAATAGTAATTTAAAATAACCGTTGATTGTTTTAAAAATTTCCTTTTAATGCCCACTACTCTTTTATTGTTTAAAAAAAGAAGTTACTTTGCAGTTCCATAAATAAACTTTCGAATAAAATCATGCATATTGCAATTGCAGGGAATATAGGAGCAGGTAAAACCAGTCTAACCGAACGTCTAGTAAAACATTTCGGCTGGGAGGCGCATTTCGAAGATGTTATTGACAATCCTTATCTCGATGATTTTTACAATCATATGGAGCGCTGGTCTTTTAATTTACAGATTTACTTCCTTAAAAGTCGTTTCCAGCAATTGCTCAAAATTAAAAACGATAAAAAGACCATCATTCAAGACCGCACCATTTACGAAGATGCCCACATTTTTGCACCCAACCTCAAAGCGATGGGACTTATGAATCAAAGGGATTTTAAAAACTACCAAGAGCTTTTTGATTTGATGGAATCCCTCATCCAAGGACCCGATCTTTTAATCTATCTCCGTAGCAGTATTCCAAACTTGGTCAATAAAATCCACAAACGCGGTCGGGAATACGAAAACTCGATCAGCATCGATTATCTTAGTCGTCTTAACGAACGCTATGAAGCTTGGACCTCTACTTATGACAAGGGGAAAATGGTCATCATTGATGTGGATAATCTAGACTTTGTAGAAAATAAAGAAGACCTAAACAGTATTATCTCTGTGATTGAAAACGTATTATAAAATTTAAAGGATTCAAATTTCATTCCAAAAAAAAAAGAGGCTGTTTTACAGCCTCTTTTTTTATATGAGTTTGTCAGCTTACTCTTTAGCTTCCCCGTCTATTGAAGCTTCATTATCTTTTACGACAACTTCAACAACCATTTCTTTGTTGCTCTCAGAAGTAACGTTTACCGTATAAGTCTCTTCAGAGGCTTCTCCTTGTTCGGTAACAACTACTTCAACAAGATTTGTTTCTGCTTTAGCATTTACATAAGCGGTAACCGCAGCACCATCCATAGCGATACTCGGTGCGATCACCAAGGCTACTACAGACATTAACTTAAGTAAGATGTTTAATGAGGGTCCCGAAGTATCTTTAAAAGGATCTCCAACTGTATCTCCAACAACAGCGGCCTTGTGAGCATCTGTTCCTTTTTTACCTTGTTCTTCGATCATTTTCTTTGCATTGTCCCAAGCACCACCAGCATTGGACTGAAAAATAGCCATCAAAACTCCACAAGTCGTTACCCCAGCAAGTAAACCTCCGAGCATTTCTGCCCCACCAATAAAACCAACTCCTACGGGAACTACTATGGCTAATACACCGGGAAGTACCATTTCTTTAATAGAAGCTGTGGTGGAGATCTCCACACATTTGTCGTATTCTGCTACCCCATCGGCAGCATCAAAAATTTTACGGTCTGCCGCCGAAGCTTTAGACATATCAGAATCGTATTTAATCATCACATCTAGCGCTGCTCGTAAGGCAGGAATGTCTCTAAACTGACGTCTTACTTCTTCGATCATGGCCATGGCTGCTCTTCCTACTGCATTCATTGACAAAGCAGAAAAAACAAAAGGAAGCATCCCTCCTACTAAGAGTCCTACCATAATTTTAGGTTGAGAAACATCAATCGCTACTACACCGGCTGTCTTCATAAAGGCAGCAAACAATGCCAAAGCGGTTAATGCCGCCGAAGCAATTGCAAAACCTTTTCCAATCGCTGCAGTAGTGTTTCCAACCGCATCTAGTTTATCCGTACGCTCACGTACTTCAGGATCAAGCTCTGCCATTTCGGCAATTCCTCCTGCGTTATCTGAAATGGGTCCGTACGCATCAACTGCGAGCTGGATTCCCGTGTTAGCTAGCATCCCAACGGCTGCTATCGCAATACCATATAAACCAGCAAAGTAATGAGAAATCAAAATCGCTGCTGCAATTAAGATAATAGGTACAGCAGTGGACATCATCCCTACTCCTAAACCAGCAATGATATTCGTAGCTGCCCCTGTTTCGGATTGTTCTACGATTGAATTAACGGGCTTGGTTCCTGTACCAGTATAATATTCTGTTACCTTTCCTACAGCTAACCCTGCTACAAGTCCAGCAATGGTAGCATAAAAAACTCCCATTGCTCCGAAGGGTAATCCCTCAACAGCTTCAGGTAGAAAAGCATTGATTAAAAAATAAGAAGCTACTAGCATTAAGCCCGCAGAACCAAATTCTCCTAAATTTAGTGCAGCGTGAGGGGAACCTCCTTCTTTAACGCGAACAAAAAATGTTCCTATGATGGACATAACAATCCCTACAGCTGCTAAAGCTAAAGGTAAATATACCGCACCAAGACCATTAAAATCTGGAGTGATGATTAAAGCACCCAAGACCATAGTACCAATAATGGACCCTACATAGGATTCAAAAAGGTCTGCTCCCATTCCGGCAACATCACCTACGTTATCCCCTACGTTATCTGCAATCGTTGCAGGGTTTAAAGGATGGTCTTCAGGGATTCCCGCTTCTACTTTCCCTACAAGGTCTGCTCCTACGTCAGCGGCTTTGGTATATATTCCACCGCCCACACGAGCAAATAGTGCTATGGAAGAGGCTCCTAAAGAGAACCCAGATAGCACATTTAAAACTTCAGAAATTTCCCATCCTTGCTCGTTGTATATTGCAAATAGACCACTAAGTCCTAAAACTCCCAGACCTACAACACCAAGTCCCATTACGGCTCCCCCAGCGAAAGCTACTTCTAAAGCTTTTCCTAAAGAGGTTCTCGCAGCATTGGTTGTTCTTACATTGGCTTTAGTTGCGACACGCATCCCAATAAAACCTGCCAAGGCGGAACAAATCGCACCTACGATAAAGGATACGGCAACCATTCCGTTGGACCCTGTTTCTGCTTGCCCCTTGAAGAACAAGAGTATTGCTACGGCAATAACAAATATGGATAAAATTTTGTATTCTGCCTTCAAGAAAGACATTGCTCCATCTGCTATATTTTTTGCGATGCGAGCCATTTTTTCATTTCCTACCTCTTGTTTGGAAACCCAATTGTTTTTGATAAAAACAAAGAGCAAAGCTAAGGCTCCGAATGCGGGTAAAAATTGTATAATAAGTTCCATGTTTATGTGTTGTTTGAAAGTGTGCGTAAAAATAGTAAAACAATCTAGAATAAAAAATGAATTCTATTAAGGCAAAAACCTTATGACTGATTACTTTTTCTAGCGCGTTGATTAAAATTAATTTCGGTAAAGGACTTTTTTAATTGCCTTAACGACATCTTCGTGATTGGGAAACCATTCTTTTAGTAAAACTGGAGAATAGGGGGCAGGAGTATCCGCAGTATTTATTTTCTCTACAGGTGCATCCAAATAATCAAAGATCTCATTTTGTACTTGGTAGGTAATCTCGGTAGAAATATTTCCAAAAGGCCAGGATTCTTCTAAGATAACTAAACGATTGGTTTTCTTTACTGATTCAAAAATAGTTTGATAATCCAAAGGACGAATGGTTCTTAAATCAATGACCTCCACTTCTATTCCTTCCTTGGCGAGCGCCTCAGCAGCAGTCAATGCTTCTTTTAAAATTTTTCCAAAGCTTACCAAAGTAATGTCTTTCCCGCTGCGCTTTATGTCTGCAACTCCTATGGGTAAGGTATATTCTCCCTCGGGTACCTCCCCCTTGTCACCGTACATTTGTTCTGACTCCATAAATATGACAGGGTCGTCATCACGTATAGCAGACTTTAATAGGCCTTTTGCATCATAAGGGTTTGAGGGTACAATTACCTTTAGACCTGGACAATTTGCATACCAGCTTTCAAAAGCTTGTGAGTGCGTCGCTGCCAATTGACCGGCAGAACCTGTTGGTCCCCTAAATACAATTGGACAAGGAAACTGCCCTCCAGACATCTGTCTTATTTTAGCTGCATTATTGATGATTTGATCAATTCCAACCAAAGCAAAGTTAAAGGTCATAAATTCGATAATGGGACGGTTTCCAGTCATCGTAGATCCTACACCAATCCCGGAAAATCCAAGCTCCGATATGGGCGTATCAATAACACGTTTTTCTCCAAATTCATCGAGCATCCCTTTGGATGCTTTATACGCTCCATTGTATTCAGCAACTTCTTCGCCCATAAGATATATGGTCTCATCTCTACGCATTTCTTCACTCATTGCCTGAGCGATTGCTTCTCTAAATTGAATGGTTTTCATCGTTTAAATTACATTTGGATGCAAATTTAATCATTAATTATCTATTAACTCTACTCAATAAACAAGGAAAATATACGTTTGTAATAAACTAGAGCCTCACAAGGCGGTACTTAAACAAGTATATTAAATTTATAAAATGAAGCTAATAAAAATGTCCGTTCGAGGAATTTCCTACAGTGAAACCCAAACTGGGGCCTACGCGCTGATATTAAGTGAAGAAGAAGGAGAACGAAAACTCCCCATCATTATAGGAGGTTTTGAAGCACAATCTATTGCCATTGCACTAGAACAGGAAGTAAAACCTACCCGTCCCTTGACACATGACTTATTTAAAAGTTTTGGAGAACGTTTTAATATACATGTAAAACAAGTCATCATCCAAAAGCTCGTTGATGGAGTATTTTATGCCAGTTTGATTTGTGAACGCGATAAGATTGAAGAAATTATTGATTCTCGAACTTCAGACGCCATTGCACTTGCACTTCGATATAAAGCTCCCATTTATATTTACGATTCCATTCTAAAAAAAGCAGGCTTTACCGCTGCAGTTTCTGGGAGTTCAAAAAAACTTTCTGAGGATAATTGGATTCAAAATTTTGTTACCGAACAGAGCAATAAAAGTGTGGAAATTGAAGATTTAAATAAACTTTCGATTACCAAACTCAAAGCGTTACTTAGCAAGCTGGTTAGTCAAGAGAATTACGAAAAAGCTGCCCGTGTTCGAGACGAACTCTCCAAGCGTAAAAGCTAGAGAACCCATTGTTAATTTTTTTTGATAACCTTTCTGATTTTCAGTTTTAAATTCTGAGAAATGCATCTACATTTGGTTAAATTCATTTTATGAAGCAATATCTCGACCTCCTTAAGCACGTCCAAACTCAAGGTACAAAAAAGTCAGACCGCACGGGAACTGGAACCAAGAGCGTTTTTGGATACCAAATGCGTTTTAATCTTTCAGAAGGCTTTCCCTTAGTTACCACAAAGAAAATCCATGTAAAATCGGTTATTCACGAATTACTTTGGTTTTTAAAAGGAACGACAAATATTGCTTACCTTCAAGAAAACGGGGTCAGAATTTGGAATGAATGGGCTGATGAAAAAGGAGATTTAGGTCCTGTTTACGGTCATCAATGGAGGAATTGGAATAGCGAAGGTCTTGATCAAATACAAGACGTTATCAATACCCTTAAAACCAATCCAGACTCCAGAAGGATGCTGGTTTCTGCGTGGAATCCAAGTGTCTTACCAGATACTTCAGTCTCTTTTGCAGAGAATGTAGCAAATAATAAAGCTGCCCTCCCTCCTTGTCATGCCTTTTTTCAGTTTTATGTTGCGAATAACAAACTCTCATGTCAGTTGTACCAACGCAGTGCAGATGTCTTTTTAGGCGTCCCCTTTAACATTGCTTCCTATGCCCTACTCACCTTAATGGTTGCTCAAGTATGCGGATATGAAGTAGGAGATTTCATACATACTTTTGGAGATGTACATATTTATTCCAATCTTGAAGAGCAAGTCAAAGAGCAGTTGTCGCGAACACCCAAGCCATTACCTACGATGAATTTGAATCCAAAAATCACTTCTCTTTTTGATTTTACCTATGAAGACTTTGAATTACTTAATTACGATCCTCATCCTTTAATTCGGGGAACAGTAGCCGTTTAAGTCGTTGTGATTTTTAAGGCACTAATTAACTTATCGAGGTCTTCTTCTGTGTTGTAGTAGTGGAAGGATACCCGCACTCCCTTTCCTCTTTTGACACATTGTATGTTTTGATTCAATAACTCCTCATAGAGGTTTTCTTTTCCTTCTAAAATAAAGATACTGCTATGCTGTTTTCTATGAGACACCCAAGAGGGAATAAACTCATATTCGCTTAAGGCCTGTTTTACTTTTTCAGTTAACTTTTCCTTTTGAAGTATTAATTTATCGAATCCTTGTTCTTCAAAAGCCGAGACAGCAAACTTTAAACTGACCGCGGCCAAAATATTAAAGTGTCCATTAAACACGCGTTTGTAAAGTACAGTCTTTTTTTGTCGGATCCGATCCAAATAGGCCTGTGAAATCATCAAAACACCATTGCCAAAACCAGCCAACATCCATTTATATCCACTTGCAACCACTACATCAAAAGGTGCAGTATCAAAATGAAAGTGATGTGCTCCTAAAAATTGCGTTCCATCCCCTACAATTAATAAATCAGGATAGCGCTCCTTGAGATCCTTTAAAAATTCTATATCAATTAGCAAGCCCGAAGCGTATTGTACGATACTCAATGCCAAAATATCAATCCTTTCTTTGGTAAGCTTTTGTTCGATTACTTCCTCTAGGTTATTTTGCATGGGAACTTTATGAAGGTTAAAGTTCCCTTCTTCAAAAGCTGCTTCAAGAGAGGGATAGTCTTCATCAACCAAAAGAACCTCGAGTTTTTTAGTAAACAAGGATAACGCATGACGAATTCCAACAGAAAAATTAGGAATGACAAAGGTGTGATCTGGTTGCGCACCAAAAAAGTGAGCTATGGAATTATGTGTTTCTTCTAAGGTTTCGTAGGCCTGGCTCTTGTAATCCCCTCCTTTTTGAACATATACTTCTTCTTGCTTTCTTCTAAATTCTGCTAAGCCTAGTGACATAGGGCCTACATAAGCGGTGTTAAGATAAGTACTGTTTGTTAATAATGGAAAATTGTCTGCGTACATCAATGTAGAAGAAAACTGTATTTTAGCCGTAAAAATAATCTTTTCTCTAGATGAATAATGAAAATTCTACCCAAGAAATTACTTTAATTGCAGCAGCATCGGAAAACAATGTCTTGGGAAAAGACAATCAATTGATCTGGCATATCTCTGACGATTTAAAACGCTTTAAACAATTTACTCAAGGACATGTCATTATTATGGGTAGAAAAACTTTTGAATCCCTTCCAAAAGCCTTGCCTAATAGAACCAATATCATCCTTACGCGGAATAGCGAATACAAAGCTGAAAACGCCCATGTCGTGCAAACTGCTGAAGATGCTTTAGCTCTTGCCAAGGAAGACCCTACTCCGTTTATTATTGGTGGGGGAGAAATTTACAATCTTTTTATGCCATGGGCTCACAAAATTGAATTGACTCGAATTCATAAAAATTTTGAGGGAGATGCTTTTTTTCCAGAAATTGATCCTGAGCAATGGAAATTGATTGAATCACAAAAACACCCTGCCACAGCAGAACAAAATTTATCTTTTTCATATTTAACTTACACAAAGAACACTAAATGAAAGCTTATGTATTTCCGGGTCAAGGCGCCCAATTTCCCGGTATGGGAAAAGACCTCTTTGAAAATTCTACACGAGCCCAAAAACGTTTTGAACAAGCAAATGATATTTTGGGATTTTCTATTACTGATATTATGTTTGGGGATGATGCCGAAGCATTAAAAGAAACGCAAGTAACCCAACCCGCAATCTTTCTCCATGCAACCATATTAAGCGAGGTAATGGGAGAACGGTTTCAACCAGAAATGTTAGCGGGGCACTCTCTTGGAGAATTTTCGGCCTTAGTTGCTGCCCGTGTGTTGAGCTTTGAAGATGGCTTACGCCTAGTACAAGAAAGAGCTTTAGCCATGCAAGGTGCATGCGATGTAGAACCGGGCACTATGGCAGCCATCTTAGGTCTAGAAGACCGCCTGGTCGAATCCATTTGTGATGAAACAGAAGGAATCGTAATTGCAGCAAATTACAATTGCCCGGGACAATTAGTCATTTCTGGAATTAAAGAAGCGGTAATAAAAGCTTGTGATGCATTAAGTAAAGCAGGAGCGCGAAGAGCGCTTATACTTCCTGTAGGAGGAGCGTTTCACTCTACATTAATGGAGCCTGCTAAAGAACGTTTGGCTAGAGCCATAGAACAAACCGAATTTTCTAATTCTAGTTGTCCCGTATATCAAAACGTTTGCGCAACTGGAATAGTGGATCCAAAAGAACTTAAAGCCAATTTGATTGCTCAACTAACAGCCCCTGTGCGATGGGCCCAAAGCGTGCAACAAATGATTGCTGATGGAGCCACACATTTTACTGAAGTGGGCCCAGGGAAAGTACTTCAAGGCTTGGTCAAAAAAATCGATAGAAGTATGGAAACTGCCTCGGGGAGTTAAATACTATTCGTTTTTATACACTTTTCCATTTTTCATGACAAAACTTACATCTGTTAGTACGGTTACATCCTCTAGAGCGTTTGCATCTGTAGCTACGATGTCCGCTAAAAATCCAGGAGCAATTTGACCCAACTGGTCTTCCATATCTAGAATTTTAGCGTTTACTAAAGTTGCGGACTGAAGTGCTTTAGCCACGGGCATTCCCGCTTCGTTCATATAAATAAATTCTTTTGCATTATCCCCATGAGGATATACTCCAGCATCTGTTCCAAAAGCAATGGGAACTCCGAATTTATAAGCTTTTTCAAAAGTATTTTGAATTTGAGCTCCAATCGCTATTGCTTTAGGGACAATAATTTTAGGGTAAGATCCTGGAATTTTTGCTTGTTCAGCTACAAATTTTCCTGCGGAAATGGTCGCTACTAAGTACGCCTGTTTTTCTTTCATCAATTCCATGGTTCTTTTTTTAATAAGTGTTCCATGCTCAATTGTAGTGACTCCATTAGCCACAGCACGATACATCCCTTCATCACCATGTGCATGAGCTGCCACTTTAAATCCATAGTCTGATGCTGTTGTTGTAATAGAAGCGAGTTCTTCGTCAGTGAATTGTGGATTTTGCCCACTCTTTGCGACACTTAACACTCCTCCTGTAGCAGTAATTTT
>Ga0233395_1001396_pt1 | contig 11722 bp, 9 predicted proteins | sample 27DmetaG_FD_186029 | JGI IMG/M metagenome (GOLD analysis project Ga0233395, IMG submission 186029) | Seawater microbial communities from Monterey Bay, California, United States - 27D | ecosystem: Environmental > Aquatic > Marine > Coastal | place: USA: California | collected 2016-10-12 | reverse complement strand
CTTGTCCATAGCTTCGGACCAGATCATATGCTTTTCAGCAAGCAGGCCATGGTTAGCGACTAATGTTTCAAACGTTACGAGGTCTTCATCGGCTACACCCGGCAGCTTTTTAAACCCACGTGTTACCCGCTCGCCTATCGACATGTAGCTAAACACGACACGTGCAACCTTGCCGGATATTTCTTTTCCACGGCGCATTTGTTCCCAACCGTTAACGGCTTCACTTACCTTTTCACTGATAGACCGTCTTCCGCGGTAGTTGAACAGGTAGCCGTTTGACTTCAGATCGTGAGCAACAGGCGTTAATTGGTATCCAGCCTGCGATAAAATTAGCCAATCCCCTTGCGCCATGTCCAAAGAGTTTATAGTAGTGATTCGCGTCACATTGCCGGGTTCGGATCGCGGTTCATATGCTTTTGGAAAGCGCCTGCCAATGCGACGCACGACATTCTCTGCCACGTCATGCACGTTCTTAGGTATTCGATAAGACTGTGACAGTATTTCCGAACCACCGGGTAAGTTAATAAAATGGTCTACATCTGCACCCGCCCATCGGTAGATGGCTTGATCGTCATCACCTGCGCAGTACATCTTCTTAGATCGACTATCTAAAAGATGAGCTATGTCCCACTGTAACGGGGACAAGTCTTGCGCTTCGTCTAAAAAACATAAATCAAACTCCGGGCAGAACTGGGCACCACCTTGTGCAAACTGCTCCAGCATGTCGGTAAAGTCGTACAGTCCCATACTGTCCTTGTATTCTCGCAGGCACTTATCGACAAAGTTAACGGTGGTCCAGTCCTGTTCGATAGAGCTAATGTTGTATTGATCGCGTAGATCAACCTTCCGCAAACGAGCTAAGTTAATTAAACCAAGGATTGGATCGCTGCTGGCCACCATGCTGGGCACGTCATCATCTATCGACGTGTTCTTTTGCCCGCCTAGTTCTACACCAATGGCGCGACTAAGTTCACGGTAGTTCTCCTCCTGCATGACCTGTTCGGGGCGTATGTCAGACATTGTTAAAGCAAGGCTATGCAGTGTCCGAAAGAACACCAAGTCTTTCTTAGGGTCTAAGTTAAAACGAGCAGCCGCCCGCTCTTTTGCCTCATTTGCCGCTTTTCGAGTAAAGGCCAAGAATGCGATACGGTCAGGGGATGTTCCATCCGACAGCGCCTTGTCCACCATGTTGAGCAAGGTCGTGGTTTTTCCTGTGCCCGGAGGTCCAAAGATTCTAAACATCTGGATAAATCCTTTCGGCTGCTGCCATGAGTATGTCGGCCAAACCTACTGCCGAAATTTTACGGTCTTCCGTCTCCATGTCAGCTTCCATTGCAATACATTCCAACAATTCAGCAAGATGCTTATTACTCAAATCGTCTGGAATCAGGCCAAACCAAGATTTGTTTTTAAATTTGTGCATCCTTCCTTTTCTCCCTACTGTAAATCTGTTGCACCCGTTGTTTAGATATACCCCAAAACTTTCCCACTGCGGTCATGGTCATTCGTTGTCTATCTATCATGTCAACTATTTCTAGGTCTCTCATATGACGCCAATACTTTGTTAACAGCTTTGTCAAAACGGAGCCTCCTCCTGTCCAAATGAAGGCGTTTTTAAATCTACTTCAGCACTTTCAAACGCTGGTATTTTCCAAACACGTACTGCTCGTCCCTTGATCTTTAATACAATACTGTCGCCGTTAATGTCTCTCAAACGTTGCGCAATGCGATGCGACTTGTACTCAAAGAATTTGTTCTTCTTCAGATAATTCTCAAAGTCCTTGAGCCTAAAGTAAGTAACCTCTTCCTCTTCATCGGTCCAAGGACGGCGTAATAGTATCTCTTCCTTGTCTTGCGCCTGCTGTAGGTGGCTGCAAAACTCTTCAAGGTAATCGTAGAACTGACCACTAATGCTGGCGTCTTGCGATACTTCCATGATCGCACTTTCGTTGTCGCGCATCTCAGTCATAAGGGTGCTGATCCGGCCTTCCCACTGCTGCTTGGCAACGGACCGGGGCATGAAGTTAAGTTGCTCCATGCAGTATTTCTGAAATAAGGGTTGGCTCATCAGAGCCTCAGTGTCTAACTCCAGTGGTTCGCCGTTAACGTCCATAAACCAGACGGGAGGGGTAGAGTTATACTTGCGTAGGTTCGCTATCGTAGCGCCCGCTACAGCGGCTCCTATGCCGAATTTACGTGTGCGGCACAGTTCTTTGTTGCAGTGCGCGTTGATCGGCGCATCAGAACACTTGTAGGCGTAGTCTTTGCGGTCTAGCTGCTTCGCAACTATGTTGACCTCTGGTAGTGGCAATGGCGGAGACAGGTACTCCATGTTGTAGCGTAGTATTTCGGACTCGTAACTATCTGGATACGCCTTGCGCAGGTATACCCCGATATTGAATAGACCATTATTTCTACCTCCCTCGCTTATTCGCTGCTTACAAAGTATCTGTAAACAAGGTGGTCCGTCCTTCATCAGGTCGGTTTCACCTGTATCTACTATTTGTAGCTTAACTACTTCTTCAGGGGTTTGTGCATATTTTTCGTACAGGTCTATGAACTCATTCAGTTCAGCGGATGTACCATCATCTAATATTGCGTAACGCAGACCGTTCTCGTGATCGTAGTAAGGTAGGTTGAGAAAGTTTCCAACGTCACCACGGTCTAGGTGCAACTTAATCTGTTTTGGAAATATCTCACTCTCACCATAACCAAGGGCCGCGGACATGTGTTGCAGAGACTTCTGCATGTCTTTCGCAGGCACCCATTCCTTTGAGAATAAAAAACAGTGGGCACCCCCAGACTTGGACCGGCACACTACTAAAGGTAACTTTAACTTTCTTATTTTATCGACAAGCATCTTGTGGTCGAGTGGATACTGGTCCACGTCGATACATCCCCACTTACACATGTTGTCTTCATTGATGGGTATGATACCCAATCCACTGCCTTTACCAGACAGATGGTTTTCCCAAAGCTTCAATGTTTGGGGTTCACGCAGGACGCCAGCCTTACCTTTGGCCTTACCGTTCGCGCCGGTGTTTTCTATCTTGAAGTAGCCGTGGGCTTCCTTCAGGCCATCAAATATGGCCATAAATTTTTCTACTGACATTTGTGCCCCCATACGGAAAAAAGCGGCAGGGCACTAAGTACCCCGCCGCGTGACTATTAAAACGGTGTAGATTTACCGTCTGCTTCGTCATCCGTATGTTTCACCACAACATCGCCTGCGGTGATGCTCTCTGCAAAACCCTTTGCGCGGGAATACAGAGCGCCATCCTCAATGACACCTTCGCAGGACATCTCCCATCCATGCCACGATCCCTTGGAGTTCTCCTCGGATACCGTTTTCAGGTGGTAAATGTGGCTAAAGCGGGGCGGTGTAAACGGCCCGTTTTGACCTTGCATTGAGCGAGACGCCATCATGCTGTTCCACTTTCTGCTCTTTTTAAGCTGTGTGGATTTCATTGCGATGAGGGCGGTCTCGTATGACCCATCATCGTTGATTAGGAGAACAAAGTGTTGGTGAGTCTCTTCGATGTAAGACCCATCACCATTTGCAACATATTCCTTGTTGTCATCTGGCGAACGCTCTGTCTTTGGACGTTCTTCTCCCGGTTCATAAATTGCCATGGGCGCACCGCTTCCGCTGCCACGCGGAGCCCACTGGATAAACCTACGCTGATAAGCGCAGGGTACTACTCGAACCCCGTCCTTACCTTTGTATGGAATACCAGTAACAGTGTTGTATATATCACCCTTACGTGCCGTCTCATTCTCGTCCAATACAGGATCGTTACCGGACAGGACCTTTAGGAATGGAAGAGCTAAGTCTTCAGTTCCCATATTGTCCATGCCTGCACCAGCATCCTGCTCCATCATGGCAGGATTGAACACTGCCACATCTTTATTGCCTGCTTCGGCTAATTCACTTTTCTTAGTCATTATTTCTTACCTCGTTTAATTACTGCGCGTTGACCCACCCATGCTCCAAACAATTCCATTGGAAAATCCTCTCCTGCTTCGCAACGTTCTTTGACGAACGCACGTAACGTTTGGGGATGCACCTCAGTTTTTTGTTCTGGAATAAACCCTTGCGTCTGCGCAAATGCAGCAAAGGCTCCCGCTTGATCGTCCTCTCCACGGCCAAACTGACACAAGACAGTATTTTTAATAATGTCATCGTGCCCATGATCGCGTAGCCAGTCGTAGGCTTCTGGACGTTTACTAACGAGAATGGACGCACCGTATGTCTGTTTAACTTCAACAGTTGAACCGTCATCTAGTGCAAAGGAAGACATGCCGATCTCTGCAAGCATCGAAGGCATCTCCTCATCCGTAAGCTTCAGAAGCGTTTTCTTCTCGTCTTTGAGCGTTTGCTCAAGGTCAGAGATTTTAGCTTCCTTGTCTCGGATTGTTCTGGCCAACGCGGCTACCGAAGTAAGCCCTTGCTGGTCAATTTTTTCAACAGATGTAGCATTCGTTTGTTCAAAGTCCTGCTCCATCAATTTTGCTAGGTCATCACTCATCGTGTTTCTCCTTTCGTGGTTAAAGGCACCTCTTTGGGCCTTGACAATTACAGATACTATCGCATACACTCTCAATGTCAAGCGATTTTAATAAATAAGGTGGATAATGCAAAATTACGAGTACGAGACCCAACCATACGAACACCAGCGAACTGCCTTTGAAGAGTCGTGGGACGCGGAGTTCTATGCGTTACTCATGGAAATGGGGACAGGTAAATCCAAAGTAGCAATCGACACGATGGGCGCGTTGTATGAAGAGGGCAAAATTAAAGCCGCTCTTATCGTTGCGCCGAAGGGAGTCTATGACAATTGGGTAAAAGGTGAAGTACCAATACATTTGCCAAAGCGCATCCCCCGTCACATTATGCGATGGATTCCCGCAAAGACCCAGCGTTTTGAGACTGATTTAAAAGATTTTATCGTGGACCGTGATCCTAAATTAAAAGTCTTTGTTATGAATACGGAGGCTTTCTCGTCGCCACGTGGCACAGAAGCGGCTGAAGCTTTCTTGTATCAAAACCCAGATAACATTGTCATTGTTGACGAATCAACTACAATTAAAAACAGGAAGGCTGCGAGAACGAAGAACATCATAGCTTTACAGAAACGGGCTAAATACCGCCGGGTATTGACCGGCTCTCCGATAACTAAGAGCCCTATGGACCTGTTTAGCCAATGTAACTTCCTTGCCGAAAAGGCATTAGGCTTTAATAGCTACTATGCTTTCCAAGCGCGGTATGCCAATGTGCAGAAACGCCAAATGGGTCATCGCAGCTTCCAACAGATTGTAGGCTACCGACGTTTAGACGAACTATCTGAAAAGTTAGAGCGGTTTAGTAGCCGGGTTCTAAAAGTCGATTGCCTTGATCTACCTGCCAAAGTTTATATTCGTAGGGACGTTTCCCTCACCCCCGAACAAGTCAAGCTGTACATGCAGATGAAAAAGCTTGCGCTTGCAAAACTAGAAAGTGGAGAGTTAGCTACGACAGCGAGTGTGCTAACACAGATTATGCGGTTACAACAGATTTGCTGCGGACATTTGCAGCCGGATGAGGGCGAGATACAGACGGTCAAAAGCAACCGTTTGAACGAACTACTCGACATCACCGAAGAGTTTCAGGGTAAAGCAATCATTTGGGCGACGTATACACACGACATCCAACAGGTAGCTGATGCCCTGCGCGACCGGTTCGGGCCCGAATCGGTCGCAACCTATTATGGTGCTACTCCGCAAGATGAGCGCCAACAGATCGTGGAGGATTTCCAAGACCCGGACAACCCTCTTCGATTCTTTGTGGGACAACCCAAGACAGGTGGGTATGGTATTACACTTACCGCAGCTAATACTGTTATTTATTACAGTAATAGTTATGACTTGGAAATTAGGCTTCAGTCCGAGGATCGGGCACACCGTATCGGTCAGTCTAACAAGGTCACTTATATTGACCTAGTGTCGCCGGGTACAATTGATGAAAAGATATTGGGAGCTTTGCGCAGCAAGATTGATATAGCAGGGCAGGTGTTGGGAGAAGATGTACAGGACTGGTTACGCTAGTCCTTTTTGTTCCATAGATCAAATAACACTCTAATCTTCTCTTTTATCTGTTCAATGTCGCTGTGCATTTTTGCAAGGACAATTACCAGAGTCACGAATGCCGCCGCTATGGGCCAAACAACCCCTATGGCGTCCATTATTTCCATGTTCAGTTCGTGCTTTCAGAATTTTTTGTATCAAATAGTGCTTCTAATGTACCGATACGGATAGTCAATTCGTGAACCCTATCCTGCATTTCACGTAGTTCTACTACGTCCCGTTCTAATCCTTCGATTAGCATGTCCTGCCTAGCGTCAGCCGGAAGCGAACCAAGCTGCCCGCGTGGCCATAAAATTCTAAATTCAGAATTTGATTTAATCTCAACATCCGTCATATCAACACTGTGTTCGAGTGTCGTGAGCCGTGATTCAATAGAAAAGTAAGCCATTGTGGCGACAGCGGTCAGCGCAATCATGCCCAAGATGTTCTTGAGCGGTATTGTCAGATTTGTGTCTTCCGATATAGCTGCCATGACGTTTTAAAAAGCGGGCGGTAAAGAGGCTATGCCTCCACCCATTGATCCCGGTCCCATAGTTTGCATCATTGGTTGAGGCATTACTGCGCGATGATTCTGCATCATTGGCATTTGTGCGGGAACAGGTGGTTTTCCATAACCAAAGCTTTCTTCTGCGCCAAAGTGCGCTCTTTCTGCTTGGTCTACAAGGTCCACAAATTCTGTCACCTTCGCCTGCATTTCTGCTGCTTGTGGGCTTGTGTATGTTTGGTTTAAATAGTTTCCGTACACCTTCAGTGGCGAGGATTCCATTTGCCGCATCTGCTGACCAAACTGTTGCTGCATGTTTTGAAACATACCACCTACACCGCCCATCTCGGGGCCTCGTGACATCTGTGGTAAGGGTTGTTCCATGGTTTGCATTGTTGTACCCATCTGTTGTTTCATAGGGTTTGCGTAGGGTGATGCGATCATGCCACCGGCCTCCATGTGTTGTACGGGGTAGATTACACCACCGTCTGCTCTGTGTTGTGTTTCGCCTTCTCCGGGACCGCCCGGTCCACCACCGCCCGGACCTCTGTCGGGACCGTCTTGGTTTTCGCCGCTGCCGCCGGTTGTTTCTGTTGTTGATCCGCCGCCAAATATTCCGGCAAGACCACCTAAGTTTACATTTCCGGCAGTACCACCGCTGGTGTGTCCGCTGTATCCAGCAAAACTAAAAGCAGGGTTCGTTGACCCCGAGCCGCGGCCCACGTAGCTAAAGGGGATAGCATCTTGCGAGGCGTCATCAGCGGCTTGTCGGGCATCAAACTTTTTTTGTACCTGTGAAGAGAAAGCATCGTATTGTTCTTGCGTGTAATTGTATTTCTCAGGGTTCTGCAAACGGTCCAGTTCGTTGGCCGTGTAATACGATGATCTGCCCCCGTATTCTGCAAAAATACTCATTACACTTGCCCCATTAAACTACCGATGCCGAGAAGTTCTCGGTCTTCTGGGAATAAAGCTGCAAACTTAGTCCGGTCCACAGGACCGCTGGGTGCAACCGAACTTTGGTCAAACCTACTAGGGTTTGGATTAAAATTTTCTGGTTCAGGTTGCTGAATAGGTGGCCCACTAGGAACAACGGGTGCTGATTTTTGTACCGGCACAACCGGTGCAGCATTGTTATTCGTAGTAGGCAGATTCGCCCCGCTTCCGGTGGGAACTTCCACGGGAGGAATTGGTTGCCCCTCCAGACTTTGGTCTGAAGAGAATGTTTCTTGTATAGCTTCACCACCCAATCGTCTTACAGGCATGATGACGTAATTTTGAATAGCCATTTCTGCAAACTGAGCAGCCAAAGCGTCTTTTTCACGCTGAGTTTTACCTTTTCTAAGGGCTTGCTTCAGCAGTTCTTCGTTTTCTAAAATTATCTGTACTCTGTTGGCTTGCAGAGATTGGGGTAATTCAGCAAAGTAACGTTGAGCTACGTCTTGACCAAACTTGGCAAAACGTCCAGCAAATATAATCTCACCTGCGCCACTGTTCAGACCAATTTGGTTTCTAAGACTAGAACCGACCGCAGAACCGCCCATTGCAGCGGCAAGCTTTAGTCCTTCACCTAAGTCTTTATAAAGAACATCGGTTTGGCCCGGTTTAGCTTTCATCGTAAACATCTCGATTTCGGCCATTTTACGAAGAAATTCTTTTGTATCTTTTAACTGGTCAGCACCTACTAGATCATTTTGTAACATCCAATCAGCAACAGAAAGCTCCTTTACTTTTGGGTGTGGAGCAAACAGTTTGTTGTAAGCGGCAGCGGGGCTAAAACGCTCTCCGTTAGAACTTACTTGAAAAATGCTGTCATAAATAGCACTACGCATACCGTTTCGGAGGTCGGCTTGCGTCCACGTTTTACCCGCATTTGGACTGGTAAAACGTTTGTCACCGCCGGTATTTGGCAAAACAGTGAACCCGTCTTCGCCAACATTATCGACCATCCTCATATACCTGTTTAAAATCGCAAAAGGTCTATTCTGGTTAGCCGATAAGGCGGAAGTAACCGCCGTAGTGGCGTTAGAAGTCTTATCCGGCAATAGCTCGGACAAGCCCACTTGATCTACATCGTTTTTAAGATCAAAAGCGTTTTGTTTTTTGGTTTGCGTAATTAAATTAGACGCTTTACGAACATCTTTAAGATCGTCCCTTACCGCCGGAAACAATTCCATCAAACGTTTGTTGTTTTCGTTGTTCATCCAAGTGGATAACGCCCCGGTGTTTAAGGTGCCGTCTTCATTTAGAGTGTTAGCCCTTACTACTCGTAGCAAGTTTTCTTCGCCCGCACGAATATCATTTGCAGTGTTTATTGCCGCAACAATTCGTCCGTCTAAATTAGGAACAGTTTGAATAAGTTCGTGGTTGCGTGAATACCACTTACGCATTTCGGGAAGGTTTATAACACCTGTAACGGGATCATATTGCTCTTGAAGGTCGGCCATCAAACGCTGCCCTTGAGCCGCGAACTGTCCACCTGTTTCTGATTCCAAAAGGTTTGTTAAGGCTTGACCCGCTTGAAACTGAGCTACGCCATCCAATGCGGCGGCTTTCATAAAAGCAGCATCACCCTTCATTAGGTTGTTAGCAAGTGTGTCTATAGACACACTGGGTGCGCCGTTCTTTTTAGTTCCTAATATTTCTCCGGCATATGCGCGAGTAAATACGTCATTAAACGCTGCTGAAAAACTTCGAGCCGTGTCATATGCTTGGTTTTCACCTAAAGGCATACTGTTCATGTCTGCTAACAAGGCGTCGGCAAATTCCGAGGCAATACGGCCTTCATTGTTTCGGCTTTCGGAGTACAACTTTTTAGCGATATTTAAAGCAGAACTTCTCGCTTTGTTTAATTCACCTATTGTTACACCTGTGTCAAACTCTACTCCGTCAGCGGCGTCTTGACCTATGCCTAGCTCTTGCGTTTTACGTTCTACAAAGCGTTTTAGAATTTTTAAATCACCACCTTCAATAACATCTTTAGCTTCTACTAAAAGCTCATCCATGTTTCCATTGTAGTTAGTTATAAAATTAGGGATGCTTTGAGTAGTACCTGTTTCATCAATAAACTGATTAACCTCTAGGTTTTGAGGTATTTTTTTCCACAAACTAGATTCTTCCGCTCGACCTGCGGTGTATTGAGATTTTAAAGTATCAAAAATGTTTTGAGCAGAAGTAAGGTCTGCATCCGGCGTGTCACCACGAACCTTCTTCATGGCTTTAATAGTGTTGTCCGTAGCCAAGGCTAGTTTTGAATCTAAAACACCCTCAAACAAAGAAGTTTGTATGATAGCGGCATCTTGCAAGGCTTCTGGAGAACCATCAGCATAAAGCGCCAGTAATCCACGACGCAGAGCGTCTATAGAGGATTTCATTCGACTTGTGGCATCGCTACCTACCGCGGGATTAGCCGAAGCAAATTGGTTTTGTAATCCTAGTAATGTCACACTAGCTGCTCGGGTAGCGGGGTCTAACTGAATTTGACTACCATCTTCGGCAATCATAAACCGGTCAAACTTTGGATCATTAAGCATTTCGAGAATAGCTAAAGGATCTTCACCGTTTTTTTCAAGTTGTTCCGTAATAAAAGTAGCAACGCTTTCTTTATCACTTTCCGTGAGACCAAAACTATCTGCGTTGTCCGGGTTCATTATTCTTTTGTACAAGTTTTTTATACCGCGACCACTCCACTTAAACAAAGCAGGAACTCTGTTTGCGCCTAAGTCAGCAACTAAGGCACCGCTTATACCACCGGTAGTTTCAAAACCAAAACGTACCCATGGGTTTCCGGGAGCAATATCTTCTGCTTTTCCTGCAAGTAAAGTTGTGCCAATAAGTGCGCCGCCCTCAACTGCTGCTGTTCTATAAGGGTTTTCACGGGCCAATCGACCCATTCCGCCACTCATTTTTTCAATGCCGCCTACAAATTTAGCGGAAAGAGGTGAGCGTGATTGCCCTTTAATAATAGGACCAATAAAATTTTGAGATTGATTTAACGCTTGTTGACCACCTAGACTAAAACCTTTAGCGGGCACAGCCCACGGCGTTAGTACAAAAGGTAAAGTATCTGCAAACGTCTTACCAGCTTCGTAGTATCTTGCTCCCGGTAAAACAATAGGCTCTTCGCCCATCAAAGCATCCGTTGCTTTGTCCCCTGCAAACGAAGCGGCTATACCGCCAACAGTTCCGGTAAACAAAGGAACACCTATACGCACCGCCGCGGTCCACGGTGTTACGGGAGGAACGCCAGCTACCGAAAGGTTACCCGCTTGTGCGCCAGCATAGAAACCACCTGCAAAACCCAAACCGGGTAAAGCACGTCTTTTTACTCCTTGAAAGAAACCGGGGTCCGCTTCAATATCACGACCCTGATCGTCTTGTGCAAATAGTTCTATTATTTGTTTGTCGGTTAAAGCCTGACCTTGTAGGCCTAGTTCTGCCAAAATAGGTGCTTCACCTGTGCGCAACAAATTGTAATCGACCTTATCACTAAGATAAGGGTCATATTTGAGGCTTTCTACTAAGCTAAACGCAAAACCTTGTTCCGCGGACCGAAACTCGGAGTTTGGTTTTGACGCTTCCTCTTCAAAAGTATCGTATAAATCAACGAACTCTTGCGGTGTAAAGCTCATGCGCAGAGGACCTGTGTTTACAGGAGGCGTTACCTCTACTTCAGTCTCTTCGGCTATTACAATTTCTTCTTCAGCCATCAGTTACTCCCGCTCAAATTCATACCTTTTTTGTTCAACAAATTCTTCGCTCCGGACAAGTCTGTTACAGAAGCGGTCCCCGCCATTTGAGAAACAGGTCCAAGAAGCTGTTTAAGTCGAGCAATTTCACCCAGTTTTTGTTCAGCCGTTGCAAGAACCGCAGAATCTTGTGGTGAATCAGAAGCTCTCATTCTTTGTAGACGTAGTTCTTCGGAGTCTAATGCTTCCATCAAGCTTACAATCTTGTTTGCCTCAGTAACAGGGTTACTAAAGAAGGTATCCGGGTTCGGGAATAATTGACCTGTAACTTCTAGGTCGGTGACCGCGAACCGTGGCGAGGAGGCCAAAGCAGAACGTCCTAAAACGTATACTAGCTTGGTAAACTGTCGCCCTTCCTCCGTTTCCT
>Ga0233395_1001385_pt1 | contig 11771 bp, 8 predicted proteins | sample 27DmetaG_FD_186029 | JGI IMG/M metagenome (GOLD analysis project Ga0233395, IMG submission 186029) | Seawater microbial communities from Monterey Bay, California, United States - 27D | ecosystem: Environmental > Aquatic > Marine > Coastal | place: USA: California | collected 2016-10-12 | reverse complement strand
GGCGATTTTATCGGTGTAGAAGGACACGTGTTTACCACACAAACGGGCGAAATGAGTCTGCATGTGAAGGAATTGGTGGTACTTTCTAAATCCCTTCGTCCACTTCCCGTCGTGAAAAAAGATGCCGACGGTAAGATTTACGACCAATTAACAGATCCTGAAATTCGCTACCGCCAGCGTTATGTAGATCTCGTGGTAAACCCTGAGGTAAAGGAAATTTTCCGCAAGCGCAAGCGCGTGATCAGTACGATGCGTAACATCTTCGATGATGCCGGTTACATGGAGGTGGAAACACCCATCCTTCAGCCTATTCCGGGTGGTGCCGCAGCACGCCCATTCATTACGCACCACAATGCACTAGATACGCCATTGTACTTGCGAATTGCCAACGAATTGTACCTGAAAAGATTGATTGTAGGTGGTTTTGAAGGGGTTTATGAATTTGCAAAAGACTTCCGCAACGAGGGCATGGATAAAACCCACAATCCGGAATTTACTGTAATGGAAATCTATGTGGCCTACAAGGATTACCACTGGATGATGAAGTTTGTAGAAAACATGCTCGAGAAAGTGGCAACGGCTGTAAACGGTACCACCGATGCAACTATTGGCGAGAACACCGTTAGCTTCAAGGCGCCGTACGCCCGGGTACCTATCCTAGAGGCCATCAAAGAGCATACCGGTTTAGATCTCAGCGGTAAGACAGAAGACGAAGTGCGCGAAGCAGCGAAATCTATCGGTCTTGAAGTAGACGAAACCATGGGTAAGGGAAAACTTATCGATGAAATCTTCGGCGAAAAATGTGAGAAACACTACATCCAACCCACCTACATCACCGACTACCCAATAGAAATGTCGCCGTTGTGTAAAAAGCACCGCGATAACCCAGAACTCACGGAGCGTTTTGAACTGATGGTCAACGGTAAAGAGGTCGCTAACGCCTACTCTGAACTCAATGATCCTATTGATCAGTTAGAGCGGTTCGAGGACCAATTAAAACTGTCCGAAAAAGGCGACGACGAAGCGATGTTTATCGACCACGATTTCATTCGCGCCCTAGAATACGGTATGCCGCCGACCTCTGGTTTAGGTATCGGTATCGACCGCCTTACCATGATGTTGACGAACCAGGAAAGTATTCAGGAGGTCTTGTTCTTCCCGCAAATGCGTCCAGAAAAGTTTGATACAGTAGCAAGTCCTAAAGATTTCGAAAACATTGGTGTGCCAGCCGAATGGTCCGTACACATAGCACAAGCAGGTTACCATACTGTTGAAGCGTTGCAAGCGAATAAGCCCGCGGCACTACACCAGAAACTTAACGGTTACCGAAAAAAAAATAAATTAGACGTTGCCGCACTCGCTCTTGATGTTGTCGAGGGCTGGTTCAAATAATACCTTAACGCCATGAATAAATTCCTTTTTGCGCTGCGTTCCATTGGCCTTACCATCGTAGGGTTGATCATCGCCATTCTCGTGACTACAGGTTTACACAGTTTCTTCGGGATATTTTTAGACCCTTTGCCGATGGTTGATTTACAGGCGGCAGATTGGAGTGGGCGATCAAATATCATGTCTGCCTATATGACCGCCAACCCCTTTGCTGTCTACAGCATGCTTATTGCTCATGGCATGGGCGCTGCGCTGGCCGTGTTTTTCTATACAAAAACCATCAGTGTACCCTCGTGGTCTACACAAACGCGTAGAAAACCCTTTACAGGTTCCATCGTCTTACTAGCCCTCTGGCTTTGGGGCGACGTTCAAAACGACATGTATGATGTGCCCGTAGGAGTGCTTTGGACCACCATTGACGTAATTGCCACGACCGCTTTGGCGGCACTTGCCTTTGCAATTGCCGGAGGCTTGCGTAAACATGAAGGCACAGAAAGTGTTACTACCGAAGATGGCGTGTACCGCGGATAATATCGGTCGACCGTAAGTTTTGAAAACGTATCCTGAAGATTTATTTGAAAGTATAGAGTTTGATTTGGTCAAGCAGGCCGTTTCAAAACGCGCTGTAACTGAGCGTGCCCGTGAACGAATTCAAAGCCTTAAGCCAAGCAGCGATTTTGTTATTACTACGGGAGATCTACAAGAAGTTCATGAAATCTTAGGGCTCTATCAAAGTGATTTTGCCGTTCCTGCACTAGCGGCAGAAGATATTAAGCCGTTTCTATTGCGCTTAAAAATTCAGGGTGCTACGCTTGAAGGCGAAGACTTTCTCGTCATTAAAAGTATGATTGAAAGCTTTAATCGGGTACACTACTTCTTTAAGCAACACGCCTTACGCACGCCGTCCATTCAAGATAAATTCGCTCACCTCGCTCCAAACAAAGAGGTGCCCAATGAGATTGATCGTGTACTGGATCGTAGGGGAATTGTTAAGACTTCTGCCTCATCGGAACTAGGTAAAATTCGTGCCACACTCACGAAAAAGCGTGCTGCGGCAGATCGTATATTCTACCGTGCCGTTAAGAAATATCAAGGCGCCGGAGTTCTTGCTGATACTCAAGAAAGCGTTCACGACAACAAACGCGTTTTAGCCATAGAAGGTGCATTTAAAGGGCAGGTGAACGGCATCTTTCATGGCTCCTCTGCAAAAGCCAGCATCTTCTTTGTTGAGCCGTCTGAAACGCAAGAAATCAATAATGAAATCACCCTTTTAGAAGAAGAAGAAAAAAGAGAGGTTACACGCATTCTTCGTTTACTTACGGCATATGTCGCGGGCTATCGAGAAGTGCTTCGAGACTTTTCTACGGCGCTCTATCAGATTGACTTTGTCAACGCGAAGGCGCTACATGCGCTAGATGAGGAAGCGTGCTTGCCTCAGTTGGTAGATAAGCCTCATATTGAACTAATAAAGGCTATTAACCCTGTTCTTCGCGAATTTCATAACGCTAAAAAAAAGCCGGTTGTACCCTTAGATATCCGGCTCGATGCAAATACACGGATCCTTGTAATTTCTGGGCCTAATGCCGGTGGGAAATCCATCACGCTTAAAACAGTGGGGCTCCTGCAGTTAATGCTTCAAAGCGGCTTGCTGGTAACCGTTCACCCCGACACCACTATGGGCTGGTTCAATCGCATCATGGCTGACATTGGTGATGCTCAAAGCATAGAAAATGAACTATCTACATACAGCTCAAAGCTGAACAAGATGAAGTATTTTCTAGATGCCGCTTATGGAAAAACCTTAGTCCTTATTGATGAATTTGGATCGGGTTCAGACCCGGACCTGGGTTCGTCCATGGCACAAGTGTTTCTGCGCGCATTGAACGAAAGCAAAACCTACGGGGTGATGACTACCCACTACAATAGCATCAAAGCATTAGCCAGCGAGCTGCCTCGGGTTGAAAACGGATCCATGCAATTCAACTCCACAGACCTAACGCCTGAATTCAAATTAAATCAAGGTGTTCCTGGCTCTTCATACACCTACGAGGTAGCACAACAGGTCGGTGTCGACAAGCAACTGATTGAACAGGCGCGCAATGTGCTTAACGAAAGCACTGTTGCCATGGACCGCTTACTCGTGGGGATTCAAAAGGAGAAAAACCAATTGGCCCATCAACGAGCACAACTGTCTTCTCGTCTCGAGGAACTGGAGCGGCTCAAAGAAAAACAAGACCGGAAAATAGACCAATTAGAAGATAAAGTGCGCCGGCAAAGCGCAATGAATGAGCAACAAAACGCTATGATTACTTGGGGTAAAAAATTCCAAGGGCTCGTAAATGAATATGCCGAACAACGCAGCAAAAAAGGGAAAGACGAGGTAGTAGGGCGTTTTAAAGTCTATGCAGGTGAACGTGCCAATCAGACTCAAAACGAGCGTACTATCAAGAAAACACGGTACGAAAAGCAGCAAGAACGGAAGATTAAAAAGCTGACTTCTGCCCCTGTCAAAATTGGCGACAGGGTAAAACTCATCGGCTCGCGTCAACCGGGCGAAATCATCGAAATAAAAAAGGACCAATTCCTTTTGGCTATCGGGGCCTTAACGACCTGGGCGACGCGAGACAAATTTATACCCGCTGAAAGCCTGCATGGTGATCAAGGCACGCCTAAAGGAAAAGCACGCGGCGGAGTGAAAGAACCTGAGATTGAAAAGGCCGTCGAATCCACTGCGCCAAAATCGAAACAAGAGGTTGTTGCAGAAAAGAAAAAAGCGAAGAAATCGATAAAAAAGAGCGAAAAAAGAGCGAAAACGACTCAAAAAGGGTCAAAAATTGCCGAAAACAAGGCAAAACCAAAAAACACCAAGACGCGAAAAAGTGTGCCTAAAAGCCCTGAAAAATCGCCAAAAGAAAAACTCAATGAAGTGGTAAGCTCAAAACCACTGAAGGCCGCTCCACCTAAAAAAATGACCGGGAAAAAGAAACCTGATAACTTAACTCCTGAGCAGCGCGCACAATTAAATCAACCGGTAAAAAAGGTGGCGTCACCTGCCTCAAAAGAAACACAGGCACCTCGCGAATCTACGGATGCCGATCTCGAAAAACTAAAAGCTTTTTTCGGAAAAAAGTAGGGTTTTAAACTTCGTCAGACTCTAGTTTCTTGCGAAGACGCTCCACTTCTTTCTCGCGTACTGCAGCCTCTTCTTCAGCGCTAATCAAATCCGACTTTACTGTTTGCAAGTCCGCTTGTGCTTCCACTAGTGATTGCTTCGTACCCTGGAGCTCTTGAGTAACCTCAGCGTTACGATCGCTTAATTCCCCCACTTCGCCTTTTAAACTGCGTACATTGATAAAGTTATATGCCACAAAAACCAGGAACGCTAACGAAATGATCCAGTTAGTGAGTCGATAGGCACTGCCCTCAGTCATAAAAATAAAATAAGCAGAGGCGGCAATGGCAAGCACACCAATAATGATTGCTGCTGTTTCTAGTGGCTTTGAGGAATTTGCTTTAGACACTAGGCTCTTCGTTTTCCTCGGATTGCTCCTGATAGGCAGAAACTTGCTCAAGTAATTGTTCGATTTTTTCAGTCTGTTGAGCTATAGTTGACTCTAGTTTCTCAATCTCCGTTTTTGCTTTTACGTTCACTAAATCAAGCTCTGCTATTGCTGTTTTTAGTTTTTCATTTTCTAAAGCGAGTTCGTGAAATTCTTTAAGTTTATGCCTAAGCTCTCGCTTTAACGATCCCGAATGAGTAAACGAATAAGTGATAAATGTAATGAACGCTATACCTATTAACACGTTTGCTACTCGATATGCATTCCAATCCGTCCCAAAAATTAAGTAGGCTGTAACAGAAATTACAACTACACCAATAAGCATAGCTGCCCACTCAAGACTGACACTAGAGTTTTTTGAATTTAAATACGACATGGGTTTATTTAATTTTAAAGCTAAAAGTACATTTTTTATCTACGACCATCAAAATGGCTCAAAATCAATTTGTTTCCTTTCTAAATCTACATTTTTTACAGTGATTTTCATAGGGTCGCCCAATTGAAATATTCGACCCGTTCGTTCACCCTCAATGCAGAAGTTCTTGCTATCAAACGTATAGTAGTCGTCACGGAACGCGCTAACGCGAATCATTCCCTCGCAATAGTTGTCTGCCAACTCCACATAAACGCCCCATTCCGTCACGCCGGAAATCACACCCATGAAGCTTTCCCCGACATGTTTTTCTAAGAATACCGCTTGCATGTACTTAATGCTCGCGCGTTCCGCGTCCGAAGCCGCCTTCTCGCGTTCAGAACTGTGCTCACATAGCGCTTCATACTTCGTATAATCTGGGCTCTTGCCTCCTTCTAGGTAATGCTGCAACAATCGGTGCACCATTACGTCGGGATAGCGACGAATGGGCGAAGTAAAGTGTGAATAGTACTCAAAGGCCAATCCGTAATGCCCAATATTCTGAGTCGTATACTTCGCCTTGCTCATCGTTCGGATGGTCAGGGTCTCAATCATGTTTGCTGCCGGGGTGTTCTTCACCTCCTTTAGCATTTTATTCAAACTTCGCGTAATGGCCGATTTATTCGTCATTCTAACCTCGTGGCCAAACTGCTTCACAAAAACGCTCAAATCCTGCAGTTTCTGGGGGTCCGGATCATCGTGAATACGATAAACGAAGGTCTGTCCAGATGGCTGACCGCTTTTAGCTTGACCGATGAATGTCGCAACCGAGCGGTTCGCAAGCAACATAAATTCTTCTATCAAATGATTGGCGTCCTTGCCGACCTTAAAGTAAACGCCGGTTGGAGCGTTGTCTTCGTCCAGTTTGAATTTCACCTCTTTCTTGTCAAAACTCAATGCGCCTTTAGCCATGCGTGCTTCACGCATGATTTTCGCCATTTTATCTAAAGTCCGAATCTCCTCATAGAAATCTGCGTTCTTTCCTTCCGGATGGGCGTCTTCTATAATCTGTTGCGCCTCTTCGTATGCAAACCTACGATCACTGTGGATGGCTGTGCGGCCAAACCACTGGTTGTGAATCTTCGCGTCTTCGTCCATTTCAAACACGGCCGAAAAGGTGTATTTGTCTTCGTTTGGCCGCAGTGAACACGCACCGTTTGAGAGCACTTCCGGAAGCATCGGAACTACCCGGTCCACCAGATAAACACTAGTCGCACGGGTAACCGCTTCGTCTTCTAAAATGGAGTCTGGCTTGACATAATGACTCACATCTGCGATGTGCACTCCTACTTCCCAATGCCCGTTTTCCAATCGCAGTAAAGACAATGCGTCGTCAAAATCCTTCGCGTCCGCCGGATCAATAGTGAAGGTAGGTACATTGCGGAAGTCACGGCGGTTTTTCGCGATTTCATCTTCTTTAATCGCGGTGTCCAATTCATCTGCGGCGCGTTCTACCTCTTCTGGGAATTGGTTCGGTAAACCAAATTCTGCCAGTACCGCGTGAATTTCAGTATTGTGCTCTCCTGCGTTCCCGAGCACTTCAATAATCTCACCAAAGGGCGAGCTTGCCTTCGCCGGCCAATCCGTAATACGCGCAATGGCCTTTTGACCGTGCTCAGCACCACCAAGCTTATCCTTAGGAATGTAGATGTCGATCAACATCTTTCTGCTTGAAGGCACTAAAAATCCGTAACTCTTACCAATCTCAAGAGTACCCACAAAATCCGTCTGCTTGCGCTCCACGATTTCTACAATCTCACCTTCGAGTTTTTTGCCTCCACGGCGTGCGAACAAACTCACTTTTACGCGGTCCCCATGCAACGCATGCATGAGGTTCGGTGATCGTACCATAATGTCCGATTCCGTATCCGGACTCACCACATACGCATTACCGTTTGAGGCCATATCAACAACGCCCTCTGTGAAGACGGCAGTGTGTTTCAGTTTGTATTTAAATCGGTCCACCATGATAATGGTGCCCTTGCGCTCCATATCAGAGAGTGCCATTTCAATTTTAGCCTTCACCATTTGCGGTTTGTAGCCTAGTTGAGCAGCGAGTTGTTTGTAGTTGAATTTTCGAGCAGGGTATTTACGAAAAACACCCTCGAGTTGTTGCGCGTAGGCTTTAATATCTACGCTTTGCGAACGCTTATTGGCCCGCTTATTGTGCTTTCTTGCCATAAGTTAGGTAAAGATATGCTTTCTGTTTTCAAACTATTTGAACCTACGTATCTTTTAAAAGTTAATTGTACACTATGAAAATCTTTACCACAACAATCGCTCTAGGCCTGTCTATATCCGTTTTTGGGAATCCCCAAATAGGCCTTAACACCTTTGATAACGACTCTTTACCGCCCATTACCGTTGTTGAGGATACACTAGTTGCAGCGATAATCGAAGAAGCCTGGGAGCTTAGCGACAAACAGCAAATGGTGCTCTCGTCTGTTGAGGTTTCAAGTATCATTAACCAACTAGAAAACGGTGAATTAAGCCAAGAGGAGGCGCAAGAGGCTATAGACTCGTTAATCTCCAGTATCTATTTAGCTTCTGCATCCTTCTTTGAAAATTACGAAGCGACAACAACTGAAGGTGTTATAGATTCTACTAGCGGGGACGATGAATTGTTTGACCTCAGCGACATTGATTCCGTGTTTGAAGAAAAGAACAAAACCTTCGTATTTGAATGGCATATTGGATCCAACAGACTCTTGACAAATAATTTTAGTGATGCCTCAGCAATGGAGCATGTAAACGACTGGCTTTCCGTAGAGAATAGACTTCTTTTTAGCCAGAAACGTAGGTTAGGCGGACACGCATCGCTGTTCCAGCTGCAAACAGGTCTAGGATTCTCTAGTACCGTTTTCAGCTTCAAGAATGAACGTACCATCTCCAAAGACATTCTTGGAGGAACAGGTACCGGTCTGTTCCCCATTTTTAATATGAATACTGTTCGAGCAAGCAATTGGCGTTACGCGCACCTCAATGTACCGGTTATGCTGCATTTCGATCTCAGTCCAAAGGGAACTTTTAACGAAGGGTTAAACATTGGTGTTGGGCTGGAAGGCCGTATGCGTATAAGAAGTTCCGCAGCCTATCGCGGATATGACATGGATAACGACGATTATAAACGGCGTGTTCAGAGCGGCTTCAACACACATTTATTCAACTATGCCATACTTGCGCAGTGTGGATACAATCAAATCAAAGCAACCCTACGATTAGAACAAAAACACTTCTTCAAAGACGGTACTTTTAAACAAGACGTCATACTGGGTTCGTTATGTTTAGGATATTCTTGGTAGCGTTTTTTACTTCGACGTTTTTAATACGCTTAAATAATTAAACTCGCTACAGTCACTTTACTTATTCAAGGTTATTATAGTCCATTCACCCTTTCGTAAATTAGTTTCTGTTCTATACCAGTGACTTTCGCCAATAAAAAATATAATCATTGTATTTGGTGCCATCTCTCCTTCGTTTAAGGCAGAAACCTTTATGTTTTTTAATTCCTCGGCTCGTCCAGAATAAACAATATGTTTACTTGAAAGCAACTTTATGGTGTCTTGATGACCGTTCCCCTGAGTTATTAATACCGAATCTCCATCTTCTTCAAATGAATCCGATATATAGACGGTAATAGAATCGGAAGGCCATTTCAAGTTTTCCGAATCGTTAACGGGTAAATATGGTCCCTTTGATTTGATTCTTTTCCGTTTTTTGCGTACTTCCACATGCGGTTTAGAAGGTGTGCTCAGCTTTTTATGGATTGTTTTTTTCCTGCTCCTGACCTCAAGGTTGCTCGTCTTTTTTATTGCCGGTTCTGTAATAGTTTTTACGCTTTGATTAATGGAAGCCTCTTGTGCTAATATAAGAATGCCCTCCGCGCAAGTGTCGCCGTTGCTTGTGAGACCCGTAAAGATCCCTCTGAATCTTTTTTCGTTTTTTTTCGTAATAATCTTTATGTCGTCGGCTTGCAGATAGCAAAAAGTCTTGGATGAAAGCGCCTTCGTTTCAATATTGTCTAATTCCCTTATCGTTAAAGTCGAATCTGTTTGGTTTCCTCTTACCATGGTAATTGTTCGATTGGGTCCGAATGGATCTGTTATAGACCTCCCTGTCAACAATCCATTCTCGTCAACATCGTATTCTAATTTTAATAATATGGACTCACTCCCTGTTTTAATAATCCCGACCAATGACTCTTTTGATTGGGAATAAAGCAGGGAAGAAGAGAATAATAAAACTACTGCAATTCGTGTCATCTGCTTTTCCACTTTATTTGCGATCTACCTTTTAATGACGCTGAGAATAATTATAACTTTTATTATATTTAATGAGAACAAAACTAAAAATTAAATCATGAAGAAATTATTTACCCTTCTTGCTCTTACCGCAATTGCTTTTCCCGCCTTTGCTTCTTTTCCTATCGACAGCGTTGCTGAGACCAACACTCTAGTAATGGATGAACAAATTATCATAGCAGCGTTACTTTGCTGGTTCTTAGGTAGTTTTGGTGCTCATTGGTTTTATCTTGGTAAGCCCAAGAAGGGCTGGGCGAGGCTCAGAACGTTACTTTTATCCGTTTTATCAATTTTTGGAATTGGTTTGTTGGCCGGTTTAACTGGAAATATCTTAATCCTTTTCTTAGCTTATATACCTGGGCTTTACTTGTTCTATCTGAACATCAAGGACTTAATTACGATTTTAACGGGTGACGCCTAGGCTTTAAGGTAAAACACCATGTGTTAGAAGCACACGCATCCAAAGAGGGTTAAACAGTGTTTATCCCTCTTTTTTATGACGACAATTATATGCCGTTAACTATTTTTTCTTCTCATCCGCCGTCTTGGCTTTACGGTGTAAAAAAGAAAAGCCCCACACTTTCGTGCGAGGCTTTCTCTGAGTTATCCGACTAGGACTCGAACCTAGAATGACGGTACCAAAAACCGTAGTGTTGCCATTACACCATCGGACAATTCTCCCTTTTGGGATGGCAAATATACTCCAATTGACAAAACACGAAAAAGAGTTAGCGAAAAATTTCGCGGTTTAACAATAGGTTTGCTCTGTAGGGGCGCGGATTTTCTTATTTTCGAACCGTTTAGAACGCTAGAACACCTAACATCTAGCAAAAAGCACGTTATCAGTGGATTACAAAAAACTAAATAACATCGTTGGCTGGACGGTTTTTGCCATCGCCACCATTACTTATTTCATGACCATCGAGCCTACAACCAGTTTCTGGGATTGTGGGGAATATATCGCAACTTCGGTGAAGCTTCAGGTCGGTCACCCTCCGGGCGCTCCGTTCTTTCAGCTAATGGGAAACCTCTTTGGCCAATTTGCTGGTGAAGCAGAAAACCAAGCACTCATGGTCAACGCTTTAAGTGCCCTGAGTTCTTCTTTCAGTATTCTCTTCTTGTTCTGGACAATAACTGCGCTCGGAGTAAAACTTTTAGGCGGTAAGGATAAGATTGATGCTGCAGCTACGATCGCCGTTTTGGGGGCGGGCGCCGTTGGCGCATTAGCTTACACGTTCTCAGATAGTTTCTGGTTCTCTGCTGTAGAGGGCGAAGTATATGCCATGAGTTCATTCTTCACCGCCGCCGCTTTCTGGGCCGTTTTGAAATGGGAACAGGCGGTAGACGAAGATCCGCATGCGAACAAATGGCTTTTGCTCATCGCCTATTTGGTAGGTCTATCTATTGGCGTACACATCCTTGTATTCTTGACCATTCCTGCGATTGGAATGATTTATTACTTCAAAAAATACCCCAACACCAACCGCAACGGGTTCATTTTGGCGAACGGGGCAAGCATTCTTGTATTGGCTTTAGTTTTCGCCTTCATTATTCCTATGGTTTTGAAGTTGTTCGGAGCATTAGAAATCACGTTCGTAAACAGCTTGAATCTACCGTTCCACTCTGGAACAGTTGCAGCTTCACTGATTCTTATTGCCGCTATGACATTTGGTATTGTTTGGACTAAAAAGACGAACAAACCATTAGCGCAACAAGCTGTGATTGCAGTCATGTTGATTGTTATGGGCTATTCGACCTTCATCATTTTAGCAGTGCGTTCGAATGCAAATACGCCCATTGACGAGAATAACCCAGAGGACGCCATGTCTTTGTTAGCGTACTACAATCGCGAACAATACGGAGACTGGCCGATTCTCTATGGAAAGAGCTTCAACGCCCCTTACGATAGAAATAAGCCTTTTGGTGATGGTAACCCAGTATACCAGCGGGGGTTTGCTGTATTGAAAGGTAAAAAGCAGGTAGCCGCGTTTAAATTAGAAAGCGAAGCATTGGCCTACGTAGAGGAAAAAGGAGGCAACCTTGAGGTTGACGGTAAATATCTACTTACCGACGAAAAGAAGTCAAGCGTTCCTAATTATGACCCTAAAT
>Ga0233395_1001339_pt1 | contig 11997 bp, 8 predicted proteins | sample 27DmetaG_FD_186029 | JGI IMG/M metagenome (GOLD analysis project Ga0233395, IMG submission 186029) | Seawater microbial communities from Monterey Bay, California, United States - 27D | ecosystem: Environmental > Aquatic > Marine > Coastal | place: USA: California | collected 2016-10-12 | reverse complement strand
AGTGTCCCTGTCGCCCCCCGAGAGCGTGCGGTTTGAGGTTCAAGCCATCCAGTATAGCCACCGAGTCCAACTGGGTCCAAGTGCTGGGACCACACTTCCACTGACGAAGATGCTGCTGAGAGCGTATTCAAATCAAATGCAGATACAGCGGCAACAAGAGTTGCTGGGCCGTCACCAAATCGCTCCATGGCCTGAAACAGGTGTTCTGCAGCCTGGCCTGAGGCACTTGAATAGGTCTTGAAATTTACAACAACCAGCGGCTTGGACATAAGGTTCCGTTAGCAATGGAGGATTTGAGGTTTGAGACTTAAATGAACGAAAGATTGCGATTCATTAAGATTCCACAGGAGGCCACTGCCCACCATTGAGTACTGTCCCAGAAGGAACGGTCGAACCATGGTCAACGACGACTCCAGTCAACGTACAGTTTGCGCCAATACGCGCATTTTTCCCAATGAGACAAGCGTCCAAAATACAGCCATCACCAAGGTGTACACCTGACAAAAGGCTGCTCTGGTGGATGCGGCCGGTTCCCAACTCGCATGATTTCGAAATCATCGAATCCGTGACTGTTGCTGATGAAGGCGCATTACCTTGTTCGTACCAACTTGTTGAGTGAACCGTACCGTTGTTGAATCGTTCATGCTCAATGCATGCCTTCGCACCTTGATTCCAAGCCGCAGGCGTCCCTGCATCTATGAAATATCCATTGAAATCTTGTCCGCTAAGCAAGCCTTCTTGAGCTAATTTTGGGAACACTTCTCGTTCAATGGAATGTTTTCCCTTTGGCATCCAATCAAAGATATCGTCATTGAAGATGTAAGAACCAGCATTAATTAAATTTGAAAACACTTCTTCAGGTTTCGGCTTCTCCTTAAACCGAGTAATTCGTTGATCGTCATCGAGTCCGACGATACCAAACCGAGTTGGGTCTTCAACTTCCCAAAGGCCTAACGTACCTACCGACTTGTTCCTCTTGTGAAGGTTGAGCAGTTCCGAGGCGTCTAATGAAGAAATAATGTCTCCGTTGAAGCACGCAAAGGTCCCACTTACGACATCACGACAATTGCCTAGTGCACCGCCTGTCCCCAAGGGTTTGTTCTCGGGAACAATTCGCACATCAAAAGGAACTTCATGTTCTTCAAAATAAGTTTCAATAATATCGACCTTATATCCTCCAGCAACAACAACTTCGTCCACCAAATCTGCTGGAAGGGAATTCACGACATGTTCGAGGAGAGTTCGGTCAAGCATGGGTAACAGAGGCTTTGGGACACTGTTAGTCCAAGGCCGAAGTCGGGAACCAACACCTCCGGCGAGAACCACGACCTGCATGGCTCGCCGTTCATCCACTATGCTATGAAGGCCGCGGCCCTTTTGGCCTCAATGAAGAACAAATACATCGGCTTGTGTTTGGGGAAGTCAATATTAAAATCTCTCAAAATCGGCTGACGATTCCATCAAAGTATTGAAAGACGGCCTTCCATTGGTTGCATTTGGAGAGCATCATGAACATTCACGAATACCAAGGAAAAGCCCTACTCAAAGCACACGGTGTACCAGTGCTTGAAGGCGTGCACTGTACCTCTGTTGAAGATGCACTACATGCGTACGATTCCTTGGGAAGCAAAGTCGTGGCTGTAAAATCTCAAATCCATGCTGGTGGAAGAGGAAAAGGTACCCTCTTCAATCCAACATCCCGTGACCATGTGATGGACGGAGGCGTTAAAATCGCCTTTTCTAAGGATGAAGTCAAGACTTATGCAACCAACATTCTTGGAAATCTTCTGGTAACCATCCAGACCGGAGATGAAGGAAAGGTCGTCAACAACCTCTACATCGAGGCTGGATGCGATATTGCCCACGAGTATTACCTCGCAATTTTAGTTGACCGAGAAAACAAGGCCGTTCTCATCATGGCATCTACTGAAGGAGGAATGGACATTGAACATGTTGCTGAAACCACTCCTGAGAAAATTCATAAAATCTCAGTTGACCCAAATGCAGGCCTTCTCGGATATCAAAAGCGTGACCTCGGATTGGACCTTGGACTCCAAGGTACAGCATTAAAATCGTTCATGAAATCCTTGACCTCAATGTACAACATGTTTGTGAACAACGATTGTGCTATGGTTGAGATCAACCCTCTCGTAAAAACCGGAGATGACCAAATCGTCGCCTTGGACGCAAAAATCTCGTTTGATGAAAATGCAGAATTCCGTCATAAGACATGGGATGAACTTCGAGACCTTTCAGAAGAAGAGGATGTTGAAATCCGAGCCAAGGAAACGGGCCTGTCCTATGTCAAACTCGATGGGAACATCGGGTGCCTTGTCAACGGTGCTGGTTTGGCCATGGCAACGATGGACGTCATCAAACTCTACGGAGGTGAGCCTGCGAATTTCCTCGATGTGGGTGGCGGCGCCAACGAAGAACAGGTCAAAACCGCATTCTCAATCATCCTTGAAGACCCGAATGTCAAGGGTATTCTCGTCAACATCTTTGGTGGAATCATGCGTTGTGATATCATCGCTAGAGGCGTGATTGCAGCAACTGAAGCATTGTCACTGGATGTGCCGTTGGTCGTGCGACTCGCAGGTACAAACGTAGACGAAGGAAAGGCAATCTTGGCTGCGTCAGAACTCAACATACATCCTGCAGACGACCTTGCTGAAGGTGCTCAACGTATTGTAGAATTGATTGGAGGTGTTGCTTGATGGCTATATGGATTGAAGAAGACGCAAAGGTACTCGTGCAAGGAATTACTGGAAAGCAAGGAATGTTCCATGCAGATAAGATGGTTGAATACGGAACCAATATCGTCGGTGGATGCACTCCCGGAAAAGGAGGGAAAACGGTTGAACTTCAAGGAAATCCATACCCTGTCTGGAACTCAATGTTTGAAGCGATACAAGCTACTGATGCTAATGCAACGGTCATCTATGTCCCGCCCCCATTTGCTGCTGAAGCAATCATGGAAGCAGCGGACGCTTTTGATACCGTGAAAGGAGAAGGTGTCGTGGTTTGTATTACAGAAGGAATTCCAACACTTGACATGGTCAAAGCCGTTGCCTTTGTGGAAAACCGACCAGGAGTTCGTTTAATCGGACCAAACTGCCCTGGAATCATTACACCTGGGGACAATGGAGGCGCAAAGATTGGAATTATGCCCGGTCACATTCACGCTAAAGGACGAATTGGAATCGTGTCCAAATCTGGAACCTTAACTTACGAAGCAGTAGCTCAAACAATGAGCATCGATGAAGGCCAATCCACATGCGTTGGAATTGGTGGAGACCCTGTAAACGGTACAGGATTCATTGAATGCCTTGCTGCATTTCAAGCAGACCCGCAAACTGCTGCAATCGTCATGATTGGCGAAATCGGTGGTAATGCCGAGCAAGAAGCAGCAGCATGGGCCGCTGAAAATGTCACCAAACCGATCGTTGGATTCGTTGCGGGTGCGACAGCCCCCCCCGGAAAGAGAATGGGGCACGCAGGTGCTATCATCTCCGGTGGAAAAGGAACTGCAGAAGAAAAATTCGAAGCCTTTGAAGCCGCTGGAATCGCTTGTGCAAAAGACCCATCCGAACTTGGAGCAGTCCTCCTTGAATCCCTCAAGGCAGCGGGACTACGCTGATTTAGAGATAGACATCTTTCAGATGAAGTGAATGATGGGGCACAAGGTCCCCGTCCTTAGCCTGTTGAAGCAATTGCTTGCCTTCATCACTGTGAACGTAAACAGCCTGACCTGGGCTTACGTGAGCATTCCATTGAGCCTCAAACCACTTGGCATGTTGTTTCTTTCCTGCTAGACAAGAAGGTACTCTGTGGTACATGACGAGTTCGTTTCGCCCTTTTCTGAGATATTTCGCCAGCATTTCGGGAAGGAGTGTTGATAGAAATGTATCATCAAAGAACATAGAACTGCGACCTATGATATAGCGAGCATCCTCTAATCCACCGAAAACCTCTCCGAGGGCTTGAGCGAACATATCAGATTGTTCTTGTGTACATCCTTCGATAAAGTAGCGATACCAGCCTCCACCTCGTTCACCTCCACCGAGTTTACTTCCTCTTGGAAGCAGACCTGCGTCCCACATAGCATTGGCCACTGCTGTGATGATGGAACGATTCAATGAAGCATCAGTCCAAGGGGTTCCGCCCTTGCCAAATTTGAACCCTAGTCCTCCACCTCCTCCTGATGAAGCCGGCTTGAATTCCAGAGACTTCCTGGATTCGGCTGAAAACGGTTCACCAATCCCCCACATCTCCCGAGTCTCAGGGCGGCGGCGAGATCGTTCAAGCATTTCTTGGTTCAATACAGCCATTCCTTCGTTGATTCCTTCGGGTTGGAGTTCAGTAAAAGCGGCGTGGACATGACCGACTCCTTTCTCTATAGAACCATCATCGCAAACACCGAAGAGATTTGTATGCTTCTTTCTAAAGCGGTCGTAATCATCAAATCCCTTGATGAACTCTTCAGCCAAACAAATAACATCCCAATTGTTTGCAACCTTGTTTGGCCATGTCTTATCTAGGCGCATAGATCTCCCACGTAATTGATTGATGCTCATGCTTGTGGTTACAGTCGTGAGGTCAATCAGGACATTGATTCGTGACGCATCCCATCCTTCTCCCAACAACCCACGAGTTCCTATCAAGCACTTTGTGAAACCTTCTTGGAAGAATTCAGTAACCATGGTAGAATAGTACCGAGGGGCCCAATCCGCTCCTGAACCATGGATGTGATGAAAACGCCCGAGGGGTTCATCTAGAAATTCAATCTGAAGTTCTCGCTCATTGACCCATTCACGGGCCTTGGTAAGGAAGCGTTCACTTGAATCATCATCGATTAAGAGTGTACTCCCCGTCATCAAAATGGGGTCCAAATGATCTCCCACTTCGCAGTCAACGAGGGCCTTGAATACCCCAATTGCCCCTCCTGCCTCATCATCGTGTATCCCTTCTACCAGAGCCGTAGAAGATGTCTTTTCAAAGTCTGTCACGATGACACAACGTAGGTCAGAGCCCATCGATTCAAACTCAACCTTCAAAATTTCAGAAAGTGCCGATGTTTTTTCAGCAGCATAAGCGAGAATTCTACTGACTGGAGAGGCGCAAGGTCGCGCCCCACTTTCTGTTATTTGGTAACCAAGTAAACGAAGTCGACCAGTCACATGTTCTGCAAGTTCATGGTCTGCCTCATGTTCTGAGCGGCGTAGTCCAAAACGAACATAGCGGTCTAAAAGGGGCCGTAAAAGTACAATCATCGGTGATGCTTCGTTGAAATCATCAACCCCAATTGCTACTTGAGGAACACCTTTGGGCAAACTTCGTCCAACAAGCGGGAGATAAGCACGGGCAGCTTGGGAGAAATCAGGAAGGGTTTTGTTAAATTCACTCCATGAGAGTTCTCCACGTCCAGGTATCGTTTTGGAGTCAAGATTAGAATACAGCCAATCTGGGAATGCAAGTGCACGAGAGGAATCCTCGTGTGGTTGTGAGATCTCTTCAACAACCGATAAGAACGAAGCATCAGCTTCGCTAATGTAAGCCAATTCCTTTGCAGAAGGTCGTACAAAATAACACAAATCTTGGTAAGGGGCTAAGTTTGAATCACGAACAAGGGCAGGTGTTGGGACTTCGTAATCTACATCACCAAGAAGGTCTGAATAATGTTGAGCACCTTCAACAGCCTCAGGGTTAGGCGGAGTTGCAGTCAGGCCCAGGATAACGGGATCGTCAAACGCATCTTTGAGTTCAACCAATACCTTACCCCAATGCTCTGTAAGATGGTGGCATTCGTCAAGAATAATGAGGCCAATCTTGGCTTCTTTGAGTCGTTCAATGGCCTTGATTGAGTTGGCATTTAACCACGAGATACTACCGCTGACTTCCGACATAGAATCTCTTGCTTTCTTGCGAAACCCTTTCATCTGCTTTTCATAATAAGATGAATTCTTTGCGCTCAGGTCCTCTATCCATGCTTGGCCAGACGCGGTATCAATAGCTTCACCAAGTTCGAGTAATTTCTCAATCCATAATTGCGTTGCCGCTTCCTCTAAATCATCACCTTTGGTACGAACCATCGTAAGTGACTGATAGGTCAACGATGTTAGCAGACCTGGTTTTTGAGAGGATAGCCCAACCTCATCCTCTTTTCCATCTAAATCAAACAGGGATGTGCGAGCAATCCATTGCGCTTGAATTGCAGAATTCGGAGAGAGTACGAGTGCCGGTCGACGGACAAGGTCGGCCCATACGTAGAGTCCAAGAATCGTTTTCCCCGAACCAGGGGGGGCCACAATGTGGAGTTGCTTTTCGCCTGAAGCAAGTTGCTTTTTGATGATCTTAGATGCTTCAGTTTGTGATGGGCGGAGTTTCCCTGAAAATCCGATGTTGCCAAACTCTGAGTTTGCCATCTTGGCTCACCTTCAGCGAGGAGGACCGCGTTTTGGACCGCCTGGAGGGCCTCGTTTTGGACCGCCTGAAGGACCACCACTTTTCTTGGGGCCGCCTGGAGGACCGCCGCTCTTCTTGGGACCGGGTGGACCGCCGCTCTTCTTGGGACCAGGTGGACCGCCGCTCTTCTTGGGACCGGGTGGGCCTCCTCGAGTCGGAGGCGCCCGTGCTTCAGGCTCATCTTCCTCTTCCTCTTCCTCTTCGAATACTGCGCCACAATGCGGGCAAGTTGGATCGCTGTCTTTCACCAGGCCGTCACATATCTCGCAAGCGAACATATCTTCTTCTGGTTCTGCTCCGATTTTTTCTGTTTTCCCGTCTTTAGAGCGAAACATGGATACAGCACAGGTCATGTCATAGCCCTTGAGAGCAAGTTCGGTTTGAATTGCATGTTCAAAGGCTTGAGTTAGATCTTCAGGTGTGTCAAGAACACGTCCATCATCAACATAAGTCACGTTCACTTCAAAGACATCATCGTTGAGTTTGGTTTGGGGAGCCTCAACTGCAACACCTCTCTTTCGGGCTACTCGGCGAATAGCCACCTCAGAGATTCGGCGAAGTAGGGCATCGTTTGGAGCATCATTGGATTTTTGGCCAAGTGATCCAGCCATGATCTCAGCTGCTGGATTATTCACGTCAGTACCACCACGAAGGTGGGCTGGAAGTTCTCCGCCTCCAAGATTAGCGAGAACGCTTGATGCTGGGGATTGATTCATTGAGAGCCACTGGCTTCTGCGTTCATCCTTAACTGCCCGTTCTGCCTCAGCAAGCCGGTTCACCATGGCGTCTGTTGGTGATGCGGCTGGGTTTTGAGCAATCTTGGTCCCTCCTGGGTTCATCGGAGAGACATTGCTGTGATTGGTAGGTGCAGCTCCACTTGCAATGGACGGTCCACGGGGTAATGTAGGCAAATCAGAGACAGGTGCTACATTCGACCGTTGTGGGGGCTGCTGTTGTTGAGGAGGAAATTGGGTTGGAGGGAAACCACCTTGCAGCGGCTGATTAGGGTAAACTCCAGGAGGAAGGTTTTGGTTTTGCTGGATTCCTTGTGCCATTCCTTGCAACATATCTTGAGGAATATGCCCCATTTGATTCATGTTGTTTTCTTGTTGAATCCTCTGTTCCTGTCCCGAAACAGGGTCAAAGGAACGCTGAGGGGGGAAAGGAGGTAGGTTTTGAGGTGCTGGAGGATTGAATCCACCAGCCATCGAATTGTCTTGACGTGCGCCGCATTCAGGGCAAAACATACTGTCATCGGGGATGACCACTGCACATGAGCCGCAATTCACACATTCCCCTCCTAGGGCTACGCTTGGGCGACCCTTCCTAAAGGATTCCGACAAATCCCCCTTCTTTGCATCGTTCCTTCAGCATATCGCTATTGGGCAAATTATGTTTCAGACACATACGTTCATTCGCAAGAGCAGGCTGGCACCAAGAGAGGGGACCGAATGGCAGTCTTGACCAATCAAAAAATAGACAGTTTGCTGGAGAGAACCTCTCGGTCGTTTTATCCAACATTGAAGTATCTTCCGAAAAAAATCAGGGGTCAAATTGGTTTGCTCTACCTCCTTGCACGAGTAGCAGACACCATCGCTGACTCAAAGCATGGTGAAACTGAGGTACTTCTTGAAGCCCTTGGCGCTTACAATGAGGTCGCACAGGGTCGTTCTCAAACACTACCTGATTTTATGGAACTAGCAGAGGCACAAACAAACGAACACGAAGCCGAACTGCTTCGGAATGTTGACGATGTGGTTGAAGGGCTCAAGGATTATGATCAAGGCGACCAACAGCGAATCCTCTCATGCTTAGACATCATTATCGGGGGGCAAATATTGGACCTACAACGGTTCGGGATGGCAAAAGAAGGAGGAAGTATTTCCTCACTTACAACTGACTTGGAATTGGATGATTATGCTTTTCGAGTTGCCGGTTGTGTTGGTGTATTTTGGACAGAGATGTCCCTTGCGCACCTGATAAAACTGTCACCTGAAGACGAGAAAATATTCCAGGAAAAAGGGGTTCGGTTTGGTAAAGCGTTGCAAATGATTAACATTCTACGAGACATACCCGAAGACCTTCGTTTTGGTCGCTGCTATATCCCGTCTGAAGTGTTGCAAGAACATGGCCTAAAACCTGAAGACCTCATGGATGAAACCAACCTTGAATCGTTCCGCCCAGTCTATGACGCGTACCTTGACTTAACCAATGAACATCTCGAGGCTGCAACAGATTATATCCGTATGATTCCAGAAAAGCAATTCCGACTCAAGGCATCTACAATGCTCCCAGTATTGATCGGACAAAGAACGGTTACTCTCCTTAGAACGGGAAACATTCTCAATTCGGAAGAACGAATCAAAGTAACTCGTGACGAAATGAAAACCTACGCTCGGAAATTACTCCGTGCACTTTTCATCCCTGGCGGAGTTCGTCGCCTCTTAGAGAAAAACAAAGACAAGTAGTATTCTATAGAATTTTATAGTCAAAGTAATGTAATGCTTACATCCGCGAACGCCTTCGCTAAGATTTGCACCCCAAAGAGGAGGTCTCATAAACAAGCGGCGCGAGGGAGCATCGGTTAGCATGCTGGAACGACGGAAACCTCTCGACCTTCTTTTCCCCCTCAAGGGGAACGCTTCAACACGAAGCGGCGAGGAAGAGGTACAGCACCCAGGCACCCTAGAGCGCCTGCGTGCCGGTGTCACACTGGCTCGGGATGCTGTGAAAGCAGTGAGTTTGACTGCAATGGAAGCATTGCGGGAAGGAGCTTCTTACATTGGGATTGTTGGCGAGAAGAACGAACTCGTTGATCCGTTTGAATACCTGGATGCTCCAATCTGGTCCGAGCGGCCGCCAGCAGAACTTCTCAAACTCGCTTACCGCTACTGTGAAGAACTCACGATGAGAGAGGCTGGAAACTTCTATCACTCCTTCAAATATCTCCCAGACGAACAAAGGATGTCCATGTGCGCCATCTATGCATTCTGCCGTCGTGCAGACGACATCGCTGACGGCGATTGGGCTGACAGATTCCCTGGAAGCCAAGGCGAGTCAGACCCAGAGGCAATATCTTACCGTGCGGAACTTGAAGCGTTACAAAACAGAGGCACAATTCTCGACGAAGATGCTTATCTGAACAAGATTACACAATTATTCTTCTTCAGAAAGAAACTCTCAACCTGCTATAATGAGGTCTATTCTACCGACCCGGTATTCCTCGCACTGAAGGACACTGTTGACCGCTACAGCATCCCTAAGGATGTTTTTGATGATTTGATCTCCGGCATGGAGGACGACCTTTACAACAACCGATACAGGAATTTCGATGAACTCTACGTTTATTGTTACAGAGTCGCCTCTGTTGTCGGCCTTATGTGCATTGAAATCTATGGATATGAAGACCCAAGAGCAAAGAAATTTGCTGAATCATGGGGTATTTTCATGCAACTGACAAACGTACTGCGAGATGTTGGAGAAGATATCCAGCGAGACCGAGTATATCTTCCATTGAATGAATTGGAACGCAACGGTATGACTGAGGCCGAACTCGATGGTAAGATTGTCCTCAACAAGCATTGGGAACCTTATGTTCGAAGTTATGCTGCACGTGCAAGAACATACTTGGAAGAGGCAAGACAACTGTTGCCACTCCTCCCCAGAAGGTCACGATATTCACCCGCAGCCATGATTGCATTCTACGACAAGATTCTCAGGCAAATTGAGAAGCAACAAGGTGACGTGTTCACCAAGCGAGTCAAACTCAACAAAGTGCAGAAGATTTCTCTTGCCGCTGCAGTATATCTGCGCCACCGTTTCCTTCCTGCATTCTTGGACCCCGTTTGGGGCGCACTCGCACGAGTGGGGATTTTGCCTTCAGTTTGAAGAACGAACTGAGGCGAACCACACGTTCAAAACGCCGGCCATCGTGCTCTGTATATGGCCACCTTTGAATCACTAAAGTGGCTCACCCGATTTCTTGAAGAAACTCCAGGCGACTCCGAAGTGGGGGGTAAGTCACGCCAAGTCCCCAATGCATGCTGGTCACGAGTAAAACCCTCGCCTCCCCCCTCACCCGAACTTCAAATGTGGTCGGATGAAATGGGATTGAAGTTAGGTCTTGAACGCCCCGATGGACGAGTTCTTGGAGGAGAAATAGTCACTGCTGGGATGGACCCTTATTCTCAGCGTTATGGAGGGCATCAATTCGGCTCATGGGCGAATCAACTCGGAGATGGAAGGGCCATTACATTAGGTGAACTTCAGTTGGAAGATGAAGTCGTTGAATTACAACTCAAAGGAGCAGGCCACACGCCCTACTCGCGTTTTGCAGATGGTAAAGCCGTCCTTCGCTCTTCACTTCGTGAATTTCTTTGCAGCGAAGCAATGCAGCATTTGGGCGTGCCTACCACGCGAGCGCTTTCATTGGTAACCACGGGTGAACAAGTCGTACGTGATGTCCTCTACAACGGCAATCCAGCCCCGGAAGATGGAGCGGTTGTATGTCGAGTAGCACCTAGTTTTCTTCGGTTTGGAAGTTATCAAATCCACACCGCTAACGGAGATCATGAAACCTTACAAGCACTTGTAAGCCATACATTGAGGCATCACTTCCCAAACCATTCCGCTGAAGATGATGCTTCTCGCGTCACATGGCTATCCCACATTGCTGAGCAAACTGCTGTCATGATTTCACATTGGATGCGAGTAGGTTTTGTCCACGGAGTCATGAACACCGATAACATGTCCATACACGGATTAACTATTGATTACGGCCCTTATGGCTGGTTGGAAGATTACAACCCTGGATGGACGCCAAATACTACCGATGCTGGAAGAAGTCGGTATTGCTACGGTCAACAACCGCAAATTGGGGCCTGGAACGTTGCACGCCTTCTTGAGGCAATGGTCCCGCTGATGGATGAACCAGAACTCCTCCACGATGTACTGGAGGCTTACACGGTCAAATTTGCACAACTGCACAACACAATGTGGGCGAACAAACTCGGATTTCAAAACTGGATTGAAGATGATGAGACACTGGTTAGAGATTTGAATGCATTATTGCAACGAGTTGAAACGGACATGACAATATTTTTCCGACTTCTTTCTTCAATTGAAACACCATCCATCGAACTGTTAGAGGACGCGTTTTACGACCCTTTGACTGTACCAAAAGATGCATGGGGCGAATGGCTTCTACGATGGTGGGAGCGTACTGGCCAAAGTCCAAATCGTCAAACAATGCTCGAAAATAATCCAAAGTATGTCTTGAGAAATTGGATGGCCCAACTTGCGATTGATGCTGCTGAAGAGGGTGACTTCTCTGTTGCTGAAGAACTCCATACCCTTCTCAAAGACCCTTATTCTGAACAACCTCAATTTGAGACAATGTGGTTTCAGAAGCGACCGGAGTGGGCACGTCACCGCGTAGGTTGTTCAATGCTCTCTTGTTCAAGTTGAAGGAACCGAGATGGTTCTGGTGAAATCAAGCGTTTCGTGTAAAGGCTTGAATTCCAGTGATGTAAC
>Ga0233395_1001337_pt1 | contig 12007 bp, 11 predicted proteins | sample 27DmetaG_FD_186029 | JGI IMG/M metagenome (GOLD analysis project Ga0233395, IMG submission 186029) | Seawater microbial communities from Monterey Bay, California, United States - 27D | ecosystem: Environmental > Aquatic > Marine > Coastal | place: USA: California | collected 2016-10-12 | reverse complement strand
TGTGTTACTCCGGTATTAAATATGGATGAGGCCCAAAAACATGAGCATATTAAATCAAGAGATTCTTTCATAAATCTAGAAGGTTTCAATCAACCAGCACCTGCGCCTAGATTTTCAAATGATATGCTTTCTATTAAGCACAATGCTAGAGAGATTGGCTCAGATATCGATAATGTCTGTAAAGAATTTAATTTAGATAAAAAAGCTTTTAGCTAAAAAAGTTAATGCTATTTTTATAAGTTATATCAATCAATTCATTTTTATCAAGACTAATTAATGCCGCAATCTCATTAGCTATATGTGGAAGGTGAGCAGGCTCGTTTCTATTATTTTTTGGTTTATTGTTTAAGTTCCTTGGAATTAAGTATGGACAATCTGTTTCTATCATTAACCTTTCTAGCGGTATATTTTTTAAGGATTTTCTAAGATCAATATTTCTTCTTTCATCACAAATCCACCCAGTAAGACCAATATGAAAACCAAGTTCTAAATATTCATCTAGCTCCTTTTGGGTGCCTGTAAAACAATGCACTACTGCTTTTTTGATATCATTTCTATATGGCTTAATAGTTTTAACGAAATCTTCATGCGCATCTCTTTGATGTAAAAATAGTGGTTTTTGAGTATCAATAGATATTTTAATTTGCTCATCAAAGGCATAAATCTGTTCTTCATACGAGGATATATTTCTATAAAAGTCTAATCCAGTTTCACCAATACTATGTGGATGGAATTTATTTACTAGGTTTGTCATCAGTTTGGAAGAGGAGGATCCAAATTCGTTGGCATGATGTGGGTGAGTTCCAATTGTAAAAAAACAGTTCTTATTATTTTGTTGATAAATTTCATAAACTTTTTCAACATCCTTAAATGATGCTGAAACTATAAGAAACTTATTCACTTTGTTATCTATAGCTCTTTGAATAACGTCTTGCAGATCGTTATCAAACGTCTCACTAGAGAAGTTACAAGCTATATCAAATAAATGACTCATAAATTTTAGTTTATTTTAATAAAACAGAATTATGAACTAAAATTCTATAACTATGAATCAATTTGAACAATTTCAAAACGCATTAGTGTTAGAAGTTATTTCTAGAAATACTTACAAAGTGAACCCTGACTCTCGATACTTTGTAGGCAAGACTCCGCATGGCGGATATTTAAATGCCCTGATGCATAAAGCATTAATATCTTCTGTACCTCATTCAGTTGCAATAAGTTCCTCCATACAATATTTAAATAGAATTGAAGCCAAGGATGTTGTTCTTGAGGTTGAAGTTTTTAAAGTATCTAGAGGCAGTTCATCAGGAATAGTTAAGCTAATCCAAGATAAAAAAATATGCTCTGTTTTTAATGCCATATGCTCAGATTTTGATCACATGAAAGGGTTTGACGGTCTTGAGACTAATCTTCCGGATATTTTTAGAGATATGCCAATTGAAAATTATAAGGAATTAAATTATGACAAGGTTTCCCCAGGTCTTACTCCTTCATTTATGCTTCAATTAAACTGCAAAATTCATCCTTGTCATGCTTGGTGGGATAGAGATATCAACGAAAATAATGCTGAGGCAAGATGTTCTTCATTCATGAAGCTGGATGGAGGTATGCCAGATCAATTTGCTTTGTCATTCTATGTTGATGTTGCCCCACCTGTTGTATCTAATAAATATGGACCATTAGGCTGGATACCAACTTACAGCTTATCCACCCATATAAGACAAATGCCCACAACTGAAATTGTATTCGCTGATTTTGTAGCTAAAGATATCAATAAAGGATATTTTGAACAGGATTGTAACATTTGGGATTTAAATGAAAATTTAGTTGCTTCAAGTCGTCAACTAACTAGAATACTAAAGTCAGAAGAAAAACTATCGAATTAAAATTATATAAAAGGAATAACGATGCAATTCAAAGGAACTAAAAATTATATTGCTACAGAAGATTTAAGTATGGCGGTTAATGCTTCCATGGCGCTTGAAAGACCATTGCTTATAAAAGGTGAGCCTGGAACAGGAAAAACTTTATTAGCAATTGAGGTAGCTGAAGCTCTAAATATGGAGCTTATTGAGTGGCACATTAAATCAACAACAAAAGCATCTCAAGGCTTGTATGAATATGATGCAGTAACACGTTTAAGAGATTCTCAATTGGGTGATGAAAGAGTTAAAGATATTAGCAACTATATAAAAAAAGGTAAGCTTTGGGAGGCATTTACTTCAGATAAACAAGTCGTTCTTCTTATAGATGAAATTGACAAGGCAGATATCGAGTTTCCTAATGACTTGCTTCAAGAAATTGATCGAATGGAATTCTTTTGTTACGAAACAGGTGAGACCATCAAAGCTAAACATAGACCTTTAATTATTATGACCTCAAATAATGAAAAAGAATTGCCAGATGCATTCTTAAGAAGATGTTTCTTTCATTATATTCAATTTCCAGATAGAGAAACTATGAATAAGATTGTTTCTGTTCACTATCCAAAAATTAAGAAAAAATTAGTTAATGAAGCTTTAGAGATATTTTTTGATTTAAGAAAAATTCCTGGATTAAAGAAAAAGCCTTCTACATCTGAGCTCATAGACTGGTTAAAACTATTATTATCAGATGATATGCCAGATGAAATATTAAAAAATGCAGATTCATCAAAAGCAATACCACCCTTATATGGAGCTCTTTTAAAAAATGAACAAGATGTTCAGCTTCTTGAGCGTCTTGCTTTTATGTCTAGAAGAGAAGCAGCTAATAAATAAATGCTGATAAATCTTTTTCAAACTGTTAGATCTGCTGGAGTACCATGTTCTTTAAGGGAGCTATTAGATTTATTAGGAGCTTTAGAAAAACAATTAGCTTACTCTAATATTGATGATTTTTATTATCTCTCAAGAGCAATTTTAGTAAAAGATGAAAAGCATTATGATAAGTTTGATAAGGCATTTGATATATATTTTAAAGGCATAGAAAAGCTTGAAGATATATTTCAAGCTCTTATTCCTGAGGACTGGCTTAGAAAGGCATTTGAAAAAGAATTAGATCCAGAAGAATTAAAAAAAATTCAATCCCTAGGCGGTCTTGAAAAGTTACTTGAAGAATTTAAAAAAAGGCTAGAAGAACAAAAAGATAGACATGAGGGAGGAAATAAATGGGTTGGTACTAGTGGAACCTCACCCTTTGGGCATGGTGGACAAAATCCAGAAGGTATTAGAGTTGGCGGGGAAGGTGGCCAAAAAAGTGCAGTAAAGGTTTGGGAACAAAGACAATTTAGCAACCTAGATGATTCTATAATTATTGGTATCAGAGATATTAAGATGGCTCTTAGAAGGCTTAGAAAATTTGCACGCCAAGGCAATGATTTAGAGTTAGATATGGATGGAACAATCCGGTCAACAGCAAAAAATGCTGGATATCTAGATATTCATATGGTTCCAGAAAGATCAAATACAGTAAAGGTTATTGTATTGTTTGATGTAGGGGGTTCCATGGATCCATATATCAAATTATGTGAAGAGCTTTTTTCAGCAATCAAAACTGAATTTAAACATTTAGAGTATTTTTATTTTCATAATTGCATTTATGAATCAGTTTGGAAAGACAATCTAAGGAGATCACAGGAAAGATTCCTAGTTCAGGACATGATTAATAAGTATTCATCTGATTACAAGGTTATAGTTGTTGGAGATGCAACCATGGCTCCATATGAAATTACTAATCCTGGTGGAAGCATAGAGCATTGGAATGAAGAGCCTGGCCATGTTTGGATTAAAAGGCTATCGGATCATTTTAATAATATTGCATGGCTAAATCCCGTACCTGATGATCATTGGGACTATACATCATCGGTTTGTATTCTTAGAGACTTATTTGATAATAGAATGTATCCTTTAACTCTAAAAGGATTAGAAGACGGAATGACGGAGTTATCAAAATGAATACTACAACAAACAAAGGCATATCATGGGGACCATTTACGTTAAGGATTCCATTTATACATATTAAATTTAGGGCAGGTGAGTTTTTTCAAGGAATGGTAATATCGGGAGCAACTGCTTTTGCAGCTGTGCCAGTGGCAATGGGATTAGGTTTATCTTTTGAAGAGGGTGTTGCTTTAAGTTTTGTTGCTGGCTCCTTAATAGCATCTGGACCAATATTTTTTGGAGAACCTATGGCTCCTGGCTGGATAACTCCAGCATTGCCAATTGTTATTGCTGCATTTGCAACAAAAGGTCAATTTAATGGTGTGTATGACCCAGCCACTTTTCAATTCATGGCTGCAATGTGTATTGAATTTACATTGTTAGTATTTATTTTAGGAAGCACTGGGTGGGGAAAAAAATTAATACAAATTATTCCTAACGGTTTAAAAGCTGGGATTATTTTAGGGGCAGCTTTGGCTGCTTTTTATCAAGTTTTTGTAACAGATATGGATAAGTTAATGCTGCAACCCGTCTCTATGGCTGTTGCAATTGTTTTGTGTGTAATAACAACTTTCTCAGATCCTTTTAAAAGATTAGCTGAAAAAAACAATTTTTTTAAAAAAATAGGTTCGCTTGGTTTGCTACCAGGATTTATTCTTGCAGGCTTAGTAGCTTTCTTATTGAAAGAAGTTACTTTTGATATTCAATGGGGCTTTCAAGTCCCTGATGTTGTTGCTTTATTTAATAAAACTTCTCCTTTGGTAATTGGCTTTCCATCAATACCTATGTATCTGGAAGCTCTTCCATTAGTTATAATCGGCTATACTCTTCTTTTTGGTGATTTAATAACCGCAACTGAAGTTTTAAATGATGGTCAAAAATCTAGACCTGACGAACCTCTTGATATTAACTTAGATAGATCTCATCTTTCAATTGCTGTAAGAAACTTCTTGGGCTTGTTAATTAACCCTTTCTTCCCAACCCAAGGAGCTTTATGGACTGGAGTTCATGTTGTAGTTGTTGAAAGGTGGAAAAAAGGCCCAAAAGAAATGCCGTCAATTTTTGATGGCCTTGGCTCATACTACCTAATGGGATTACCCATTTTATATTTCACTCTCCCTTTCATAACATTAATGAAACCATTAATGCAGATGGCTCTTACCTTAACACTAATATTAACTGGCTTTGCCTGTGCTTATGTAGCTATGGCAATTCCAAAAAAGAACACCGAAATGGCATCAGCATTATTAATAGCTGTATTTATTACATTCTTTAGTGCATGGATTGGATTGCTTGTTGGAATTCTTCTTAGCGTAGTTGTAATTGGTTTAGATAAAAAATAGGTTAACTATATGACTTACGCTTTAGAGATTGCTGATCTTAAAAAAACTTATCCAGGTGGCACAGAAGCACTTAAAGGAATCTCATTATCCGTACAAGAGGGAGATTTTTATGCTCTTCTGGGGCCAAACGGCGCAGGAAAGTCTTCCACTATTGGCATAATAGGATCCCTAGTTACCAAATCATCTGGAAAAGTAAAAATATTTGGAATAGATGTTGATACAAATTTAGTTGATGCTAAAACATTGCTAGGTGTAGTTTCTCAGGAAATTAATTTTTCACAATTTGAAAAAGTTTTAGATATAGTTGTAACTCAAGCTGGGTTTTACGGCATACCTAAATCAGATGCAATGCCCAAGGTTGAAAATATTCTTAAAAGATTAGGTCTTTGGGATAAAAGAAATGATCAGGCTAGAACTTTATCTGGTGGCTATAAAAGAAGATTAATGATTGCAAAAGCGCTCGTGCACGATCCAAAGTTATTAATTCTTGATGAGCCAACTGCTGGGGTTGATATTGAGTTAAGAAGGGAAATGTGGTCTTTCTTAAAAGAAATTAACTCAAATGGAACAACCATTATTTTAACAACCCATTACCTTGAAGAGGCTGAGCAGCTATGTCGTAATATAGGAATAATAGATCATGGCACCATGGTTGCTGATACTAGTATGAGAGAACTGTTAGGCACCCTAAATGTTCAAGGTTTTGTGTTTGATCTCACAGAACCTCTTGAAAGATCACCATTGATTGAAGGTTTTCCTCTAAAATTAGAAGACCCTCTTACTTTGGTTGCAGCAGTAGATAAAAATAGATCAATAAATGCATTATTTGATGAGTTGTCTAAATTAGATATTAAAGTTAAGTCGATGAGAAATGAATCCAACAGATTAGAAGAGTTATTTATAGAAATGGTAAATTCAAATGAAAAATAATTTTAGAGTATCTGTTTCGTTATGGACTTTAACTGTGAAAGAAATAAGAAGATTTTTAAGGATATGGGTTCAAACTCTTGTTCCACCAGCAGTAACCATGTCTTTATATTTTGTTATTTTTGGATCGCTTATTGGACCTAGAATTGGTTCCATGGATGGTTTTGATTATATTCAGTATATGATACCTGGGCTAATCATGCTGTCCGTAATCACCAACTCATACAATAATGTTGTCTCATCTTTTTATTCTGTAAAATTTCAAAAATCTATTGAAGAGCTATTAATATCTCCGATGCCCAACTGGGCAATATTATTAGGTTTTGTTTTGGGTGGTGTCTCTAGGGGAGTGTTAATAGGTTTTATAGTTTTTGGGGTTAGTCTAATTTTTTATCCAGAATTTACCGTTGTAAATCCATTGCTAACGATAACCGTTCTTTTATTAACTTCAATACTATTTTCATTAATGGGCTTTATAAACGCTGTATTTGCTGATAGTTTTGACGATATTTCTATTATCCCCACATTTATACTTACACCACTAATATATTTGGGTGGCGTTTTTTATTCTATAAATATTTTGCCAGAAATCTGGAGATCCATATCTATGGTTAATCCAATGCTTTATGTTGTAAACACTTTCAGAGAGGGCATGTTGGGTGTAAGCGATGTATCAATATCTTTTTCTCTTGGCATGATCTGCATTTTTATAATCACCTTAAGTGGAGCCTGTTTATATTTTCTTGAAAAGGGAACAGGTATAAGACAATGAATACAAAATTCTTAGGCAATAATAAAAACCTTAAATATCCACCAGGCTCCTTTAAAATACTTGATCCAATAAAAAGAACCACTTGTTCACATGAGGTATATGGTCTTGATTATTGGAACGCATACGAGTTTAGTTTTCTTGATATAAACAAACACCCGACTTTAAATGTTGTTGAAATAATTATTCCTGCCTCGTCAATATATATGGTTGAATCTAAATCACTTAAATTGTATTTAAATTCTTTCTACAAAAAGAAATTTTTAAATGACAAAGAGGTTGTAAATAAAATAATAAAAGATTTAAGCAAACTTACTCAATCTAATGTAAAAGTGAAATTTATAAACAATTTCTATGATGAGCCAACATCACTAAATCTAAATAAAACTCCACTAAAATTTACTAAACCAAACATGACAATTTGTTTCTCAGGATTTCGCTCTATCTGTCCTGTTACATCGCAACCAGATTTTGCAAACATTTACATTCATACAAATGCAAAATTGGATGTGCATTGGTTAAAAACTTATCTAACTTCATTTAAAGAGAAGGGTGAGTTTCATGAACAATGTACTCAAAATATGTTTATAACGCTTACAAATAAATATCCAGAGTTCAATTTTGAAGTTTGTGGAAGATTTATGAGAAGGGGTGGAATAGATATTAATCCTATTCGCTCGAATCAAAAAAAACTTTTATTTAAAAACTTTAGAGTATTTAATCAATAAAGCCAAATATCAAGATTTATTAATATTCTTTATGCCTCTTATGGGGCTTTGTTATTTAATAATGTAAAATGCATCTTCCGGAGAGATGGCAGAGTGGTCGATTGCGCTACCTTGGAAAGGTAGTAACTGGGTAACTGGTTCCGGGGTTCGAATCCCCGTCTCTCCGCCACTTATAGTAATCAAATAAATTTAAAAAGAATAAGTTGTATACTGTATAAATATACAGTATAATGGTTATTATGGATAATTTATCACATAACAATGAAGATTCTGTATTGAACCAATATATATCATCACATGACAAAAATGCTGTTAAGAAAACACTGGCTTTTAAGTATTTTAGTAATGATATGTATGCACTTGATCAATATATTAATAATAATTTAGATATAAATCAGAGTACTTCTCTTAATATATATCCTAAAGCTCAGCTAGAATTTACCTTTTAATATTAATTTTAATAAAAAACTTTATTTAGGATTGATACTGTATATAATTTATATGGGTGTCTTGTTTGTTAGTTTTTTAAGGGGACTGACAAACATTTTATTATTACCCTGAACATGGAGGTGGTCCTATTAGTATTTATTTAATATCAGGAAACGGAGGATTCACCTTTTGACACAAGGTGATGTGTAAGTTTTCGACTAGTTCAAATTGCTAATGCAATTACACTAGAGTTTTTATAACCCCCAAGTTTACTTGGGGGTTTTTTTATCCTCATAATATGGAAATTAGGTATTGGTTCTTATTAACATTTCTAGGTGCACTTTGGGGTAGTGCTTTTATGTTTATAAAAGTTGCAACACCAGAGTTTGGACCTGTTGCTTTGGTAAATACAAGATTGATAATTGCTTCATTAATTTTTTTACCTATTCTTTTAAGAAATAAATATATTTATTTACTAAAACCTATATGGAAACAAGTTTTAGTATTAGCAGTAATGAATAACGCCATTCCGTTTACTTTATTTTCATATGCAAGCTTTGGTGCCGATTCAAATATATTGGCCATACTTAATGCAACCACAGCATTTAATACCATGATAATTGCATACTTATGGATAGGTGAGGAGGTTACTTTAAAACAAATATGTGGTTTAGTAATTGGTTTTATTGGTGTATTTATTCTTGTAAACCCCCAAAATTCCAACACCACACTAATCTCTAGTTTGTCTGCTTTGCTTGCTGCTTTTTTCTATTCTTTTTCAACAGTATATATTCAAAAAAATTCTGTTAATGCTAATAAAATGGTATTGATAGGGTGGTCGATTATATCCAGTGCTGTAATCATGCTGCCTATCACCTTTTTTTATCTTCCAGAATCAATACCATCTTCAGCTGCAATTTCGTCAGCAATCTGGCTAGGAGCTATTTCAACTGGCTTAGGCTTCATTGGGTATGTAAGATTAATTGACAAGATTGGTGCTGTAAAAACTTCAACCGTTGCATACTTTCTTCCTGTGTTTGGCATTGTTTGGGGAGCTATATTTTTAGATGAACTTATAACTCCAACAATTGTCATTGGATGTTTTGTTGTTCTTATCGGAATTTATCTATCTAATTCAAATAAAAAAGGGTACGTTAATTCTGTAAATACTAGAGCATAGCTATGAATAAAATAGATATTCAAGAACTACTTCAAGAAGCCAATGACTGTGTTCCGAGATTATCATTTGAAGAAGCAAATAATATAATTTCCAAAAGAAGAACTTTAATAGTAGATGTTCGAGAGTCTTCTGAAATAGAAACATCAGGTTTAATTGAAAATGCAGTCAATATTCCTAAAAGCATCATCGATTCTAATTTTGATCACTCATTAATAAAGGATCATCTTAATAATAATGAAGATGTAACTATTCTAGTTTATTGCGCAGTAGGAATAAGATCTGCTTTAGTAGGGCATTTTCTCTTAAATCAAGGATATCAGAACGTCTTCAATTTAGGTGGTTATTCTGAATGGATTGAAAACAATAAGTAATTTTTAACAACATGGTGCGCCCGGGAAGATTCGAACTCCCGACCCCTTGGTTCGAAGCCAAGTACTCTATCCAACTGAGCTACAGGCGCAAAGATAAGTATTATATTCTATTGTTTATTTAAGCATAAGTAATCCGCACTTATATTAATTGACTATAACTGGTTGACTTGATTTAATAAAAAGTAATATATAAATTCAGGGGAAAATCACAATGAAATCAATTTTTGTAAAGCTTTTGATAGCGATACCCGTAATCTATTTAACTCTACTTATAGGTTTATGGTTATCTGTAACTGATTCTAGGCCAATAATTAGTCTCATAGATATGACGAGATCAGACAGTGCTACTGAAATTATAGATTTTTCATCTGATGAAGAAAAATCATCTAAGCCAAAACCAAAACCAAATAAAGATAGAAATCCCTATTATGGTGATCTTCATGTTCATACCAAACATTCTTTTGATGCCTATATATTTGGTATTACAGCAACTCCAAATGATGCATATAGATACGCTAAAGGAGATGGCATTATGCATCCCATGGGATATGAGATGAAATTACGAGAACCATTAGACTTTTATTCAGTTACTGATCATGGTTTTTTTATGGGTATGTTAAATGCTTGGTCAGATACTTCAACCGACATCTCTCAAAAAGATTTTGCCAAACCTTTTCATGATTTAAACAGAGTAGAGAATTTGACAGCTGAGTCTGCTGGACCAAGATCTGCATTATTTAGCACAATTCTTGGTGGAACTGTGACCCAAACTTATTCAGACTTAAGTCCTAATATATTAAAAGCTTGGCTTACAAAAAATACTCAAACCGCTTTAAAATCTTTTGACTATGAAATTCATAAGTCTGCTTGGGAAGATGTTGCTAGAGCAGCTAATGAGCATAATGATCCTGGTCATTTCACAACTTTTATTGGATATGAATTCACAACTTCAACGAATGTTGAGGGTGGTAATTTACATAGAAATGTTATTTTCAATTCTTCAAAGGCTCCCATTAGGCCATGGACAAGAATAGACTCAATAAACCCAGAGGATTTATGGACATGGCAAGATAAATTACGTGATAAGGGTGTCGATACAGTCTCAATACCTCATAATTCAAATGGGTCAAATGGTCAGATGTTCGAGATGGAAACTTTTTATTCTGATCCAATTAATAGAGAATATGCTGAAAAAAGAATGCGAAATGAGCCTATAGTTGAGGTTACTCAAGTAAAAGGTACATCAGAGACGCATCCTTTACTTTCACCGGATGATGAATGGGCTGATTTTGAAATAATGGATATGAGAGTAGGAAGCAGGCCACCAACTTATAGTAGGCCGTCTGGTAGTTATGTTAGAGAAGCTTATTTGAACGGATTAACATTAGAATATACAAAGCAAGGCAATCCTTATAAATTTGGTCTTATTGGCTCTTCTGATACTCATACAGGTGCTGGTGCTTTTGATGAATCAAATTATTGGTCTAAGGTTGGTATTTTAGATGGAGATCCAGAAAATAGAGGCTCAGCACCGTTAACTCCTGAGAACATCCAAAGAATGGATGATTACATGAGAGCATTTAATCAACCAAGAAGTACTGTTAGTTTAGAGCAGGGTGAATATGCAAATACTGGTTTCACTCAATGGGGTGCTTCAGGTCTAGCTGCCGTTTGGGCAGAAGAAAATACCAGAGATTCAATATTTAAAGCCTTTAAAAGAAAAGAGACTTTTGCGACAACAGGAACTCGTATTGCAGTTCGTTTCTTTGGTGGTTTTAACTTATCTAGTATAGATCTAAACTCTGAGATGCTTGTTAGTCAAGCTTATCAAAACGGAGTAACCATGGGTTCTGATTTAGTGGGTGACGGTGATAAAACCCCTGAATTTATTGTTTGGGCACAAAGAGATAAAAATGGCGCTCCGCTTCAAAGAGTCCAGATCATAAAGGGTTGGGTTGATGCATCGGGCAGAACTCATGAAAAAGTTTATGATGCTGTTTGCTCTGATGGTCTTCAAGTTGATCCCATTACAAACAGATGCCCAGATAATGGAGCTAAAGTAAATATCAATGATTGCTCTATAACTCAAAATATTGGCTCGTCAGAATTAAAAGCAAGTTGGATTGACCCAGATTTCAATAATGAAACTAAGTCTTTTTATTATGCAAGGGTATTAGAAAATCCTACCTGTAGATGGAGTACATGGGACGCAATAAGTAGAGGCTTCAAGCCACGTGAAGATTTGCACGATACTATTCAAGAAAGAGCATGGTCATCACCCATATGGTTCATTCCACCAGCAAGTGATGTTGATGTCGTTCCTCTTGGAGGAACATT
>Ga0233395_1001334_pt1 | contig 12015 bp, 9 predicted proteins | sample 27DmetaG_FD_186029 | JGI IMG/M metagenome (GOLD analysis project Ga0233395, IMG submission 186029) | Seawater microbial communities from Monterey Bay, California, United States - 27D | ecosystem: Environmental > Aquatic > Marine > Coastal | place: USA: California | collected 2016-10-12 | reverse complement strand
ATTTTCAATGGAAAGTTTCGAATTGGCCCTTTTTTAGCAGTCATAAAAGTCTACCCTTCGGGTACAACCTATTATTTTTGTAGACTATTTATAAGAATCTGACAGCCTCATGCTGAAACTCATATCAAAACTCGTGGGATCGAAAAGTGACCGCGATCTTAAAAAATTACAGCCTTACGTAGAATCTGTAAATGCATTTGATGCTGCGCTCAAAACTATGAGCAATGATCAATTGCGCGAGCGTACGGTTGCGTTCAAAGAAAGTATCGCGGAAGCCACGGCTGAAACAAAAGCATCAAAGGATGCGCTCTATGCGCAGATTGATGCTACACCGGATTACGATGCTCGCGAACCGTTTTACGAAGAAATAGAAGCTTTAGACGCTCAAGAACTTGAATTGATTGAAGGTGTGTTGAGCGCCATACATCCGGAAGCTTTCGGAGTAATGCGCGAGACGGCCCGACGTTTTAATGCGGGCGATGTTCGTGCCACTGCGACAGCATTGGACCGTGAATTGGCTAAAAATCACGCTCATATTACCCTGGAAGGAGATGAAGTGATCTATTCAAATTCTTGGAAGGCTGCAGGTGGAGATATTACCTGGAACATGGTACACTATGACGTCCAGTTGATCGGTGGAACGGTCTTGCACCAAGGAAAGATTGCGGAAATGGCTACGGGTGAAGGAAAAACGCTCGTTGCGACCTTACCGGTCTATTTGAATGCTTTGGCGGGACGCGGAGTGCATGTAGTCACAGTGAATGACTACCTCGCGAAACGGGATAGTGAATGGATGGCTCCAGTATTTAATTTTCATGGGTTAACGATCGATTGTATTGACAAACACCCTTCGAATTCTGAAGAGCGTCGTGCCGCTTATTACAGCGATATCACCTACGGTACAAACAATGAATTCGGTTTCGATTATTTGCGCGACAATATGGCGCGTCGTCAGGAAGATCGCGTTCAGACACGCGGCCACCACTTTGCGATTGTGGATGAGGTGGATAGTGTCTTGATTGACGATGCACGAACGCCGCTTATCATTTCCGGCCCAACGCCAAAGGGTGATCAGCACCAGTTCAATGAGTTAAAGTCTTATGTTGAGGCCCTGATGACGGCACAAAAGGCATTGGTTCAGAAAGAATTGGCTGAAGCAAAGAAATTGATCAGTGAAGGCGATACCGAAGAGGGTGGTGTGAAACTATTGCGTGCCTACCGCGGTCTCCCAAAATCAAAGCCGTTGATAAAATTCTTATCTCAAGACGGCATGAAGTCGCTGCTCCAGAAGACGGAGGCGAATTACATGCAAGAGCAGGGCAAGAAAATGAAACTCATCGATGAGGAAATGTATTTCACCATCGAGGAGAAGAACAATCAAATTGACTTGAGTGGTAAAGGAGTCGATCTTATCTCGAAGAATACCGCAAAAGACTTTTTCGTTATGCCCGATATTACGGCTGAACTCAGTGCGCTAGAAGATGCTGGAATGAGTGCAGAAGAAAAGGCGGCGAAGAAGGATGTGATCATGCGCGATTACGGAGTAAAGTCTGAGCGTATTCACACAGTAAACCAATTGCTGAAAGCCTACGCCTTATTTGAAAAAGATACGGAGTACGTCATCATGGACAACAAAGTGAAAATTGTTGATGAACAGACGGGCCGTATCATGGAAGGTCGCCGTTATTCTGACGGTCTCCACCAAGCTATTGAAGCGAAGGAAAATGTAAAAATTGAGGCCGCGACCCAGACCTATGCGACCATTACATTACAGAACTACTTCCGCATGTATCATAAGCTTGCCGGGATGACAGGTACTGCAGAGACGGAGGCAGGCGAGTTTTGGGAGATCTATGAACTTGAAGTTGTGGTGATCCCAACCAACCGCCCGATCGCACGCGATGATCGCGATGATATGGTGTTTAAAACCAACCGCGAGAAATACAATGCAGTGATCGAAGAGATTGCGACGCTACGCGATGCAGGACGCCCGATTTTGGTAGGTACGACATCTGTGGAAATTTCCGAGCTCTTGAGCCGTGCACTGAAGATTCGTAAAGTACCGCATCAAGTCTTAAACGCGAAGATGCACCAGAAAGAAGCAGAGGTGGTAGCTGAAGCAGGGAAGCCTGGCATGGTGACTATTGCAACGAACATGGCAGGTCGTGGTACAGATATTAAACTGAGCGATGAAGCAAAGGCATCAGGTGGTTTAGCGATTATTGGTACCGAACGCCACGACAGCCGTCGTGTGGACCGCCAGTTGCGCGGACGGGCGGGACGTCAAGGTGATGTGGGTTCTTCTCAATTCTTCGTATCACTTGAAGATAAACTCATGCGCTTGTTTAATTCTGAGCGTATTGCCGGTCTCATGGACAGATTAGGCCTTGAGGAAGGGGAAGTGATACAGCACAGTATGGTTAGTAAATCCATAGAGCGCGCACAGAAAAAAGTTGAAGAGAACAACTTCGGAACGCGTAAACGCTTACTAGAGTATGATGATGTAATGAACAGTCAGCGTACTGTGATTTACAAACGTCGTGCGAATGCTTTAAGCGGTCAGCGCATCAAGGTGGACATCGCCAATATGATGTACGATACTTTGGCCGATTTAGTAGAAGGATACCAGCCGGCAAAAGATTTTGAAGGGTTTAAATTAGACTTCTTTAGAACCTTTGCTTTTGATCCCAGTCTTGATGCTGAGACTTTTAATACAGGCACCATTGATGACTTAGCGAATGAACTATTCAGTCAAGCCAGTTCCTTCTATCGCGAGAAAGGGAATCGAATAGCTACGGCTGCATTACCAGTGTTTAAACAGGTTGTAGAGGATCCTAAGAACAATTTTGACAAGATTCTAGTACCGATTACAGATGGGAACAAAGCTTTACAGGTGACTTCGGTGCTCGAAGAGGTGATGAACTCTTCAGGTCAATCGCTCATATCAGACATTGAGAAAGGCATTTCTATTGCCATTATTGATGACCAATGGAAAGAGCATTTACGTGCCATGGATGATTTACGTCAAAGTGTACAAGGTGCTGTTTACGAGCAAAAAGATCCGTTACTAATCTATAAGTTTGAATCATTCGAATTGTTTAAATCGCTTGTTTCTCGTGTGAATCAGGAAATCGTAAGCTTCCTGTTCCGAGGCGATTTGCCTGCTAATGATGCTAGCAATGTGCGTCGAGCTCCGGCTTCACAACCCAAACAACCGAAACTTCAAGAGAGTCACCCAGGAGCCGATGGGCCTTCAACACCATCAGGCAGAACACCACAACAACCGCGACCAAAGCCAACACCTGTAGTGAAAACGGGTAAAACCTACGGACGAAACGACGCGGTGACCGTTGTGAACATGCAATCCGGTGAGGAGCGGAATGTGAAATATAAAAAGGCCGAACCGCTGCTACAACAGGGCTGGGTTATAAAAGAGTAATTTGATGTTCTGGACGGCACTAACGCGTGTTTTACTGCGCAACAGGTTGGCATGGTTAGTTACCGTGGCCTTGGCGACTGCTTTTATGGCATACCAGGGGACTTCTGTAGCGATGACCTATGAATTCGCGAAATTGATGCCGGAATCGGATTCAGTTTCTATAGAATACGACCAACTGGTTGAGGAATTCGGACAAGTGTCGAATACCGTTGTGATTGCCATGGAAGACGCTGATTTCTTTCAGCGCGAGCATCTCGAGCAATGGCTCGAATTAATGTCAGATTTAAAGGCAGTAGATGGTGTAGAGCATGTGCAAAGCTTGACGGAAGCATATGGACTATACGTAGACAGCGTCTCCGAAAAATTGGCTCCAGATACGCTATTTCAATTTTTACCTGAAAACGGTGAAGAGGAAATTGCGCTAGAAGCCCGAGTGAAAAGCTGGCCATTCTACAAGGGTATTTTATATCAAGGCGATACGTACATGGCCGTTTTGCGCATCGATGAAGATCGATTGTATAATAAAGAAATCGTTCCTGTAATTGAAAATTCAAAAGCCATCATCCTAGCATGGGAGGCAAATTCAGGAAGGGACCTTCACATGTCTGGTTTACCGTGGATACGCATCGCAAATGCCAGTGCATTAGAGACGGAGATTTACCGTACTGTCGGGCTAACATTGCTGGTAACGATCATCATTTTCTACCTCTTTTTAAAGAGCTTCCGGGCAACGGCAATTTCGATAATGATTGTTGCCTTAGGTGCGGTATGGGCCTACGGAATCATGGGGCTTTTTGGTTACGGATTAACGCTACTCTCTTCTTTGATTGCGCCTTTGATTATTGTTATTGGCGTTCCAAATTGTATTTACCTCATCAATAAATACCATCAGGAGTATAAAAAGCACGGCCAACAAATAAAGGCCATTCAACGTGTGGTAAGCAAGGTCGGGTACATCGCTCTAATCACAAATACGACTACAGCATTAGGTTTTGCCGCATTCATTCTTACCAGCAGCGAAAACTTAATAGAGTTTGGTGTCGTCAGCTCCCTCAGTATTCTCGCTGTTTTTATTTTATCGCTTGTTCTAGTCCCTATCATTTACAGTTATTTAAGTCCTCCAAAAGAGCGCCATCTCAACCATTTTGATGTGGCTTGGCTTATTTCGTTTTTGGATTTTCTCGACGATGCAGTTGAAAACAAGCGTAAATGGGTCTACGGGATTACGGGTGTTGCAGTTATTGCGGCCATTTATGGCGTTACCCTGATTCAAACGGCCGGTAACCTCACCGCCGACTTTAACAAAAACAAGCAGATTTATAAGGATGTCAAATACTTTGAGCGTGCCGTAGGTGGTGTTGTACCATTGGACATCATCATAGATACTAAGCGTGAGGGTGGGGTAGAACGGCTCAGCACACTACGTCGCATCGAACAGTTGCAAGACAGTTTAAATGCAATGCCAGAGTTGAGTCGATCCGGGAGTATTGTCGACTTCGTGAAATTTGCAAAGCAGGGTGTAATGTTTGGCAATCCGGATCTATACGAACTGCCATCTCGCTCGGAGCAGCAGTGGTTGCTTACGTATTTGCCCCGAGGCATGAAGGACGAATCAGGATTGGCAAATTCTATGGCGACCGCCGACGGACGCAAAGCACGCATCACCGTGCAAATGGCTGACCTTACTACACCAGAAATGCGTGTCTTGACGGATGAGGTGAAGCGTCTCGTTGCGCAAATATTTCCTGGCGATAATTTTGACGTCAGTATTACCGGAGCCTCGATCAAATTCATTCGCTCCACGAGCTACCTCATCAATAATTTGATACTCTCATTATTGCTTGCAATTATTGCCATTTCTATAATCATGGCGTTATTATTCATGAGCGCACGCATGGTTTTGATTTCACTCATTCCTAACCTTATACCTATGCTCATCACAGCGGGCATTATGGGGTATGCTGGAATTCCTTTGAAACCTTCAACCATACTCGTATTTAGTATTGCATTTGGCATTTCTGTCGACGACAGCCTACACTTTCTTGCGAAATACAGACAGGAGTTAAAAGCTAATGGTTGGAATATTAAATGGGCGGTAAAGAGCTCCATTCTTGAGACGGGCCTGAGCATGTTCTATACTTCAGTGGTTTTGTTTTGCGGTTTTTCTGTCTTTATGACCTCAAGTTTTGCGGGCAACCAAAGTTTAGGGTTACTGACTGCCATTACTCTGTTTGTTGCTATGTTAAGTAATCTATTAGTTCTTCCTTCGTTCTTAATGTCCATGGAAAAATGGGTCACGAAGAAGGATTTAAGCGAAAACATTCTCGATATTTATGATTCTGAGGTAGGAACCGAAGACGAAGAATAAGCACTATGAAAGGAATACTACTCGCCGGAGGCTCCGGTACCCGACTCCATCCTCTGACTCTTGCGGTCAGCAAGCAGTTGATGCCAGTCTACGACAAGCCGATGATTTATTACCCGCTCAGTACGTTGATGCAAGCGGGAATTCGCGAGATTCTAATCATTACTACTCCGCACGATGCGCCGTTGTTTAAGAAGCTGTTGGGTGACGGATCCAGTTTAGGCTGCGTCTTTGAATATACTGTTCAAGAGCGACCTGAAGGCCTTGCCCAAGCATTCATTTTGGGTGAAAAATTTATCGGCGACGATAGCGTTGCACTTATTCTAGGTGATAATATTTTTTACGGTTCTTCCATGGCCAAGGTCTTGCAACAAAGTAAAGATCCATCCGGAGGTATGGTATTCGCCTACCGCGTAAGCGATCCTGAGCGTTACGGTGTGGTGGAATTTGACGCGAAGATGAAAGCCCTTTCCATTGAGGAAAAACCGGAGCAACCGAAAAGCGATTATGCCGTGCCTGGTTTGTATTTCTACGACAACAGAGTGGTAGAGATTGCTAAGAATTTGAAGCCAAGCCCGCGCGGCGAATTGGAAATTACAGATGTGAACAAGCGTTACCTAGAATGGGGTGAACTGGAAGTGGGGGTGCTGGACCGCGGAACGGCGTGGTTAGATACAGGTACTTTTGCTAGTCTTCAACAGGCTGGACAGTTTGTTGAAGTGATCGAAGAGCGCCAGGGTTTGAAGGTAGGTTGTATAGAAGAAATCGCCTACGAGCAAGGGTTTATTGATGCGGCGCAGCTTGAACAATTGGCACAACCGCTCGTTAAAAGTGGGTACGGAAAGTACTTACTGAAATTGCTCAAATAACATGAAACACCTCACCGCCTTACAAGACCTTTTTCAAGCCGAAGTAGACCAATTAAACTTAGGCACAGCGCCATCAAAGTTGTACGATCCCATGCATTACATTATGCAGCTGGGAGGTAAGCGTCTACGACCAATTCTGAGTCTAATGGGTGCCGGTATCTACGGAGATCCATCGAAGGCCATGCCGCAAGCCATGGCAATAGAACTCTTCCATAATTTCTCGCTCATTCACGATGATATCATGGATGCGGCGCCTTTGCGCCGCGGAAAAACTACCGTACACAAAAAATGGGACGATAATGTAGGTATACTCTCTGGTGACGGCATGTTGGTCAAAGCGTATCAATACCTCGCGCAATGTGAGCCAGCGGTGTTACCTGAGGTGCTCCAAACATTCTCACAGACCGCACTAGAGGTTTGTGAAGGACAACAAATGGATATGGACTTTGAATCTATGGATGAAGTGGCTGCGGCGACCTATATCCAAATGATCCAATTCAAAACTTCGGTCTTGCTCGGTTGTGCCATGAAGGTCGGTGCCCTCGTCGGTGGCGGTTCAAAAAAAGATGCAGACGCCTTGTACCAGTTCGCCCTCTTATTAGGAACTTCATTCCAAATCAAAGACGATTACCTCGATGTCTATGGCGATCCTGAGAAGTTTGGGAAGCAGGTGGGCGGAGATATTCTAAGCAATAAGAAAACCTTGCTCTGGATTGAAGCGCAGCGTCGTGCATCGGTTCAAAATATTGATTTCGGCGCGTATGCAGCGATGGAGCCCAACGAAGATAAGGTGCACAGTTTTCAGGAATTGTATAAAATCCTGGGAGTGGATGCCTATGCCAAAGAGCAAATTGACCACTACTATCAATTGAGTCTGGAGGCATTGGACTCTATCGAAGTTCCAGCCGAAAAATTGGCTCCTTTAAAGGAGTTTGCGGCGTGGCTTTATTCGCGTGAGTCTTAATTAACGAACACCTTTCCCAACCCACTATTTCGGGTTATTTTTGCCGTCTAATCACACCCATCATGAATGTATTGGTATTAGGCTCAGGCGGCCGCGAACACGCATTATCCCATAAAATCGTTCAAAGCACGAAGTGCGAAAAACTGTTTATTGCACCAGGCAATGGCGGTACGGCTGCACTCGGAGAGAATGTCTCGCTGGACATTGAAAGTGCTGCTGAGGTGGCCGCTTTTGTGAAGGCTCATGCTATAGATATTGTGGTCATCGGTCCAGAGGCACCGCTCGTTGCTGGTGTGCACGACGGCTTAAAGAACTTTCCAGAGCTTGAAAATCTCGTGGTCGTAGGACCGCGTCAGGCGGCTGCAGAGCTCGAGGGCTCTAAGGACTTTGCGAAGGAGTTCATGATGCGCCACAACATCCCAACGGCAGCTTACCAAACATTCACAAAAGATACCTTGGTGGAAGGTCAGATCTTTCTAGAGACCCTTGAGGCTCCCTACGTATTGAAGGCGGACGGTCTTGCAGCAGGAAAGGGAGTGCTAATCATTGAAGATTTAGACGAAGCGAAGGAAGAGCTTAAGAAGATGCTCGTTGATGCAAAATTTGGCGATGCTTCTTCGCGGGTTGTGATTGAAGAGTTTTTGGCAGGAATCGAATTTAGCATTTTCGCCTTAACCGATGGAAAAGGCGGATATGCTTTATTACCGGAAGCAAAAGATTACAAGCGAATCGGCGAGGGCGATACCGGATTAAATACGGGAGGAATGGGTGCAGTAAGCCCTGTACCGTTTTTCGATGAAGCTTTACGAGAGCGTACGGTTCGCGAAATCATCGAGCCGACCATTCAGGGGTTAGTGAAGGATAGTTTACCGTACCAGGGTTTTGTTTTCTTTGGTTTGATCAATACGACGAAAGGTCCCAAGGTTATCGAATACAATGTTCGTATGGGTGATCCGGAGACAGAAGTCGTCATTCCTAGGTTAAAGACGGATATCATTGATTTGTTTGTTGCGATGCACAACGGGACGCTGGATGAAATTAACGTAGCAGTGAATCCGCAGACTGCAGCTACGGTTATGGCGGTCAGTGGTGGATACCCGGGATCTTATGAAAAGGGAAAGGCCATCCTTGGTTTACGTGACTTTGAAGGCACTACAGTCTATCACGCTGGTACTAAATCAGGTGATGTGATTACGACTTCAGGGGGTCGCGTAATGGCGTTTACAAGCTTTGGAGCAGACAAGGACGAGGCGTTAGCGAAAAGTTATGCTGCGCTCAAAGAAGTGTCGTACGAAGGCATGAATTACCGTACAGACATTGGTTTCGACCTTTAAGAAAGTGGTAAATACCCTTCGCACTGCAATGCGTGAATACAGTGGATATAAAAAAGCCCCGGCGTTGGCCGGGGCTTTTTTTAATTCGTTTCTTAGTGATTAAGCTTCGCCGTTGGCTTTATGCTTTCTCATTTGGATGATCCAGTATACTAATCCACCCGCAATGATTGTCATAAACAGACGGTTTACATTATCACCTGCCAAAGGCAAGATTTTAAAAGTTGCTTGGAACAAATCACCTAAGCCTTCAAAGAAATTTCTTAACATAGCGCGAGCGTTTAATGCCGCTAAAATAAAACAAAAAGCTGATGCTTCTTAGCTATTTCCGAAAGATTGATGCCTATTCTGGCATTCGAATATTTGCCTTGGCTTTTATGGCCTTGGTATTGATGGGAATAGACGCTGATTTCGGTTGGGAACGGCTGCTTTTAACGATTGTTTTAGGTGCTACTTGGTTGTTTTTATCGTGGACAGTAATGCGAGATCATTGGGTCGTAGGTGGTACACTTTTCAGGTATTTGATTTACGTGATGCTTGCTGTTTATTGGAGTGGCGAATACTATTTGATAGATTTCATGTTTATTGGTTTAGTTTTCGAATTGAATTGGCACCTTATTGAACTCCACCGACGCAAATCCAATACAATATATGTCCTTCATAGCGGCACGCTCACAGCTATCGCTGGACTCTGGTCACCTGATGAGGTTGTTGGTGTAATCGCTCCTGCGGTGGTTTTGACATGGCTGGTTTCAGGCGTTCTAAAAATGCGTACACTATTTCAATGGGGATTGGCTTTTGGAATACCTATGTCCGTGCTGTATGGACTGGGTAAAGTCGAATTGGATCAAATTGGATATACGGATTCTAGCGCCCCCATTTCGTGGTGGATATTCCCTCTGGTATTGGCAGTATTCGCTTTATTCGAATGGTTTCAATCGTACAGAAAGGCAAATCAAATGAATAAATCTAGAGCTATGGTAGCCGGATTTTGGCTCGTGCTAGGCGCCGTCGCAGCTTTAATCGGTGCGGTTTCAGGAGGTATTTTATTCTTCTTAGGTTTAAGTTTCCATTTGACGAATGGACTGCGCTATTTAAAGAATGAGCGGTTGGCCAATCTATTGGTGGCAGGGCTGATTATCTTTATACTTAGTTCATATTTTAATTTGATACCCTGGTAATGCCCAAGGATACCTCCATTTTAGTGGTACGATTATCCGCCATTGGCGATCTCGTCCTTGTGGCTCCCATAACTGCCCAGCTTGCAAGAGAAGGGTATAGTGTTACTGTCTTATGCAAAGACGCCTATCGTTCAGTAGCAAGCTGTCTTCCAGGGGTAAAAGCTGTGCTTTCATGGGAAAAAGACCGTGCTGGAATCAAAGCGGAAGTCTTAACGTTTGATGAGGTTCTAGATCTTCAAGGCACCTCAAAATCAAAGCATTGGTGCGGACAGCTGAAACGTCCTATGCATACCTATGAAAAACCGTATCTACGACGTGCGCTTTTGCTTCTAACGAAGCAGAAATCGTTTGCGCTTACCCCTGTTGTTCAGAGGTATGCTGCTGCAGCTGCCCCCTTCTTTACCGGGGGATTTACTCCCAAGGCGGTTGAATACCGGCTGTGTTTACCAGAAGTTCACCTAGAATTGCCCCAGCATCCTTATATCGCATTGGTATTGGGAGGTTCGTATGCAGGCAAGCGATTAGATTTTCACGCGTGGCGTGAAATTATGGATGGATTAGCAAGGTTTCAAATGCCATTAGCATTGGTTGGTGGTCCAGAAGAAGCAGGGATGGGCGAAAGTCTAGAGCAGCCTTTAGGAAGTGGGGTAAAGAATTACTGTGGAACTACAACGGTTATAGAAGGATTCAAAGTAATAGAAAATGCAGCGCTTGTAATTAGTGGTGACACAGGATTTATGCATGCGGCAGCCAATTTCAACCGACCACTTATTAGTTTGTGGGGCGCTACACATCCTTCATTAGGTTTTGCACCTTGGCCAGCTTATGAAAGCCAACGTACTGTGATTACGGACAGCGCTTTGAGTCCCATAAGTAAGCATGGAAAGGTACCTTGGTGGCTGCCCAATCCAATGCGAAAGTTACCTTTAGGTGACGTTATTTCGGCTGCTGGGTCGATTCTTCAGGATAAAACAACGCCTTAAGTTCAGTGGCGTCGTTCGGCTCCATCTTTTCTGCGATAATTAAAGCCAATTGGCGTCTGCGTAAAGCAGCTGCGTAACGCTCCTTTTCCAACGCTGTCTCAGGATGAATGGTCGGTACATTGATGGGGCTCCCAATCTGGTCTACCGCTACAAAAGTGAAAATCCCTTCATTCGCCTTAATTCGACTGCCGTTAGGGTGTTGTTCCTCTAGATAAACATCTGCGATGATCTCCATAGAAGAAGAAAAGGCCCTCGAAACCTTCGCTTCAATGGTAACGATGGCCCCGTGGGGTATAGGGTTTTTGAAGGCAACATTATTTATTGTAGAAGTAACAACCTGGCGTTTACAATGTCGGTGTGCGGCGATTGCACAGCAGCGGTCCATCCAGCTTAATAATTGGCCCCCGAAAAGGTTGTTCAGCGTGTTTGTATCATTAGGTAATACAATCTGCGTCATGACCGCAAGGCTGTCCTTGGGCGTTCTTAATTCTTCCATAATGTATGTTGTTGATAGCGCAAAGGTAGCGCCCTAAGATTAGTAGGCGTATATCCAGGCGTAGGAATTCACTTCCGCTTTGATTCCAGCTAGAGCCGATTTAGCCTGTTCACGCGATTCGAAACCGCCTAATCCAACTTTCATCAAAGACCCAGGTAAAACTTTTACTTCGTGCCCTTCTTCTTGAAGCTCTTCCGCTAAAGTCAATGCGTTATTCTCCATTTTGAAGGAACCCACGACAATGTAGTAGCGCTTGCTTTCAGATTTTACTGGACTTAGTGAAGTCGTATTCTCTTTAGCAACAGTTGCTTCAACATCTATTGCCGTTTCAGCAGGCACGAGGGTTTCAATCTCGACGGCTTCGAAGCTCTCGAGTGCCTCTTGTGC
>Ga0233395_1001305_pt1 | contig 12164 bp, 6 predicted proteins | sample 27DmetaG_FD_186029 | JGI IMG/M metagenome (GOLD analysis project Ga0233395, IMG submission 186029) | Seawater microbial communities from Monterey Bay, California, United States - 27D | ecosystem: Environmental > Aquatic > Marine > Coastal | place: USA: California | collected 2016-10-12 | reverse complement strand
GCCGTTCCCATATTTTCACCGGTCGACAAATCCTCCCACGACACCTTTGCAGAGATTGGTTGACTCTTTGAATTTTTGATGACTCCCGAGATTGTAGTAACTAATTCAGGACGTAAATCTTCTGGCAGGGTGAATGTAAAGATATCAGAGCTCGAACTTTTCATGGTAAAATCAAATATTTTGGTGGAAGCTTGCGCGAATACTGTCCCCAAATCTTCGGCGGTTTCAGCATGGAAAAATGCACCTTTCGTTCGGGTTGAGATGTACATTAAATCGTCGTAAGCTTGGCTCCCTTCATCGACTTCCAATGCAATCGTATAGGTTTTATAAATACTGCCTTTCGATCGAAGCCTGCCGATTACGGCTTTTAACGTTTCACAGCTGTTCGCATCGCCATCTGACATGAGAATAATACTCTTACTAGCGCTACTTTTTTGTGCGGCATCTTTCATATAAACCGATGCCATTTCAAAGGCCTCATACATGGGTGTACCACCATCGGCGTAAACATCCGAGATAAAGTCAGTTAGCTGTTTTGCATCATCCGAAAATTGACAATAGAAGCTAAACGGTTCGTAACAGGATCCATTAAAAGCCAAAATTGAGACTTCTGTATTGTTTGCTAAGGCTGATACACAAACTTCGTGAGCCGCTTCGCGCATTGCTTCCATTTTATTTCCTTCACCCATGCTACCCGAGACATCCAGCAACAAAATCAAACTCGACTTTTCGGCACTTTTTTCCTTGGCGGCATAGAACACGTTTTTACCATCGGTAGAAAACTTGAAACCCCAATCGTTTTCAGAGGAATTGATTTCTTTTCCAAGGTTTTCTGGGACAGACCAATCTCTCCAATCTTCCGAAAGCAGAGTTGATTTAAACACGTCCAGTCGTCCAAATCCAGCGTGACCCTCAGAAGAAAAGTAGAGTGTTTTGCCATCTGGATGCAAGTATGGGCTTCTCTCGGAGTAAGGCGTATTAATTTTTGATCCTAGATTGACCGGATTAGACCATTTTCCGTTGTCTAACTTATTCGAGATATAAATGTCTGTTTGATAATTATCGTCTCCAAAATACGACATGTTATTTTCTACGTAGAAATTCTCACCACCAGGCCGCGTACTCACGAAAATAATGGTTCTTCCATCTGCCGATAGCATAGCATCTCCTTCATAATACTTCGTGTTGATAGGATACGGCAATGAAACGGGAGCTGTCCATAAACCATTCAGTCCAATTGATGAAGTTTGGATATCACCGTTGCTATCTCCAGTCCAAAGAAACATCGTGTTTCCATCTGCACTAATCGACAGTGGCGCTTCATTTCCATAAGGTGACGACAATGACGAGACCATATCGGCGGTTCCAAAAACACCATTTTTCCCGCTAGATTCAAAGATATCTTCCCCTCCAATATTGTCTTTACGTTCTTTTCCACAAAAGAAGAGTCTCTTACCATCTAAACTTGGCACAGGCGCATATTCATCATACGCAGTATTGACTCTTTTGAGACTAGAAATAGTTACTGATGTTTCGGCTTTCTCTAATTCATTTAGAAGGTCCGTGACTTTATTCCCATTTTTCGTTTGAAACTTTGCTTCAAACTCTGTCAATGTCACTTTCGCAGAAGTCCAGTCCTTATTTTTAATATCACTTTCAATCATTCGTTGCAGCGCGACCCAAGCAAGATCTAATGGAGCTAAATTATTAACGAATGTTTCGTATGCAAAGTAATTATTATCCGTAACGCCGATATTAAAAAAAAGACTTTCTACTTCACCTACTTCATAGCTCCAATCCTGGAGCTTTGTGCGGTGATACGGATCTAAATAATTACCAAAATCTTTATAAATATTGTTGAAAGTGACCGGATGTCCATCGAATAAAAGTGCATCGAATAGTTTATCTTGAAAGGTAACAAAGTTGTCTAAATAGCGCGGGTTAGCGCACAGAAATTTCATTCCACCTATGTGCCGACTTTGAAAGGACAGTAATTCGATGCTGTCAACTGCCATGTCAAAATAGTGGCTCTTAGAATTATTCTCACAGAAGCGAATGTATCCGTCCACGGTTCCATCTGTTTGTTCAACAAAAAGCAAGCGATTCTTTTCCCTGTCCGCTTCAAATTTTAGATGTGAATTGGGGTATTTTTGTATGAACTGCACGATCGCTTCAGACGAATTCTTTTGCTTGGCGGTTTTGAGTGCGCAAACATCTCGATAGCGTATCGCTGAATCTAATTGTGCAGCATTTGGATACTGAGTTAAAAACTGAATATAGGCTGCTTCCGTATTTGATTTCATCGCAATCTGAAACGCAAGAATATCACGTTTTTGAACGGCTATCAGACGTTGTGAGGTTGAACCCTTATAAAAGTCAATAAAATGCTGATAAGCAATTATCGTATTAACAGTGCATGCATACTCCAAACCGAGATCAAATGAGATATTTCGATGAAAAAAAATAGTATCAAGCACTACACCTTCTTTTTCTAGTTTTAATTTAGTTTTTTCATCAATTTGATTATAATACTTCGAGGCTTTTTCAAAATTATGAAAAGCATTTTCTGGATTGAAAGCCGCGTATTTTTTTTGATTGCGGAGTAAGCCTTGAACAAAATTGGCACGAGCGTCGTTTCCATCTTTCGATAACACTTTATTTACGCCTTTTTCGACTTTTTCGTATTTTCCTTTTTTGAAATGCTTGTATTCGGAAATTTGTGCAAAGACCAGTGTATTAAAGCAACTAAAGATGAAGAGCAAAAATAGGTTTTGCTTTTGTTGATTGTTATAATTAAGATTATTCATATTTGGTTTTATGCTGTTTTACGTCGTCAATGATATTTGAACTTTTAAGCTTAAAAAATAAGATAGATTTCTTTCTAATTTAGGTTAAATTTTTGAACTTGATTTTTTCTAGCTTTCATTGTTTTCTGTATTGTCATTTTGGTAGATGCGACAGACCTCTTGTTAGCTGCAACTTTGACCGAGACATCTAAAATACTATTATGAATAAAATCACTACACTAATTTTTATAACTTTAATGGGAACTATAGTTTCATGCGATAACCAAAATAACCTTGAGACGAATTCCTCAAATTCACTTCAAGAAGTTACGAGCGATACAACAACAATTAAAGCTCTGATAATTGAATGGAATAATTGTTTAGTGAAACAAGAAACCAAAAATTTGCAGAATCTTTATTCAAATCAAGTTTCAATTTATGGAATCTTGAGTTTTTGTCCAGGATAAATAGTATCACTATCCAATCCGTTATATTTTTTAATCGCTATTATTGTTGTTCTATATTTCTGGGCAATTCCGTATAAACTGTCGCCGGATCTCACTCGATAGATGACCCTAGATGAATAATTAGAAGACTTCTTTATTGAGGTTGATTTTAAACCCTTTCTATCCTTCACTTTCAGTTTTCTACCGGCGTATATTATTGTTCCTCGCATTCCATTTAACCTCTGCAACTCAGAGATTCCCATTCCATACTTCTCAGCGATTGTTCCTAAACTTTCCCCCGATCTAATCTCATGGTATGTAAAACTGTTAGATGAAGATGATTTTGTCCTTCCTTTCTCCATCATCTCATCTGAAGATAGATTTATTTTATCTTCATCTGATTGAATTGCCATAGGACCGGAAACATCTTTTTCACACGGACAATATTTCTTCTGTTGCTCTTCTGTAAAATAGTATTTTTCAGAAGGCTTATAGCCTTTAATCCTTGATTTAACTTTCGAGAAACCTTTGTAATTCCCATCGGTACAAGTTTCCCAGTACTTTAATGCTTCATAATTTGAATAATCACAAAACTGCATCAATGTGTAAGCTGATAACAAACCAGACTGATGCCAGCCATTCCAACAGTGAATGTACATAGCTCCAGTAGTTGTATCATTTGCACGATCCATCACATCCTTGAGATAATCGTCTAAGTAATTATCCAATTTTGGACGACAAATATATTCAAAACCCTCATTAGCTAGTGAGTCCAAACGTTCTTGTGGGTACCAATATTCAAAATTATGAGAGTATAAATAAACGGCCTTATCAAACCCAACTTCCGAAAGTTGTTTTAATCCCCAAGAAGGCATTGGGTTCCATAAATAGTATTTCGGGATCGTATCTTTCAGGAAAATATTATTCCCTCCTCCCCTGTAAACAAGGTCATATAGAACCACTCTGAAATTTCTTGTACCGTAAAATCGATCATCTCCTCGGCCTTTGTTATCGATAACGCGTTTCTCAATTGAACTCAACCCATATTTATCCTCAGTCACTCTTTTTGTAACAGCCTCTTCATTAGATAAATCTTTAAATACTTCTGCAGCAGTTTCAACTGTATCCACTTTAGTCTGAGCAATAGAACTAGTAGTTAAACCTAACATAAAGATGAGTATACTTAAATTCTGAATGTTTCGTTTGTGAAAGAAAAAAAGTACTACTGAAAAAGTAAAAACTGTAGCAAGTATAAACCAGGTCATTGACTTGTCTTTTTTCTCTTCTCTCATTGATTCAGGTATTAAAACACCAAATGTTATCCCTTTCATATTCTTCAATTTCACATTATAAATTTGTACGCCGGATGAATCCTTTTCAATCAAAAATCCCGGATGCTCGATCTGTAAAGAATCACTTATCGTGTATTGCAGGCTATCTATCCAACCTTCTTTGTCTATCAAAGCAAACATAACATCATTTACAAAAGTCATGCCCTCCATAAAATTAAGGACTTTTACATCTTTATTTTGAACATGCTGCTCGAATAACTCACAACTATTTGTTAACACGACTTCTTCACCCTTAGCAAGAGATACATCACTCAAATCGATAATTTCTCCTGTCTTATCCTCGTATAACCTCACCCCTTTTAAAGATAATTCCTTTCCGGTTGGGTTAAATACCGTTACAAAAAGAAGTCCTTCTTTACTATCGTTATTGATATAATAACGTCGAATCTTTATACTTTGATTTGAAGATTTATTAATGTGTTCAAACTTAGCTTTCAATGAAATCCCTCCTGATGAAAGATCAAGCGAGCGTTTTTGATCCTTTGAACCGTCCGACCATTCTTTAAATTTATACAAGTGATTAGATTGAATCACTTCAAGGTCATGCTTATACTCAGTGAAAAATTTCCCGTCTATTTCATTCACATGTACCTCAGATCCATTCATCGTAAGGCTATTGAAATATTTAATATTTTGAGAAATACTCAAACTTTCGGGTTCTGTTAGCTTAAATACATCTCGCAAATGCTTTATAGCCGATGGAGGGCGCTTATCAAGAAACGATTTCAATTTGCGGACTTGACCACTCCACGAAGACTTGGTCTCGTTGTACAATCTATCTCGCCGCGCCCAATGCCTTTCAAACTCAGATTCCATCTCTGCAATATTTCTATCTATCTTAGCTGCGAAATTTGAAGGATTTAGTTTTGTAGCCATTAGGTAGTTGTATTGCTTTATAAATCGTTCTTTAAATTTATCATTCATCAGTATATGCTTTAAAAGATCTATTGCATATGGTGGATTATACCAGTGCTCTGAGATTGGAAATGTTCTATCCCTTATAAAATTTCTATTCAAGAAATCATGTCTGCAAGCAATGTCAACATCGTACAAAACCCATTTCCACTTTCCTCCAGAGGGCTTAAAAAAACGAATATTGCCGCGATAATCCATATTACTGATGAAAGTCTCAATGATACTATAATTAAAGAAGTTCTCTACATCGATACTATCTGAAACACGCTCATAAAAATCAGTGTCCTCATGATGAGTTCTTACATAATCAATCAATGATTTATAGGTTTTATCTCTAAATCCGGACCCTTGTATTTCCCAGAATGAGCCCTTCTTCCAGCCAAAGCGATAACGGTAATAATCACCATTTACTTTTTCACGAATATTATGAATACCCCAATATACTCCATTCACATATAGTACAACGGAACGCGATGCTTTAGTGTTCACATTGATATCGTCGGCAACCATGGAAATAGACATATCTTTCAGGCGTGTTTTGTTCTGATCATTTCCAGATGTTCTTAACACTAGATGCTGGTAACTTCTATATGGTAATTGGCGAAATGCTTTTACATTTATTTTTCCTTTGCCATGTAATTCCTTCCTCGCAGACATTTGTAAGGACTTTTCATTCCACCCTAAAGTCATTCCACCATATGTCTTTAGATCGATTTCAAGTTCTTCTTTTAAGTCATTATTAAAGAAAAACTGAGCATGTGCAGCGATGGGCTGTTTATCCCAGGCTCTTCCCACTGTTCTCGGATTTCCACCGGCTGTATCGGTAACCATATATCCAACATAAATTCCATTCGGAGGAAAAAAATCATTTGGGTCTACAGTCAATGCTACAATGGGAAGATTATGCTTTTGATTCACAATGTAGTTACCTACAAAATTCTTGATTCTGCCCTCATTATCGCGATAAGAAATCTTCAAGACAGATGGAACATCTATTTTTACTTCATTGCTTACACTCCGAAATTTATTACTTGTAATCAATTCTACTTTTCCACCTTCTGGAACTTTCAACCTGATAGTGATATCTTCTTCATATACACCAGGTAAATGACTCAACTCAAGACCTTCACAATCCTTAAGATTATTGAATTTTTTATTGATTTGTCCATAACTTATCCCAGAAAATAGTAGAAATGTGATGAGTAGTTTCAAATTCTATCTTTAAATTTTATCACTCTTGTCTTCACTTCCTCTTTATCTCTCATTAAATATGGTCGATATAGTCCAAAATTGAACTTTAAGGTAGTGCCAAATTGGATCATTGGAACAGGCGCCTCAAAATCAGTAATTAATCTGGAATTAAACCCTAAGCTAAGGTATTTCATAGGGATAAAAAAAGATGCGCTGAATGAATAATGAGTAGGCAAAGTACTTGAGGAATAAGAAAGTATCCCAAAATCAAAACCGATACATTTTCTAATCAAAAAACTAAGCTGTGTATTTAGAAAAGGTGAAGCACGAACTATGGAATCATTTGGCATTAATCTGTAGGTTGTATCTCGATACTCCAATTTTAATCCAACCTGAGAGTAACTGAACTTAGGTTTAGAAGAATATGAATCCTTAGATTTAATTCCAATTTTCGCATAAAGGGCAAGGCCATATATGGGATACAAATTAGAAAGTGAATTTATCTCCTTGGCGGAAACTTCTTGAGAAAACATTCCAAATGAAGGCTCAACAGAAAGAATAGTCGATTTTAGGTTTAAAAAACTCTTTTTCTCATATCTATAAATCTTTCTATCCACATAGGTTTCTAAATTATTAATGTCCTCTTTAAATGGATAAAAAGCCTTTAAAACTTTGGTTTTTTGAACAGCATCTTTGAAATTTTGGTTAAATACATCCGATCTCACTAGCTTAATTTCAATTGGCAGTATATATCTGTCACATCTATTCTTTAAAAGTTCATAAGAGCTCTCATTTCCTTCTGAATATTTCTCTAATTCAAAAAGTAATTCTCTCAGTTGAGCCGTATTTTTATCTCTATATTTTAAAAGTCCCTCTAATTTCTCTGCGATTTCAAAAAAATTCTCTTCTGAGTTTTGACAAATAGACAAAAACGGGAAAAGTGTGAAGGCTAATAAACAGGTTGTTATTCTCATACAAAAGAAATTGTGCTGAAATATATTAAATATTTCTAATTCAACTCAAAGATTTCATGAAACATCTGTATTATTACATTTGTATCGTAAAATTTTCAGAATAAACAATAACTACAGTGCAGATTACTAAGTAATTTCGCCTTTATTGAAAAATACCTCTCAGCAATGAGGGGCATTTTTTTATCTTATTTTTCGTTGATTATCTTTGAAATAGATTTAATTATATGATTCGAATCATCCTTTCTGCGATATTTCTATTTTTCGGGCTACTTAGCCTAGTGGCTTGCGCAGAATCCAGCGAGAGTATAGGAGACGAAATATTGGAAGATGTAACTGAATACTCTTGGAGCACAAAATTAGGAGACCTTACGTTGATCACAACAGCCGTGACAACACCAACATTAACCCGAGATACCACAGTTTATTACGACTTCAATGAACATTTGATCGAAGTAGTCATTAAATTTCCTACAGAAACAAATTTCAATGGAACAATCATCGCACTTCCTGGGTGGAACTTCAAAAATACCCAATGGTGCGACAGTACCCAACTGTGTGAAAAAGCCTTGGCTGATGGATATGTAGTAATCCTTCCTGAAATGGGGAAAAGCATTTATTGTGATTCCATCTTCCCTGAGACACCTAAAGACTGGTTAAAATTCCCCACTCGATCCTGGATAAAAGAAACAATGATTCCAGACATTCAGAATGACTTTCAGCTATTGATTGATGATCAAGACAACTTCGTAATCGGGCTTTCAACAGGTGCTCGAGGAGCCGTTTTGTTGGCGATGGATCTTCCTGAAATCTTCTCGGCATGTGGAGCACTATCTGGAGATTTCGATCAAACGCGATACACTAAAGACAATCTTTATAATGGATATTACGGTCCTTACCTCGACTTTACCGATCGCTGGACGAACCAAGATAATGCAGTAACTTCGATCTCCAAACTAACGGTACCTGTCTACCTCGCTCACGGTGACAAAGACGAAATCGTTCCCATTGAAAACTCTAATCAATTGTTTATCGCATTACAAGAGAGCAGAAACGAGGCATCTGTCTTAAACGTTAATCCAACTGCGGGCCACGATTACGACTTCTGGAATTCAGAAGTAGACGCCGTTTTAGAATTTTTCAAAAAGCAATTTTAATAAGAATTGTTCGAAGCCAACGCAAGGGCATTTTTGAACAGTTTTTGTGCCCAAGCAAAAAGTGTTCAATTTTATTTCTTCTCTGCTTTCATCAAATTGGAAGTCCCTTTTCGGAACTGGTAGCCAATTCCAAAAGGCAAAGACTTAACATTCTCTCCTCCCTTTAAGTAAACATCCTTCAAGTCTTCTTGATGACGTTCAGCAAACAACGAAATTGGGAATTTGTAATCTCCGTAAAAGGTTAAGTCCCATTTCCTTTGACCGAAATATTGAATTGGAATTCCAGAGTCATCTTGCAAAACGAATTCAGAGTTATCCAAAATGATATTTCTAATGATGCTGAATGTAGATCGGTGCATCAAGTATGAAGCCGACTTCAAATACGTAGATTTTATATCAATACCTTCGAGAAATGCTACTAGATCTGTTCGCGTTTTTAAACCTTTCGCAACAAGTCCTCCTCTACTCACGTAAGGCGTATTCTGAAGATTCACCGCAAAATAAGTCAGAGTTCGAACCACATCCGATTCATTGCGCTTGAAGTAATAACGATTTCCAATATATGTGGAATCAACGTTGTTCGACATGTCAGTCGTCAGTGTTCCATCAGGTTTCATTGCTACTACCTCTTGGTACATAATTTCATGATTGGTACGTTTCATGAATTGCATCAAGACAGGTAAATTTCCATCCACCTCACCCTTGAAATCTGCTACCATAGCAATTGTTCGGAAGAAACTTATTCCAAGGATCATGTTCAATGATTTGCGCACACCATTCAAATAAATTCCATCTTTACCAGCCTCAGATTTCTCAACCATATTTGGGAAAGTTCCGATTGGTTCCAGCGCAATCATTACAATGTTCTCGTGTTCCGGAAAGAACGCATCTGCGTGCAAGAAGTCCGGACCAGAAAATGGATAGAACAGCGTTCCCGATCCTTGATTCACTTCGGCATTCGACCAATCCTTCATCACTGGCAACTTGTCGTTGGTTGTTTTCCAAAGACCGTCCATTGCTCTTTTATAGTTCTGCCATGTTATTGAGGACTCTAACCCTTTCAAACCTGACCCTTCCTCACCCTCTATTCCTGCAATGTGATTCGCGAAATCATCGAATTTTCGATCTTGAGGATAAGTAGATTTCTCAATTTCAGGAACCAATGTGGTATCATCTGAATTTGTTTCTGGGGAGTCTGTAGTTTCTGTGGTACCCGGTGTACAAGACGTCATCGCAGCCAAGAGGAAAAGGAATGCTAGTTTTTTCATGAGTATCATAATTTTAGACAAAATTGCTCAATAAAATTCAGTATTCATCAATAACCCAAAAAATAAAGTAATTTAGATCACTAGAGATTAATCCTTCTGAATATGGCTCAAAAATATACGCGATCAGTAGCAACTAATATGGTGATTGCCAATATGATCGGTACTGGAATATTTACCTCACTTGGATTTCAAGTACTGAGTGCCGAAGCTGGCGGAATTCCCGATCCTTTCTCAATTTTAATGATTTGGCTATTGGGAGGAATTGTATCCTTGTGCGGTGCAATCGTCTATGGAGAGGTTGCAACTCGCGTTAATCGTTCTGGAGGGGAATATGCTTTCTTATCAGATATCTATCACCCACTGCTTGGTTTTTTAAGCGGTTGGATATCTATGTTTGTAGGGTTTTCTGCTGCAATAGCATCTCTGGCATTAGCTACGGGTGAATATTTCTTACCCGTACTAAATATTCCAAATGACCCATTGATCAAACTTGGAATTCTTGAAATTACTCCATCAAAATTAGTGGGAATTTCTGTTCTCCTCATTGTATTGTTGATTCAACTGCGAGGACCTAAATGGGGGGGAGTCTTCCAAAACGTAATGACATATGTTAAGCTGATCTTGATAGTAACATTCCTAGTTATTCCATTCATTTTCCTTGGAGATTATGAGACTTCAGGTATAAGCTTCGCTCCAGCAAAGGAGAGCCCTGATACGATCTTTAGTCTAGCATTTGCAGGATCGCTTGTCTACGTGATGTTTGCCTACAGTGGTTGGAATGCTAGCACGTACATTGTTGGAAATTTGGAAAACCCTAAAAAGAACTTGCCCTTTTCACTGATCGTCGGAACGCTTGTGGTTACAGTGATTTATATCCTAATGAATTTCGTTTTTATGTATGTGGCAACCTTTAATGAGTTGGAACTGCAGGTAGACCTTGGAAACATTGTTGCCAACAAAATTTTGGGAACAAGAATAGGATTGGTATTCAGTCTAGTTTTCTCCTTGGCATTAATTTCAGGTGTGAATGCCATGTTCATAGCAGCTCCGCGTGTTGCGGAGCAGATTGGGAAGGATTACTCTCTTTTTAGACTACTTGGAAAACAATCGAAAAATGAAACTCCAAAAAATGCACTTTATTTCATCTTCATTATATCGCTCTTATTGGTAATTTTCAGCTCATTCCAAGAAATTATTCAATATATGGGGATCACTTTATCAACCTTCTCTCTTCTAACGGTATTTGGAGTATTTATTCTTCGAAAACGAGAGAAAAAATCGGGAGAGTATTCGAGTAACTCCATAAAAGCTTGGGGTTATCCAATTACGCCAATTATCTATATTTTAGTGACCCTCTGGATGATCTCGTTCTTTTTGATCGATGATCCAATGGTCTTGACTTGGTCTTTGTTAACTATGGTGCCAGCAGTGATAATTTACTATGCAACATAATCTAAAAAGAATAAGAGTTGTTTTTCTCCTCTTCGTGATTACGACTAGTAATGTTGTTTTCAGTCAAGAAACGTTTAAAGATGAGCCTATGGAACCCGAGCTTTACGAGAGGTTGTTTGGTTTAGACTCTCTCGTAGATCATGTTTTGAGTAATCGGGAAAGATACCGACTTCAGTTCATGGTTACCGATATAATCGAAAACGACTCAGTTTTCATAATTGGCGAGACGCACGATTACTCCGTACCCCGGTGGTATTTTTATCCTGCTAGTGTAGTTAAATTGCCAATAGCCCTGATGTCATTGGAAAAGCTGAAAGAGTTAAATTTCTCTACACAAGCGACACTCCGTTTTGATCGCGATTTCGAATGTGGGAATATGAAGTTTGTCGAAGAATCGAGGAAATCAAGCTTGAGCTTTCAGAAAATGATCCGTGAACTCATCATAGTGAGTAATAACGACTACTACAATTCGCTTTATCATTTCTTGACTCCGAAGCGCATCAACAATGAATTCTTCCAAAAAGGATTTGCTAAGACCAATATCTATCGAGATTTTAGTGGATGTGAGATGCCTTTAAATATGAAAACGCATGGTTTTGTGCTGAATGAATCCTCAATGGGAAAGT
>Ga0233395_1001255_pt1 | contig 12426 bp, 9 predicted proteins | sample 27DmetaG_FD_186029 | JGI IMG/M metagenome (GOLD analysis project Ga0233395, IMG submission 186029) | Seawater microbial communities from Monterey Bay, California, United States - 27D | ecosystem: Environmental > Aquatic > Marine > Coastal | place: USA: California | collected 2016-10-12 | reverse complement strand
GCCGCAGCAGGCGCGGCTGGTGGCTCCGAGGCTGGTGCCGCAATCGGGATCGGCATGCAAAGCGCAGCACAACGCTCGTTTTTCTCCCATACACGCGCCGAGGAAGCTTCAGCAGATCAGTCAGCCATCCGCTACCTGACACGCGCAGGCGTTGATCCGGCAGGCTCAGTTGAAGTGATGGACATCTTTGCTGGTCAAGACTTGCTCTCAGCTGGCCGGCAAGATCCATACGCTCGCTCACATCCGTTGTCGCGTGACCGCCTGCGCGCAATGCAAGCAGCCACCTCAGCTTACCAAGGCCAGTTTGCGAGCAACCCAACTGCAAATTACTGGTTTGCCCGCGCCAAGGGAAAACTAGGCGCATTTTACCGCGCCCCAAAATGGACACTGCGCCGAGCAGGTGACAGTGGACATAAAGACGTCGCACAAATGCGCAAAGCCATAGCTTGGCATCGGTCAGGCAAAGGCAGTGACGCCCTCAAGACAATGGCGAGCTTGATTGCAGCCGCTCCAAATGATCCATACCTGCATGAACTTCACGGCCAAATACTCTTGGAGCAGCGCCAATATAATGCGGCCCTCTCCGCCTATTCAAAAGCCGTGGCACTTGCTCCAAGAAACGCCCTGATCGTAGGGCAATATGGACATGCTCTGCTGGTCTCAGGCAATCCCAAAGCCGCCCTGCCCCATCTTGAACGCTCCGCCAATATTGAGCAGCGCGATGCCCGCGTCTTGCGGGATCTTGGTGGCGCATACGCCCAATTGGGCAATGCAGGGATGGCCTCATTGCTGACAGCTGAGCGGTATGCACTGCTCGGTCGGCCAAAAGACGCCACGATCCACGCCAAGCGCGCATTTGACCTGCTCAAACGCGGCTCCCCTGGTTGGCAACGCGCACAGGATGTGCTCTTTGCCTCAGAAAGCGCCATAAATTCACGGAGAAAGAAATGACAAAAACAACAGCAGCCTTTGCTCTTATGGCAAGCCTTACAACAAGCCCACTTGCAGCGCTTGATCTCGCAGCGATGACGGCTGCCGAGCGCGCAGCCTTCCAAAACGAAATTCGCACCTACCTTCTGGAAAACCCAGAAGTGATAATGGAAGCCGTCGCTGTTTTGGAAGAACGTCAGGCAGGGCAGCAAGCCGACGCTGACGCCTCACTTGTTCAGGTGAACGGTGCTGATCTTTTTGAGGATGCCAATTCTTTTGTGGGCGGAAACCTAGAAGGCGACCTGACACTGGTCGAGTTCGTCGACTATCGCTGCGGCTACTGTCGCAAAGCCCACGACGAAGTCGCCCAGCTTATTGAGGCAGATGGAAACATTCGATTTATCGTTAAGGAATTCCCAATCTTGGGCGAAGCCTCGGTTGTGTCCTCGCGCTTTGCTGTTGCCACCAAATTGGTCGCAGGCGATGAGGCCTATAAAGCCGTCTCAGATGCATTGATCACATTGAAATCAGACGTTGAGGAGACGGTGTTGAGGGCCTTGGCGAGCTCCCTTTCGCTCGATCCCGACGCAATCCTTGCGAAGATGGAGAGCGACGAGGTGACAGCGGTCATCGCTGAAAACCGCGCTCTTGGGCAGCGCCTCAATATTTCAGGAACACCGACCTTTGTAATGGGGGACCAAATCTTGCGCGGCTACATGCCACTTGCCCAAATGCAGGAGATCGCAGAAGACATTCGCTCCGAATGAAAAAGAGCCTCTGCGCAGCGCTAGCGTTTTTCGCAGCACCTGTGTCTTCGCAGACCGACTTTACGGCGCTCTCCTATGGGGAGCGCCGTTTATTTGGAGAAGAGGTGCGCTCCGTCTTACTCGCACACCCAGAAATCGTAGAGCGAGCTCTGACACCGCAGCCTTATGCAGACGAAATAAACTCAGATCTTGCTTTGATCAGGCTCCACGGGCCAACGCTGTTTGCTGGCCACGATATAGCACTCTTTGTCAGTTCAGACTGTGCAGTATGTGCACGCGCGGAAAAAGAGCTCACGACCCTAGCCCAAGCACAAGGCTTGAGTATCAACGTCCTGATCCTGGAACGGCACCCTAGCCTGCAAGCCGCTCTCGAAATCGACAGTTTGCCGTTTTATGTGCTGCCCGACAAAATGTTACGCGGTATGATGCCCGCAACCGTCCTACGGCGGTTTTTAAGCGGCCTTTAAGCCTCGCTTGTAGCGTCCAGCTCCGCAGCACGCTTCTCAACAAGATCAACGATGTGGTCGACCATATCATAGTTACCAAGCTTGTGATCCTGCTTGCCCGCCATATAGACCATTCCAGTCCCGGCGCCTGCGCCACCACCAGTAAAGCCGACATCAGTCATCAGGGCCTCACCTGGACCGTTCACAACACAGCCAATAATCGAGAGGCTCATAGGTGTTTTGATATGCTCTAGCCTTTTTTCCAAAGCCTCGACAGTCTTGATCACATCAAACCCCTGCCGCGCACAGGACGGGCAGGAAATAATGTTCACACCTCTATGGCGCAGCCCAAGCGACTTTAAAATCTCATAGCCAACTTTCACCTCTTCGATTGGATCAGCCGAGAGAGACACACGGATCGTGTCACCAATACCCATCCACAGCAGACTACCCATACCAATCGATGATTTAATCGTGCCAGAGGTCAGCCCACCGGCTTCTGTGATCCCAAGGTGAATAGGCGCATCGGTAGCATCAGCAAGCTGCTGATAGGCTGCTGCAGCCATAAAGACATCCGAGGCTTTGACAGAGATTTTGAACTCGTGAAAGTCGTGGTCTTGAAGGATTTTGATATGATCAAGCCCACTCTCAACCATGGCATCAGGGCAAGGCTCTCCGTACTTATCTAAGAGGTGCTTTTCAAGGCTACCGGCATTTACACCGATGCGGATCGAGCAATTGTGGTCTCGCGCAGCGCGGATCACTTCCGCCACGCGCTTCTCGTCACCAATGTTACCTGGGTTGATACGCAGACAGGCAGCACCAGCTTCCGCAGCTTCAATCCCGCGTTTGTAGTGAAAGTGAATATCCGCCACAATCGGAACAGGGCTCTCGCGCACAATTTCCTTAAGCGCTTTGGCACTGTCCTCATCTGGCACAGACACCCGTACGATATCTGCCCCAGCTTCTGCCGCAGCCTGTACCTGCGCTATCGTCGCTTTGGCGTCCGTCGTAAGCGTATTGGTCATTGTTTGAACCGAGATCGGCGCGTCCCCGCCAACAGGGACATTACCCACCATAATCTGACGGCTTTTACGGCGATAAATATTGCGCCACGGGCGAATGGGGTTCAAAGACATTGGGGCCTCATGCTCAGGAAGTCAGATACAGCTGAGACATAGGGAGAAAGCAGCGTCAGTGCAATGTGTGGCTTAGTCTCTCAACACACCAAATGCACCGTCCGCGTCGATCTGCGCCACTGCACGCGCCAAAGGCTCGATCGCCTCCCAGTCGGCTTGGCTCAGCTCCGCGGTCAACGTTTCGGCAGTCAGCTGCAGATTGTCCGCGACCGCGCCACGTGCACCATACGGCCCGTAGGTGTTTCCATTTGCGGCAAAGTAGACCGCGCCGGCATCACCTGCACGAATGGTGGCTGGTTCACTTGTTTGAGGCACAGTGTAAAAATCGCCGGGCTGCATCACAGCTTCATGAAGGATCGTTCCTGACGCCGCCTTCACACGAAGCCAAACTTCACGTGTTGCAATAACTGTCACCACACCCTGCTGTTGCTCAAATACCTGAGGGACAGCCGCTGTCTCTGTCGGAAGTGTTCCTCCAAGGTCCGCAAGCACCGCTGACAAATCACTGTCACGCGCAATATTGGCCTCTGGCAACGCAGCACTCACATCAGCTGAGGCCAATGAGAAACTTTCCGTGATCGCGCCGCGCGGACCAGTCGGCCCATAGGTTTTGCCATCTACGATGTAATAAATTGAGCCGCTCTCACCCACACGAATGGTCGCCGGCGTCTCGCTGTTTTCTTGTGGAACATCGAAGGTTTCACCAGCATTCAAAATGCCGCTGAACAACTCTGTTCCTTCGCCGTCGCGAATACGGACCCAAGCAGGGCGCGCAGCCACGACACGCACACCTTCTGTAATCAAAGCGGTCGCTTCAAACCCAGAATCCGAACTTACCTCCGGTAAGCGTGCAAAAGTCCCGTTCTCATCAGGGCGCAACGTCGCAATCGGCGCATCCCTTGCCACGAGCACAGGCACATCAAGTGCCTGCGGACGATAGAGACGATCAAAGCTATCAGCCGCTGCCGTCAGCTCTGGGCTAGTGTCGCCAAGCTCTGGCGCATTATTTTGTCCAGCTTGTGCCAACGGATCAAGATCGGCCAAAACATCGGGGGTATTCTCTACAGGCGAAAGCTGAACGCGCTGCACCTCGTTGAGAACCGTCCAACCGCCAAAACCAAGCGCACCGACCAAAGCAACCAAAACGAGAAGTGAGCCCACGGCTCCCGGCTCGATGCGAGAAAATATCGATTCAGCCCCTGGTGCAAAAGGGGTTGCCCCGTCAAACATCGGGTCTCGATCTGTACGTTTGTTCTGCTTTTTGGGCTGTGTTTCTTTTCGAACAGACGAAGCCGCGTCAGACATCCCATGCGCCGTCGTAAACCCGCTTTCGGCACAGAAGGCTGCAAAAGCACGATCAGGGTCCATGCCAAGATAGCGTGCATAAGAGCGCACGTAGCCAGCAATAAAACCAGGGGTGTCAAAAGCGTCTGGGTCAGCATTTTCAATCGCTGCGATATAGCTGGCCTTGATCCGGAGTTCGCGCTGGACATCAAGTAGCGATTTGCCCATCGTGGCACGCTCGCCGCGCATGATATCACCAAGCCGCAGCTGAAAATCATCGAACCAGCGCGGTTCGACGTTCTCACTTGCATCGCTGCGCTTGTTTTTGCGCCTGATCATGCGTGCTGCCCCTATCGCCTATAGCGAATCGCGCTGCGAAAGCAGCGGCTTGCCCTTTTCTTTGTACGTTTTTTAGCACATCTCAAGTAGCAATGCACGAAACAGTGCGTTTAGCCCGCCAATTCGGCGCGATTCAGCGCACAATGAGCCCACAACTCATCCATAGCGTTTACCAGCTTATCCATTTCCCGTGGTCCGTGCACAGGAGACGGTGTAAAGCGCAAACGCTCGGTGCCACGCGGCACTGTCGGGAAGTTGATTGGCTGAACATAAATCCCGAAGCTCTCCAAAAGCATATCAGAAAGCGCCTTGGTGTGCACAGGGTCGCCCACGATCACAGGCACAATATGGCTGCCGTGGTCGATGATGGGCAGCCCCATCCCCTTCAGCCGCAGCTTCAGTTTAGCTGCTTGTTCCTGATGCTTCTCGCGCAAGCTTTGATCCTGCTTCAGGTGCGCAACAGAAGCCGCCGCGCCCGCCGCGATTGCAGGCGGCAAGGATGTCGTAAAGATAAAGCCCGGTGCATAAGAACGGATTGCGTCACACATTTTGTCAGAGGCAGCAATATAGCCCCCCATAACACCATAGGCCTTCGCCAATGTGCCGTTGATGATATCGATACGGTTCATCAAGCCTTGCTGCTCAGCCACACCAGCACCGCGGGGACCGTACATGCCAACAGCGTGCACTTCGTCAATATAGGTCATTGCGCCGAATTCATCAGCCAGATCACAAATCTCTTTGATAGGACCAAAATCGCCATCCATCGAATAAATCGATTCGAACGCAATCAGTTTCGGCGCCGCGGGATCGTCTGCCTCGAGCTTGGCCCGCAAATCAGCAAGATCATTGTGTTTGAAAATTCGCTTCGCACCACCATTGCGGCGCACACCTTCGATCATGGACGCATGGTTCAGCGCATCAGAGTAAATAATCAGACCAGGAAATAGCTTTGGCAAAGTGCTCAATGTCGCATCGTTGGCGATATAGGCCGAAGTAAAGACAAGAGCCGCCTCTTTGCCATGCAAATCCGCAAGTTCCGCCTCAAGACGCTTATGATACACTGTGGTACCAGAGATATTGCGTGTCCCGCCAGAGCCTGCACCGGTGGCTTCAATAGCCTCATGCATAGCCGCCATAACAGCAGGATGCTGCCCCATACCGAGGTAATCATTCCCACACCAAACAGTGATCGGGGTCTCAGAGCCGTCAGGCTTACGCCATGTCGCATGGGGGAACTGCCCCTGCTTGCGCTCAATGTCGATAAAGGTCCTGTATCGGCCCTCTTCGTGCAATTTGTTCAGCGCTTCGTCGAGCTTGGCAGAATAATCCACGCGCGATCCCCTTTTGGTCTTTTTGTCCTGCGGTCGCAGTGTGCGAGCAGATTCCCGTATTCACAATAGTGAATAACTCTACATCGCGCCACCCTAGAGCGACAGGCTACATTTTGCCGCGTGCTTCTTATTTGACGCAGATCAAGAAAACCAGCTTTTCTGTTACATCTTTTCGCGACTGGACATTGCCATCCCCAGAGTTACGGTTGCGTTAAATCCAAATCACGCCAAGGAGCGCCCATGTCTGTCCAAACCGTGTCTCTCAAATCCGTACTCGACCAGATCGACAACAACCTCCCTGCTGCAACAGACCGCTTGCTAGAGCTTCTGCGCATTCCTTCTGTCTCGACAGACCCCGCTTTTGCGGCCCACTGCCAAACAGCAGCTGACTGGCTGGTTGCCGACCTTCAGAGTATTGGCGCTGAGGCTACAAAGCGTGACACACCCGGTCACCCGATGGTCGTCGGCCACGTCGCAGGCGAAGGCCCCCATATCCTGTTTTATGGTCATTACGATGTGCAACCAGTGGATCCACTCAATCTATGGGATCGCGACCCATTTGATCCCGCCATCGAAGAAACACCAGCAGGCCGCGTGATCCGCGGACGCGGTTCATCGGATGACAAAGGCCAACTTATGACTTTCGTCGAGGCCTGCCGCGCATGGCGCGAAGTCAATGGATCCCTGCCCTGTCAGATCACCTTCTTCTTTGAGGGCGAAGAGGAAAGCGGCTCTCCTTCGCTCATTCCCTTCATGAAGGAAAATGCCGAAGAGCTCACAGCCGACATCGCCCTCATCTGCGACACGGGGCTGTTTGAAAGCCGCGTCCCCGCGATCATCACCATGCTGCGCGGCCTCGCAGGTATAGAAGTGGAAATCACGGGCCCAGACCGCGATTTGCACTCAGGCATGTATGGCGGCCTCGTACGCAACCCCCTGCACGTGATGTCAAACATCATCGCAGGTCTTCATGACGAAACGGGCCGCATCACCCTTGATGGATTTTATGACGATGTCCCCGAACTCTCCGACGAAATCCGTGCACAATGGCAGGCGCTCAGCTTTGATCATGCCAAGTTCCTCGGCGACATCGGCCTGACAGAGCAAGGTGGCGAAGTCGACCGTACCCCGCTCGAAAAGCTCTGGTCCCGCCCAACCTGCGAAGTCAACGGCATGTGGGGCGGCTACACAGGCGACGGGTCAAAGACAGTTTTGCCCTCCAAAGCGCATGCAAAATTCACCTTCCGCCTCGTCGGTCAGCAAGACCCAGCCAAGATTGTCGCAGCGCTCAAGGCCTACGTCGAAGCCTCCGTGCCATCCGATTACAAAGTCAGCTATAAGGGTGACAAAGGTGCACCCGCTGCGCAGATGTCAGTCTCTCACCCCGCCTTCGAGCAAGCCCGCAAAGCTCTGTCTGATGAATGGCCAGATGCTGCCGCCTATGTCGGCTGTGGTGGATCGATCCCGATCGCGGGCTTTTTCAAAGATATCCTCAACATGGACGCCATGCTGATCGGCTTTGGTAAAGATGACGACCAAATCCACTCACCCAACGAAAAATATGACATGGAGAGCTTCCACAAAGGCATTCGCTCTTGGGCACGCGTCCTCGAAGAGATGACCAAAAAATGAAGCGCTTCGCAGGCTCGGACGCAGAGATCGCCTATAATGTAGAAGGCAGCGGCCCGCCGCTCCTTCTACTGCATGGCTTCCCCCAGACCCGCGCGATGTGGAGCACGATCGCACCGCTGCTGGCAAAGCACTTCACTGTCGTGACAGCTGATCTGCGCGGTTATGGCGCGTCCTCAAAGCCTGATGGCGTGTCTGCTTACTCTTTCCGCGCAATGGGCGGCGACATGTTGGAGCTTATGGCACATCTCGGTCACGAACGCTTCGCCCTCGTCGGCCATGACCGCGGCGCGCGCACAGCCCACCGTATGGCGCTAGATGCCCCAGCACGGCTCACAAAAATCGCGTTCTTGGATATTGTCCCGACCCATCTGCTCTTGAGTGAACTCACACCACAGGTCGCCAAAGGCTATTATCACTGGTTTTTTCTCGCCCAGCCTGCACCCTTCCCCGAAACTCTGATCAGCCATGATCCAGATCATTACTTCGAAAGCTGCCTGACAGGCTGGGGGTCCAATGTGCTCTCGGATTTTGCCCCTGATCAGCTCTCAGCCTACCGCGCAAGCTGGCGCAACCTCGAAACAATTACCGCCATGTGCAACGACTATCGCGCAGCGCTCGAGATTGACTTCGCTCTTGATGAGGCCGACTTGGGGCGCCAGCTTGACATACCCGCACTCATCCTCTTTGGCGCAGACGGGCCAATGGCCAAAGCCTATGATGTGCTGGGGACATGGCAGGACAGGTTTTCAAACGTCACAGGCAAAGGGATGCCAGGTGGTCATTTCTTCCCAGACACCGCACCTGAAGAGACGGCAGGAGCGCTTCTATCTTTCCTAATGCCCTGAATATACTCGGGGTTTGCGGACGATCCTCAAACAAACCTGTCGGCCAGAGGCACTCTTCTGACTACAGCAGATCAGTCGTCAAATCCGCGCTCAATCACTTGGTTCATCGTCTGTGACGGCGTCGCACAGCCTGCTTCTCCCACGATGCGCGCAGGCACACCTGCAACCGTTTTCTTTGCTGGAATATCTTCCAGCACAACAGAACCCGCCGCGATCCGCGAGCAATTGCCCACCTTGATGTTTCCGAGCACTTTTGCCCCCGCACCGATCAAGACTCCATCGCCAATCTTAGGGTGGCGGTCTTCTTCTTCCTTGCCCGTTCCGCCAAGCGTCACGGAATGCAGCATCGAGACATTGTCGCCCACAACCGCAGTTTCCCCGATGACGATCGAATGTGCGTGATCAATCATGATGCCTTTGCCGATCCTGGCTCCGGGGTGAATATCAATGCCAAAAGCCTCAGAGCTGCGCATCTGAAAGAAATAAGCGAGGTCTTTATGCCCCTCCCGCCAGAGCCAGTTTGAAATACGGTAGCCCTGGACCGCCTGAAACCCCTTGAAAAACAGGATCGGCTGCAAAAAACGGTGGCATGCGGGGTCGCGATCATAGACCGCAACGATATCTGCGCGCGCACTCATCGCAAGACTCTCATCCGCGCCATAAGCCTCATCACAAATCTCTCGTAGGATTTGCTCGGACATCTCGCTTGAGGCAAGTTTCGTCGAAATACGATAAGCCAGCGCCTTCTCGATCGAGTTGTGATGCAGAATACACGCGTGCACGAGCCCGCCCAAAAGAGGCTCAGCCTTTACAGCCTCCTCGGCTTCACCCCTGATTTGTGCCCAGACAGGATCGAGCTTTGCGAGGTTGGTTTTGAGCTGCGGCATGACAGTATCCTTTGCGCTTGCCTCCCCAATATAACGCCAACCGTACGAGAGTGACAAACCCAAATCCCTGCAACCCAAATGTGCACAAACGCACAGAAGCGGCCAAGGTTGCCCCCAACCGCTTCCAAAATATATAACGCCCCTCTTCAGAGGCTAATATCGACATGCGCAAAAGCACCCACACCATAAACGGCGGACAATTGCGCAACAGAAAGCTGAAAACCGCCCCCAGCGCCGTCCGCCGCCGCCTCGGCCGCTGTGTAGCTCCACGTCGGGCCTGTCACGACACTCTCGCGCACCACCAGCGCTCCATAGCTCACACGAACGAGATAGCGCTCGCTTTCCTCTCCAAGCGGGACATCAAAGGCCTCCCAGCTATCCCCACCAACGCGTGTGCGTCTAATCCAGCTTGCAACATGTACAGCGCTGTTTGAAGCCACGCGCAAATGACAGGGACTGAGCGGCCTGAGGCCGACTCCGTCAAACGCCTGCGACACGCCAGTATAGGACGCGTCATCAGAGGCTCGGCTTGCAGGGCCCACACGATAAAACCGCTCAAGCCCACGTTCTGAGGCCTGCAAATCCACTTGCGTGGGTCGCCCGTCGAGCAAGACAAAGTAACTCCCTGCAGGCCACTCACTTGGCTGCCACGCATCGCTGCCAAGCTGCCCGCGCAACAGCCGTGTAAGCGCATAAGTTTTATCGGCCACAAGATCAGCGTTTTGGAACTGCACCAGCTCCCAGTTTTCGGGACTACCATCTCCAATCGCGGCCAAATTTGCCCCGTTCAGCATCGCAAGCTCGCTCACCGAAGCCAAACTGCCCGAAGTGAGCCGCACGTTGACGACTGATCCTCGGTCATACAGCCCCGCGCAAGCGGCCCTAAGTGGTGTTTCCAGCACACCCAGAGTACTGCGTGAGGCAATCAGCCGATCAAACTGATAACCGTCACCGTCACTTGATGTGTATAGCGCCGCCGAGCCGGGCCAAGGCTCAGCGCTCACCGCAAGATGCGGTGCGTGAGGCACTTCATCGCCGCGCATCAGCGGTAGGTCAAGAAACAGCGGAAAGACAGGTAAAGCTGGCGTGAATCCAGACATCAAGGGCGCATCTTCCGCCATATCTACAGGGTTATATGCTTCAGACTCGATCCGAACCGCCTCCACAATTTGCTCCTTCCCGATTTCGACACGATCAACCCGCAGAAGCTGCTCAATACCATCAAACTGCAAGCGCAGGACATCGCCTGCCGCAACATCAAGCTTGGACGGTGGCAGCGCGAAGCGCAGAGTGTCTCGGGCTACTCTTGCCTCAGAGAGCCAACGCTCAACAATCTGGCGCCCAGCGCCACGCCGCATCACAAGCGGCAGCTCCGACGCCGCCACAGCCTGCGAGGCCTCATCTGGCAAGACAGCCTCCTCAGCAACCGTTTCAAAATCAGCACCGCTCTGGATAAAGCGCAGCCGTACACGGCCCATCAACTCCGCGTCCGAAGCCCGCAGCCGCTCTACATCGGCGTCCAGTTCCTCGCTCAGCGCCACAGCGCTGGCCTCCAGAGCATGGTCTTGTCGCCCATCGCGCATCAGAAAGACAAGTATCCCGTCACGCTCAACAGCATCAAAGCCATAAGCCAGCATAAGCGGCTGAAGAGACGCACGCGCTTCCTCCACCTGCCCTACAGCATAGCCCTCAACCATACCTTTGAGATCACTCACATCATATGCGAGCAGCCCCACACGCTCACATATCTCTGCCACAACAGAAGCAAGGCTGCGCGCAGACGCCCGCCCCGTGATCCAATGCCCGCGCCCATAGTTGGCGCCATCGCTCCAGACCGGCTCAAGCGCTGGAAAATGCGGAAACGGCCGCGCATCCCAAGCCCAGACAAAGGCGCGGCTCATGTCAAGCATTGGTCCGTCATACTCCACAGAAACAGGGTTGTTCTCAGGGTGCGCCCAGAAGCGATGCATCGCGCGCAGATATTGCGCCTGAAGGTAGTCATCTCGGCGCCCGTTCGAGTAATGCGGCAAGCTGCTTTCGCTCGATTTCGGGTCCAGAAACTTGTTGGGTTGGTTCGTGCCCTTATCAATCGCAGCACAGCCAAGCTCCGTAAACCAGATCGGCTTTGATTGTGGCACCCACGCCGTCGGCTCTTGCGAGCGTACACCGTTCACGCGCTCGTGGTGATCAGAGGACCACCAGCCCACAATGTCCTTATAGCGCCATATCCAAGGCTCACTGTGCTCCACATCCGTGATTGGTGTTCGGATCTGCGCATCTCTTGCCTCGGGTGAATGGTAAAACCAGTCATATCCCTCGCCGCCGAGGATATTATGCTCAAGATAGTCAAGGTTATAGACCGAGCCAAAAGCCCCATCTGCCTCACCCTCTTCATCGCGCCAGTCAGACAGCGGCATGTAATTGTCGATCCCGATGAAATCGATATTGGCGTCCGCCCAGAGTGGATCGAGGTGAAACAGTCGATCGCCACTTTCGTTAAAGCCGAAGTATTCTGACCAATCCGCGCAATAGCCGATTTTCACATCAGGCCCCAAAAGCGTGCGCACCTCGGCAGCAAGGCCTTGCAAAGCCACGACAGCCGGAAACCCCGCCGCGCCACGGATTTTCGTTAACTCGCGCATCTCCGAGCCGATTGAGAAACTGTCCACACCTCCCGCCGCCACACAAAGCGCGGCATTGTGCAGAATAAAGCGTCTGTAGCTCCATTCATCAGGGCCTGAGTAACTCACAATGCCATTGGCCACGGCAAAGTTGCTGGCGCTGGCCGTGCCAAAGAACGTAGCGACCTCCTGATCCGCCGCC
>Ga0233395_1001248_pt1 | contig 12445 bp, 8 predicted proteins | sample 27DmetaG_FD_186029 | JGI IMG/M metagenome (GOLD analysis project Ga0233395, IMG submission 186029) | Seawater microbial communities from Monterey Bay, California, United States - 27D | ecosystem: Environmental > Aquatic > Marine > Coastal | place: USA: California | collected 2016-10-12 | reverse complement strand
CTGATCAAGCCAATGTAACCATTAACGCTCAAACAGGAGCGATTAGTATTACTCCTGCTCCGGAGTTTGATACTCCAACTGATGCAGATCAGGACGGCACCTATGACATTGAGGTTACTATAACCGATAAGGTAGGTTATGTAACAACCCGTCCGATGCAAGTAAGTGTCTTAGAGATTCCTTTCGGCATAGAATTCACTGCCGTTGAGGCGTCTCCAACCGAAGGAGAATCAGGGAGCTATACCGCTGTGCTTACTTCACCACCTACAGCTCCAGTTACTGTTCCGATTGCTACTACTGGTACTGGAGTGAACCTATCTCCAGATAGTTTAACTTTTACTGCAGCTAATTGGAATATCCCACAGACAGTAACTGTCAATACTTCTAACAACTCAACTGCAGATGGAGATGTGACAGTAACAATAGCAACAGGAAAGCCTACTTCTAATGATGCTAATTACAACAATCTATCGGCTGCAGACACTAATGACTTTACCATTACTCTTGTAGACGATGAGGTAGATGCAGACAGTGATGGATTCTATGACTATGACGATGCTTTTCCTAATGATCCTAATGAGAATATAGACACTGACGGTGATGGTATTGGTAATAATACCGATACGGATGATGATGGAGATGGTCAGAGTGATGAGCTTGAGCTTACCAATGGAACAGATCCTCTTGTTGCCAATGCTGCTCCTGGAGACAGTGATGGCGATGGCATTGCCGATGTGATCGACCCCGATGATGACAATGATGGAGTGGCTGATACTATAGATCGCTTCCCTCTTGATCCAAGCGAATCTTCAGATAATGACGGTGATGGCATAGGTGATAATGCCGATACAGATGATGACAATGATGGGTTTACTGATACTAATGAAACTGCTGCCGGTTCAGATCCTCTTGATCCAAGTAGTGTTCCTTCAGACTCAGATAACGATCAGCTTCCCGACAGTGTAGAGGCACAAATAGGAACAGATCCTAATAATCCGGATACAGATGGAGATGGGGCTATCGATGGAGAGGACGATTATCCATTAGATCCAAATTATCAAACAGATACAGATGGGGATGGCATTCCAAATAAGACAGATCCAGATGACGACAATGATGGACTACTCGATGGAGAAGATCCTTATCCGTTAGATCCTACCAACCAGCCAGACACGGATGGTGATGGTCTTAACAATGGTATTGATCCTGACGATGATAATGACGGTTTTACTGATGCTCAGGAAGAAGCAGCAGGAACTGACCCTCTAGATCCAAATAGTATTCCTGGTGATAGAGATAATGACGGACTCACTGATGTTGAAGAAGTCATTATTGGAACTGATCCCAGTAATCCAGATACTGATGGAGATGGGGTGAGTGATAAAAACGACTCTGATCCATTAAACCCGAATGTGGGACTCGACACTGATGGTGATGGTATCCCTGACGCTAGAGATCCTGATGATGATAACGATGGGGTAAGAGACCAGAACGATGCCTTCCCAAGAGATCCTAATGAGACCCTAGACTACGACCAGGATGGTATTGGAGACAACGCCGATCCTGACGATGACAACGACGGGTATGATGATGTAATAGAAAATCAAGACGGCACAGACTCTAAAGATGCACTAGACTATCCAAAAGACCCTGATGGAGATGGACTAACTAACAATCAAGAAGAAGCCCTTGGAACAGATCCAGCAAATCCAGATACTGATGGGGATGGTATAAGTGATAAGTTTGATCCCGAGCCTTTAGATGGGGACTTAACCCTTGATACGGATGGCGATGGTATAATAGATTTGTTAGATCTAGATGACGATAATGATGGATATGACGATCTTTTAGAATTGGAGCTAGGAACAGACGGTAAAAATCCTGAGGAATTCCCAGAGGATCAGGACGGAGATTTCTTACCTGACGCTAAAGAAGAAGAATTAGGTACAGATCCAACTAATCCGGATACGGATGGAGACGGGGTGCCAGATGGACAAGATGACTTCCCTCTTGATGCAAATAGTTCACTCGATACCGATGGTGATGGTATTGCAGATGAAAACGATACAGATGATGATAATGATGGAGTGCCAGATTCTATAGACCGCTTCCCCCTAGATCCAACAGAGAGTATAGATACTGATTCAGATGGTATAGGTGACAATGCCGATCTAGACGACGATAATGATGGTTATAGTGATATAACAGAAGGCCTAGGTGGTTCTGATCCTAAGAATCCAAGTAGTATTCCTGGAGATAGGGATAATGATAGGCTCTCTGATCCTGAAGAAGTAATTGTAGGTACTGACCCTAATGATCCTGATACTGACGATGATGGGTTTAACGATGGGGAAGATCCCGATCCGATTGACCCTAATAATCAAATATCAGCTAATGACTTTGATGGAGATGGAATCCCTAATGAGTTTGATCCCGATGATGATAATGATGGGGTTCCCGATGTAAAAGACCGTTTCCCTAAAGATGCTAGTGAGTCTAGTGATCTTGATGGAGATGGTATTGGAGACAATTCTGATCCAGATCTTGATGGAGATGGAGTATTAGATATTAATGATGAGTTCCCTTACAACCCAAACGAATCTTCAGATAACGATAAAGACGGTATTGGAGATAATGCTGATCCAGATGACGATAATGATGGGTATCCTGATACAGTAGAGATACAAGAGGGTAGTGACCCATTAAATCCGGCAAGTATACCTGAAGATGCGGATAAAGACGGGCTTTCTGATGCTGAGGAGATTATCCTGGGTACAGACCCTACTAATTACGATACCGATGGAGACGGGGTAAATGATAAGATTGACGCCTTCCCACTAGATCCTGAGCACAACAGTGACCAGGACAATGATGGTATACCTGATCTATTAGATCCGGATGATGATAATGATGGGGTGCCAGATAGAACAGATGTCTTCCCCTATGATCCCACAGAGAGTGAGGATACAGACTCCGATGGTATAGGTAATAACGCAGACCCTGATGATGATAATGACGGCTATCCTGATGTAATTGAAATTAGAGCAGGAACAGATCCTTTAGATGATGAAGATTTTCCGGAAGACTCTGATTCAGATGGAGTTTCTGATATTGAAGAATCAATTTTAGGAACGGATCCAGATAATCCTGATACTGATGGTGATGGGGTGAACGATTTTGAAGATGCCTTCCCACTTAATCCAGAATATTCAGAGGATACAGATGAGGACGGTATTCCAAACGAAATTGATCCTGACGATGATAACGATGGCGTTCCAGATAGCGAAGATGCCTTCCCAGAAGATCCTCTAGAGCAGTTTGATACTGACGGAGATGGTGTTGGAGACAATAAAGATCTTGATGATGATGATGACGGTTATAGCGATATTGATGAACTACTAGCTGGAACAGACCCAAAAAATCCAAATGAGAACCCTCAGGACAGTGACAACGACGGTGTCTCAGACTTTTTAGAAGAACTTAAAGGTACTGACCCTAATAATCCAGATACAGATGGAGACGGAATCATTGATGGAGAAGATGAGTTCCCACTGGATCCAAACTTCTCAACCGATAATGACAATGACGGTATTCCAGATCCAATAGATGTATACGGAGATAATGATTCTGATGATCTTGGAGATGTTCCAGATATCGATGATGATAATGACGGTATTACTGATGTTGCTGAAAATGTATTTGTAACCTTCTATCAGGACTTTAATATCTCTATTGGGATCGGACTCTTTGAATCAGGTGGTCCAGGTAAATCAACTCCAATTAACTACACCAATACTCGTCCTAAAACAGATCGTAATGTAGGGAAGTGGAAAGTACGTAAAAAGGTAGTAGGAGGAGCTGATGCAAATAAGGTGAAAATTGTAGGTGGTGAACCTTCCTCAAGCATTACTGAAAGCAAGTATTTTTCTAATGCTTCAACTAAAAACGACTCTGAAGAGGGCTACTTATCTTTTATCAATGTTCCTGATCCAAATAATCCTGATGATGCAAATGGAGATGGGATATATGAGGTAGAAATTGCTTTTGTAAATGTTACTGCTGGAGATCCTAATGTGCCTATTCCGATGACTCCTAATTTTATAGAGATTAATCCCACCAGTAGTGAGATCTTTGAATTAGCAACTGAAGAGACCCCTATTGAAGAGGTATCGCCAGATCTAATTAGTTCAGACACAGATGGAGATGGAATAATTAATTCTAAAGATCCAGATGATGACGGAGATCATATTTACAGTGAATTTGAAGGGTCAATAGCACAAGGAATAATAGAAGACATTATTGGTGGTACTGGTATTCTTGATTCAGATGGAGATGGGTTTGCAGATTTCTTAGATCCAGATGATGACAATGATGGTATATTTAGTCTTTTCGAAGGAACTGATCCCGATGGTGATTTTGATCCTGCTGATGCTATTGATAGTGATGGTGATGGTACTTCAGATTACCTGGATACAGATGATGATAATGATGGGATTCTTTCTATTGATGAATTGCCAGATGATGATAACGACGGTAATCCATCAGATGCTCTGGACTTTGATAATGATGGGATTGCTGATTACTTGGACACAGATGATGATAATGATGGAATACCTACCCGATATGAAATTCAAATTGAATCTATTGACTATGGATTAGATACCGATAGAGATGGAATTCCAGATTATCATGATTTGGATGACGATGGCGACGGAGTGCCAAGTATTGATGAGATTACATCTCCTGGAGAGAGCTTTGCTCTAGATACAGACAATGACGGTATCCTAGATCATGTAGATACCGATGATGATGGGGATGGTCTTTTAACCATTGATGAAGATTTAAATGGAAATGGAGATCCCCGCGATGATGATACTGACTTTGATGGTAAAGCCAATTATTTAGAATCCAATCTACTTGATTCAGATGCAGACGGTGTTGTGGATCAATTAGACAGTGTAGATAATGATCCTTATAATGACCAGGATGGTGATGGCTTCCCTAATCTGGATGAGAAAATAGCGGGAACAGATCCACTGATACCAAACAGCTTCCCTCAAGGATTTAGTAATCCTTCACTTAGAGCCTCGATTGAGATTGTAAACTTCTTCTCTCCAAATGGAGACGGAATGAATGACACCTGGCAGGTTAGAGAGATTGATCGCTATCTAGATAATCAAGTGTGGATTTATTCAAGAACAGGTAGAGAATTGATTAGCTTTAAACCATATAACAATGACTGGAATGGTCAACTGGACGGTATAGAACTCCCCGCAGGAAGTTATTATTACAGAATTGATCTGGATGGAAATGGCAGTGTAGATTTTGAAGGGTGGTTTTATTTAACAAGATAAAGATGATAAAAAACAGAGTTTTATTTTTATTACTTAGTTTACCATTGCTAAGTTTTGGTCAACAAGAGTCATATTATTCATTATATCGATATAATATGAATGTCATTAATCCTGCCTATGCAGGTGCAGATGCAGCCAACATGTTTTCTTTTACAACAAGGAGACAGTGGGCATCAGTTCAGGACGCTCCAAACACATTAGCTTTTGCCTTTTCATCAGCCAGAGAAAATAATGTTGGGCTTGGAATATCTTTAGTTTCAGATAAAGTTTTTATAGAACAACAAACCTTTGCGTATGTCGACTTTTCTTACAAGCTTCAAATGAGTGGAGAGTCACTGTTATTTTTGGGACTTAAGGGAGGGGGAAATTTTTATAATGCTGATCCTACAAACTTAAGCACTTATCAATCGGTGGGAGACCCAAGCCAGGTAAGTTTAAGTAAGTTTAATCCCAATATAGGGGCTGGTGCTTATTTAAAAGGGACTAACTATTGGGTTTCTTTTTCTATACCACGTCTTTTTAATGTAAAAAGAGACACTGATAATCTTGCTATAACAGCAAAGGATCGTGTTCATACTTATCTTGGAGGAGGGGTTGATTTAGCTGTTTCTAACGGAGTTTTGATTAAGCCATCTGTTATGATTAGAAAAGTAAAAGGTCTTCCAACTACAGCGGATATCTCGGGAATGATTAGTTGGCAAAATCAGTTTGATATTGGACTCTCTGTTAGAACCAATAGCTCAATGGCTCTTATGAGTATGATATCCTTAGGAATGTTTGATGTTGGATATGCCTATGAGACACCAACAGATAACGGGCTATCTCAGCTTAATTTAAGAACACATGAATTGGTTTTTAGAATTAACCTAGGGGAAGGAGATCAAACTTCTAAAGAGGGACCTGCTCCCCAAGAATAATTTTTTTCGAAAGATTAAATAAAAAAACAACTATGATTGATGTACTTCTAATTTCACTTATAATTTTCACCCTAATAATCTTATTTTTATTTTGGTATGCAAAATACACATCAAAATCTGGCTTTAGCATTGATGAAAATAAAAATGAAATACCAGATTCTTGGGAGAAAAAATTTGGAATTCTTTTTAAATTAAAGAATTTTATTATTTTAATACTAGGAATAACAATTGGCTTTTTACTAAATAATTCAAGTTTATTTACTTCATAAACATAGTTTAAAACCACATTATGGAAAAGTCATTTAGCGTTTCAAGAAATAGAATGAGGTTCTTAGAATCAATCGTCAAAATATTTAGTTTTTCATTTTACCAAACAAGAAGAGAAAGTATCAATAAAAAAAGAAAAGTTAATATAGTTCAGGAACTATAAAAAGTAGCATCCAAAAATCTTAATATAAAGCGTAGGACAACAATGGCAAAAGCAAGCAAAAAAAAGCTCTTTTTTAAATTGCTCAATCCACGATACCACTTGTAAAATCTGTTGATCATTTACGCCTTAAAATACATAAAGATTACAAAGTCCTCAAATACTCAGAGATACTTCGTGCTTCCTCGTTAGTTAAGTTTTGATTGAGCATCATCACATTATTATATTCTTTAAGCAAGGCATTTGCGATTGGGTCATCTTTTAACATTTCTGTTGGGTTTAAAAGCATATTCATAACCCATTCTGGACTTCTTCTATTATAGATTCCTTGCATTGCTGGACCAATCAATTTCCTATTCGCCATATGGCAAGCGGTACATTTTTGTGTAAAGACAGCTTTTCCTTGATCCGCTAAGTCATTATCAATAGAACCACTAAAATCAACACTTTTAATGGGACCTATTCCTTTATTGTCTAGATCAACAGGCACCGAGGATTCCCCAGCTGAATAGGCTTTCTTTTCTTCTTTTTGAGTTCGGTTGTATTCAAAACCTTTTTTCTTCTCTTCAGAAGAGCCACAACTCATTAAAAAGGCAAGTCCAAAAAACAGTATAATTTTTTTCATGGTATTAAATTTTGTTAAAAATAGAAAAAGAATAGATTTACAGGAAAATTGAAGGCATGTTTTTAAAAGAATTTGAAATCCGATGGAATGATTTGGATGCAAATAGACATTTAGCTAACGTTTCCTATTTAGCATATGCAGGAGAAACGAGGATGGCTTTTTTACAATCAATGGGAATTTCATATCAAACATTGATTGAACTGGGAATAGGCCCCATTGTATTTTACGAGCACCTTTATTATTTTAAAGAAGCTTTGCCTGGTCAGAACATAAGAGTATCGGTGTCTCTTGCAGGGATGAGTAAAGGGGGAACATTCTTTGAATTCGAGCATAATTATTATGACGAAAAAGGGACTAATCTTGCACGTTGTGAAATGATGGGCGCTTGGATGAATCTAAAAACTAGAAAATTAGCAGAACTTCCCCCTACTTTACTTTCTCAATTCCAAGAAGTAAATAAATCAGTAAATTACAAGGAACTTACAACTAAAGACACTCGAAAATGGAATAAAATTCCAAAAGATTTAAACTTATAATGCTACTATGACTTATAAACTTCCACTTTTTCTTATCCTTTTGAGTTTTTCTCACATGACCTTTGGTCAAGAAGCTCCAACCATAGAAAAGCAATACATTAAGGCCATTGAAAAACTAGCAAAAAACAAAAAGATTCAAAAGGCATTTGAATATATCAAAGCGATGGACGCGACAACAATGGAGCGTCACATTGAATTGACTGAAATCGAAGCGCCTCCTTTTAAAGAAGAAAAACGGGCTCTTGTGTATGAAGATTATTTTAGAACCTTGGGATTAGATTCTGTCTGGATTGATGAAGTTGGAAATGTATTAGGTCTTTATAAGGGATCTGAAGGGAAACGAACTGTTGCATTGGATGCACATTTGGACACTGTATTTCCAGAAGGAACAGATGTAAAAGTTCGAGTTAAAAATGACACTCTTTTTGCACCAGGCATTGGAGACGATACAAGAGCATTAAGTATGTTATTAACCATTATTGAGTCTATGAAAGCCACAAACATTCAGCCTAAAGATAATATCTTATTTGTAGGAACTGTAGGGGAAGAAGGTTTGGGGGATTTAAGAGGTGTAAAACACCTATTTAGAGACAACGGTCCTCAAATTGATAGTTGGATTGCCATAGATGGAGGTGAAATTGGACGGGTAAACAATAAAGGCTTGGGATCGTACCGATATCGAGTCATATTTAAAGGCCCAGGAGGACACTCTTGGGGCGCTTTTGGGTTAGCCAATCCTCATCATGCACTAGGAGAAGCCATCAGTAATTTTGTAGCAGCAGCAGATGTCTATACAGCCGAGGGACCCAAAACCAGCTATAATGTTGGAGTTATCTCTGGAGGGACATCCATTAACTCTATTCCTTTTGAGTCTATTATGGAAATTGACATTCGATCTATAGACCCCTCACGCCTTGATGCTATGGAGGTCTTGTTGGAGGAAGCTGTAAATAAAGCTTTAACCCACCAAAATGGTATAAAACGTCAAGGACCTAACTTGACTGTTTTAATAGATAAAATTGGAAACCGTCCTTCTGGTGAACTTTCTGATTCACTTCCCTTGATTCAAAGGGTACTTGCAGCTACCTCTTACTTTGGAGCGAAACCCTATCTTACAAGAGGTTCTACAGACTCTAACATCCCAATTGCCAAAGGGATTCCTGCAGTAACCATTGGACGTGGAGGAAAAGGAGGGAAAGCTCATTCGTTAGATGAATGGTGGTTAAATGATGAGGGATATAAAGCCATTCAACTGGCAATGCTCATTGTATTATCTGATTCACAGCTAGTTAAATAATTAAGTGTCTCAGAATTTTATTTGAAAAGTAGGCGTATCGTATTATTTTATTTAGACTTAACAGCCTAAATCTTCTAAAATGTAAAACAAAATGTAGATGCAATTCTCAATCGTATCCAAAGTGAGGAGGGGTCTTCAGGTTTTATGCCAAGAAACGGAAATAAATTTTCTGATGTAGATATTGTATTGATCCAGCAATGGAAAGAGGACGGATTATTCAATTAACTAGTTTTTGGTAAGTGTAAGTTAATTCAAGGGGTATTAACCTTCTTCAACAGCAATTTTTTTAGACACTAAATACACTCCAAGAAAAACCAACAAACAAGCAGAAATTTTCACAGCATCTAAAGTATCGTTTCCAGTAAAAACAGCATAAACTATGGTAATTAAAGGTTGGAGATATGTAAAAGCTCCAATAGTGGTTGCAGGTAAAGTTTTAAGTGCATAAACATTCAACAGATAAGTCAAAAAAGTCGTGCCTATGATGACAAATCCCATACGCCAAATTGCATCAAAGGGCAGCGTACTCCATGAAACAGCACTAGCCTCTGGATATGTGATGGGAAAAGTTAAAAAGACACCCAATAAAAACATCCATTTCATTAATGTTATTGTATTATATTTTTTTGTTAGTGGCTTTACAATAACCAAATAAGCTCCATAACTAATTGAATTAATTAACATCATGGAGTTACCTAAAGGAACATTAGGGGCATTACTTACTTGAGATGCATTTCCATATAAAATTAAAAGTAGGGCTCCAGAAAACCCTAATGTTATCCCCAAAAACTTGAGCTTAGTAAGCTTCTCTTTAAGAAAAAAAGCAGAAAGAATTAAAATAATAATAGGTGTTAGGGTTACAATCACGCCACTGTTAATGGGTGTAGAAAGCTGTAGGCCTTTAAAAAACATGAGCATATTGATACACATTCCCAAAAGGGCTCCCAAGAAAATTCGTAGATAATCTTTGCGCTCTATTTTTTCTTTTGGAGTAAAGAGGCTAACCGTCCAAAAGAGGATGGCAGCACCTACAACACGCAACATGATAAATCCAAAAGCACCAATATAATGTGGCATAACAACCTTGGCAATGGTGTGATTCATTCCGTAAATGGTAGTTGCACCCAGTGCTGCAAAAAGTGCGAGGACTCTACTGTTCATTGATAAAGGCTTTGGCTTCAGCAATTACTTTACCGGTGTTTCCAACAAACAATTTAGAATCGTAAAGCAATACTGGGCGCTTCAAAAAAGTATAGTGTTCAAGTAATAAGGCTTTGAAATCTCCTTCATATAACACTTGTTCTTTTAAGTTTCTCTGTTTGTAAAGTTGTGCTCGTTTACTAAAAAGCACTTCGTAACTCCCCGCTAGAGTGTGGAGTTGTTCCAATTGAGGTGCCGTTAATGGACTTTTTTTAATATCGATTTGTGTTACACTTGAATCAAGTTTAAGTTCAGCTTGAATTCGTTTACAGCTGTCACAGCTACTCAAAAAATAAAAAACACGCATTTTAGATTATTTAGGTTACAAAGAAAAATGATTTTTATTGAAAAACAGGCGTTTTGCATAAAATCAAATACCTTTACAGCGATTATCACATGCCCTAAAAAAACAAGTTAAAATGAAAGATAAGTTACATTTCAATAGCGCAACCATTCACGGAGGGCAAGAGCCTGACAAAGCGTATGGGGCAGTAATGCCGCCTATTTACCAAACCTCTACTTATGCGCAAACCACACCAGGAGGACACAAAGGGTTTGAGTACAGTAGAACTCATAATCCAACACGCCAAGCACTTGAAAAATCTTTGGCAAGTATAGAAGCAGGAAAATATGGTTTTGCTTTTAGTTCAGGTTTAGCCGCTATGGATGCGGTATTAAAACTATTGAAACCTGGAGATGAAATTATATCAACCGATGATTTATATGGTGGTTCTTATAGACTTTTTACTAAAATTTTTGAAGACTTTGGATTAAAATTCCACTTTGTTGGAATGGATGATCCAAAAAACATAGCTTCTTTAATCAATGAGAACACTAAATTAATTTGGGTGGAAACGCCAACCAATCCCATGATGAATGTGATTGATATTCAAGCGATCTCTTCTTTGGCAAAAGAGCACAAAGTTTTAGTTGCCGTTGATAATACATTTGCCTCACCTTATCTCCAACAGCCACTTACATTGGGAGCTGATATTGTAATGCATTCTGCTACAAAATATTTAGCGGGACATTCCGATGTTGTTTTAGGGTCTTTGGTGGTTGAAGAAAAAGAGCTAGCAGAGCGCATTGGATTTATTCAAAACGCAAGCGGCGCAGTATGCGGCCCCATGGATAGTTTTTTAACACTCAGAGGAATAAAAACGCTACACGTTAGGATGCAACGACATTGTGAAAATGCTACAGCAATTGCAATGTATTTAAAAAAACATCCAAAAATAGAAAAAGTGTATTGGCCTGGATTTGAGGACCATCCCAATCATGGTGTTGCAAAAGTCCAAATGACAGACTTTGGCGGGATGCTATCCTTTGTAACAAAGGGAGCTGATTATAATGCCGCAATAAAAATTGTGGAGCAATTAAAATTATTTACCCTAGCTGAATCTTTGGGAGGTGTTGAAAGTTTGGCAGGACATCCAGCCAGTATGACCCATGCCTCTATTCCAAAAGAAATAAGAGAAAAAAGTGGTGTAGTAGATGCATTAATTCGTTTGAGTATTGGTATTGAGGATGTACGAGATTTGATAGCAGATTTAGAACAAGCCATAGGATAAGAATGAAGCTGGTTAAAAACAAAAACATATATTTTGCTTCCGATCAGCATTTTGGGGCTCCCACTCCAGTGGCTAGTAAAGTGCGTGAAACGGTTTTTTTGAAGTGGTTGAATCACATTCAAAACGATGCAGCAGCTTTGTTTTTAGTGGGAGATTTATTTGATTTTTGGTTTGAATACAAAACAGTAGTTCCCAAAGGCTTTGTCAGAATATTAGGAAAGCTTGCCGAGTTTGTGGATCAAGGAATTCAAGTTCATTTTTTTGTAGGGAATCATGACTTGTGGATGAAAGATTATTTTGAAACAGAATTAGGAATTCCTGTTTATCATAAACCAAAAGAATTTATTCTTGAAAACGCTCATTTTTTTATTGGACATGGAGATGGACTAGGACCAAAGGATAGAGGTTATAAGCGAATGAAAAAAATATTCACCAACCCCTTAGCAAAAAGACTTTTTCAAGCGCTTCATCCCGATTGGGGGGTCAAGTTAGGGCAGTATTTTTCTGTTAAAAATAAA
>Ga0233395_1001239_pt1 | contig 12490 bp, 6 predicted proteins | sample 27DmetaG_FD_186029 | JGI IMG/M metagenome (GOLD analysis project Ga0233395, IMG submission 186029) | Seawater microbial communities from Monterey Bay, California, United States - 27D | ecosystem: Environmental > Aquatic > Marine > Coastal | place: USA: California | collected 2016-10-12 | reverse complement strand
CCAATCTGCAAGCGGTGATTCAGATTGATTTGGCCACCAGAGCTCCTCTAGACCGGCAGTCAGGGCTTTAGGAAGGTCTCTTGTTAAAACGGTTCTCAAAAGTGACTTTGGACTTTCGTTCTTTAAGTTCAGTAAATGGGAGGCGGCATCATGTTTTGGCATAAGATTAATCGTTACTGCATCACCAGGATTCCAGTAGCTAGAAATTTGAAGAATTGCCGGACCACTGATACCGCGATGCGTAAAAAGCATGTCTCCCGTAAAGCTGATGCCATTGCACGAAGCAGTAATGGAAGCCGAGCAACCGGCTAAGCTTTTGCACAAAGACAATATTTCGTCGCTGAACATAAATGGGACGAGGCCCGCACTAATGCCTGTTATTGTCAGGCCAAACGCCCGCGCAATAACATAGCCGATGTCACTGCCTCCGAGGGTTGGCACCGACAGGCCGCCACTTGCCACAACTAGCGAGGAACACGACAAAACCTCTACAGTCTCTTCATTGACTGTTGATAACTTGACTGAGTAAAAACCTGATGTCTTCCGAGTAACAGACTTTACCTTAGCTGAGGTCCGGATAGTAACATCATGGTCCACACATTCGTTTGTAAGAAGGGTGACTATATCGCGGGCAGTGTGCTTACAAAAAAGCTGACCATTCTTACGCTCCTCGTACTCTAAATCATTGCGTTCGACTAGACTGATAAAGTCATTCTCAGTGTATTGACTGAGCGCGGATTTACAAAAATGAATATTGTTGGACACAAAATTTTCAGGTTCTACTTTTCGATTGGTAAAGTTACACCGACCACCACCGGACATTAAAATCTTTTTACCTATTTGATTCGCACTCTCAAGGACAAGCACTTTTTTGCCTCTTATAGCGGCTGTTGCTGCACAGAACAATCCGGCAGCTCCTCCGCCTATAATTATTACTTCCCAAGGATTGTCGCAGCGAGACGTGCTATTTTTCATTGGCTATAAAGAAAATATAGTGTTCTTTGAGATTCATTTCACAGATCATCATTAAGACTTTTAAACTCTCCATTGGCTATAAGAGAACTCAATTCTCTATACCCACCCACTGAATGGTCATCAACAAAAATTTGCGGCATGGTTCTTTGCCCCGATTTTGTCATGATCTCTGTCATCAATTTCTCATCGCCCTCTAAGTTTATCTCGTCAAATTGATAGTCGTGGGCGCGCAGTAGCTGTTTTGCTGCGTTGCAGAAACTGCAAAGGTCCTTAGTGTAGACAGTTATTTTTCTCATGTTTTTCTCAACGTTAAAGGTTAAGTTTCAATTTAGTTTTTTTGCTCTAATCTTCCGGCCTTTTATTTTAGTCTCTGAGAGTATTTTTAGAGCGGCTTTTGATGCGGTATTTTTGATCGCAATATAGCTCATGTTTTCTAAGATGTTTATTTTCCCCAGAGACTCTCCTACAATTTCTCTGGTCGCCGTTAAGGCGCCCACGAAGTCTCCTGCGCTTATTTTATGTTTTCTCCCCGAATTTATAAATAAGGTTGTGTTTGGTGGATATAATTTGAACTCGGCTTCTCTTTTCTGTGCTGGTATGTCCTTAATTTCTATACTGACTTCTAACAATTTCATAATACGTTTGAAGCGATATTCTTCATTGGGTAGAACAAGACTTACTGCCAGGCCCCCGAGACCCGCTCGACCGGTTCGTCCCATGCGATGGATATAGGTCTCCGCTTCGGCCGGTAGCTCATAGTTAACAACTAACTCCAGTTTCTCAACGTCTATACCTCTGGCGGCAACATCAGTTGCCACCAGGATTGAGGTGCTATGATTGGCGAATCGAATTAGAGTTTGGTCCCGATCAAATTGTTCGAGATCACCATGCAGGCTCAGCGCATGATGTCCGATCTTGATTAGGTCAGCTTGGAGTTGTTGAGCCTGAGCTTTTTGGTTGCAGAATATCAGCGTCGACCCAGGTTTAGTCTCTTTAAGAATGGAATTCAGTTTTTCTAGGCGATTGTCTCTAGATGCGTGATAAAACTCTTGCTTAATGCTGGCGCTTTTAGCTGATGATTGTATGGTGAGTGTCGTAGGTTGCTGTTGATAGGAGGAACTTATCTTTAATATTTCTTCTGGATACGTAGCTGAAAACAATAGCGTCTGCCTTTCGTCAGGACACTCTTGAATAATTATTTCGATGTCGTCAATGAAACCCATGCTCAACATTCGATCAGCCTCATCGAGGACGATAGCTGATGTGTTTTTTAGGTTTAGGCTGCCTTTTTTTAAATGCTGAAGAAGTCGGCCGGGTGTTCCCACAATGATATGGGGGTGTCTTTTAAGTGAATTTAGTTGAGTTCCGAGGGGCTTCCCTCCGCATAGAGTAAGAAGCTTGATGTTTGGCATAAATTTAGCCAATTGACGAATTTCTACGCTCACCTGATCCGCGAGCTCTCTTGTCGGACAAATTACTAAGGACTGAGTGGAATAACTCTTAGGATCTAACGCGTTGAGTATGCTAAGTCCAAAGGCGGCAGTTTTGCCACTTCCTGTTTCAGCTTGCGCGAGAATATCTCTGCCTACTAGGGTAATTGGTAGGCTTTCAGCCTGTACGGCAGTCATTTTCTCATAGCCCAAGGAATCAAGGCTTTTCAGTAATTCAGCTCTGAGCGAGAGAGACCTAAAATCAGAGCTTTGCGGTTTGTGTGGTGCCACCTATCAATCCTGCTTAATACCGGGGGAGCATGATAGCAGTTTACAAAGTATCGTATCCACGGTTTGTCTGGGTCTTCTTCATCGGATAAAAAAAGGGAGGGGCTAAATAAGCTCCTCCCTTTTCGTTGGCAAAAATTCTATGCCATTTTCTTTGGTCGTACTGGACTAGAAGTCAACGTTTAGACGACCGAAGTAATAAGCACCTTGCCATGTTACGGAAGTACCTGAGTTGTAGAGTCTACCGCAACAGAAGTCGCTAAGTTCATCCTGATCCGGATACTCATCAAAGATATTACGTCCGCCAATTGAGAGTCGCACATTTTCGTTGACCTGATACTGCGCCTCTATGTCAGTGAAAATATTGGAATCGGCGGTTTGAACTCTGAACGGATTCCTATTTGAATTCTCCCATTCGCCATAGTAGTTAAGTCGACCGATTAGCGTAAGGTCTCCAGCTGTATGTCTCGCAGAGTAAACACCCCGCCACCTAGAGTCAGTGTTCAAGAAGTCAAATTGATCCTCTATGTTCAAGTAGGCACTTGGGTCCGAGTCAAAATCTGTCTCATTGAAGTTTACAGAGGCAGTTAGCAGCGTTGTACCCGCACTCCAGCTGAGTGGATAAGTTGCAACAAAATCCATACCTCTTGTTTCTGTGTCAAATGCGTTAGCGAAGTAGAATACGCCGCCAATCGTATTTGCTCCTGCAACACCCGCTGCATCTAACTTCAAGTAGTTGGCATAAGCATCGCCTGAAGTTGGATCGGTAGACACGTCTTGCGTAGAGATTGCATTGAATCGGTCCTCAAGTTGAATTCGATAAAAATCCAAGGTGAAATCCAATTCTCCAAGTGAGCCAACTAATCCCAAGCTTAGGTTTTCAGACAGCTCTGGCTTAAGCGCACTTGCGCCAAGAGCCTGGGCAACTGGTCCACCTGCGGGGAATAAGCCGGTCGCTACTGGGAGACCATCTGGTAAACGAGTAGATACGTTGATTGTGCCTTGTTGACCTGGTGTAGGTGCTCTGAAACCAGTGCCTATCGAGCCGCGAAGTGAAATCGTGTCCGACAGGTCTAGCTGCGCAGCTAGCTTGTAAACAAGCTCTTTGTCAAAGTCGCTGTAGTCCTCATAGCGGATTGCGCCTTGAAGGAATAAAGCGTCGGTGACATCAGCACTAAGATCTGCATATAACGCCGTGGAGTCGCGTTCATAGCGTTGAGAAAATTGCGGTGAGTAACCGGGGAATCCATTCGAGCCCACGCCTACAACTTGATAAACAGGATCGCTGGAGTCAGCACAATTTAGCGTCGAGCCGGCAGCAATTACGCTTGCTCCAGCAGCACTGGCTGTCATATCAGCGTTACAAAGTCCGTGGGGGTCCTTCACGGAATAAGGACCTGCAACATAAGAATCAGGTTCTCCCGCAACGACTTCATAGGCCTCATCCAGATAACTTGCGCCAAACGCTAAGACTGTATTGTCAAAACCCGAGTCAAGCTCCATTGAGAAATCGGCTTGAAACTGAGTTTCTTCGTTAATTAGGTTGCCCGGCCTAAATGACTCTTTAGACAATGGACCCTGAGATGGGTTTATGGTGTTCGAAAGCGTATAGGCGATTTCGTTTTCGCCGCGCCGACCACTAAAGTCGTAGCTAAGCCCACCATCAGTCTCACCTTTTAATCCGCCGACAAAAGAGAAGTCGGTGATTTCTCCAAAGAACCGTGGGGTAAATCCACCGGGATATTTTTCCAAAGGGCTGTAAATAGATCCGTCAGCCTCTCTAAGATCCTCGATGGTTCCGTTACCTGGATACCGGTAGAAAAAGCCGCCGTCGCCTTCACTGTCAGAATGATTAGCGTAACCATAGAGCTCACTGTTTTCGCCCACCTGAAGGCCGGCGTTAACGAACACTCGTGTAGCCTCGGTGTTTGGTTGCCCCCAGGGTTGCACAACATTCCCGGGGCCAGTGTTGGGGTTTCTGCTCTTTAGCCCTGCTCGGTATGCGTCGTCTCCGTCCGTGTCCACGCACCACCAAGATTCACAATATTGCTCTCCTCTGACGGTGGCGTCTTGTTCAGAAAACTCGGCAGAGATATTCAAAAAGCCGTTTTCGCCCAATGAAAAACCGATATTTCCAGCAATGGTTGTCTGATCTCCGTCACCCTCGCTGAACCCGCCTTGGTCCACTGAAAAACTTGCGCCCTCATTACTGTCCTTCAGAATAAGGTTGATCACGCCAGCAATCGCGTCTGATCCGTACTGAGCGGCCGCGCCGTCTCGGAGTACTTCGACGTTTTTTAGTGCGATTGAAGGAATGGTTGCTAAGTCTGGCCCCTGACTGCCTGCGCCACCAATTTGTACAAGAGAAGCTCTGTGCCTTCGCTTAGAATTGACTAAGACCAAGGTCTTATCTGTTGGCATACCCCGCAGCTCAGCAGGGCGGATGAAAGAGGCTCCGTCGCTGATTGGCTGCCGGCCGATATTAAATGAGGGAACCAAAGTTTTGATAATGTCGTTGGTGTCCGTGAATGAGACAGCCTCAAGGTCGTCAGCACCAAAGACATCTATCGGTACTGGTGAGTCTGACACTGTTCTCGGTCTTCCCCTTGCCCCTGTAACGACTATTTCTTCGAGCATGGCGTTGTTCGTATCTTGCGCAAAGACCAGTGGTGAGAGGCCAGCTGGTAAAAGCAAGCTCAGAGCGATGGCCGATGGCAGCACCCTCCGAGTGGGTTTGTTTCGGTTTGGCATGTATTTCTCCCCTTTGAGAACTGTTTTTCTTGGAACACTTGCGTGTTGTTGATCCAACCTCCAAAAAACATCAGCTTGAACTACATGCCAAGTTCATACCTGAACTCAAGCAAATCTGGAAGATCCGCATTAAGCATACACAAAAAAAGGGAGGGGAGAAACATTTCTGTATCTCCCCTCCCCAGTCTTGATTTTCCTAATTAACTACGTCTGCGTTCGCAGACGTCTTAATTAGAAGTCTACGCGGAATCTTGCGTAAACAAAGCGACCTTCGATACCCCAAGGTGTGCTGCCAACATAGGTGTTACCAGAACCGACAGTTCCGTCCATGTTTTGCATTTCCAAGGCGCCGTCTTCGTCGAACGCATTGTTTGCGCCGACAATTACGGTGTAGTTATCGTTGAACGTGTATGCGGCTTCTAGATCCACTACGTTCTCACCACTGTAACACTCGTCCTTGTTGATTGCGCAGTTCAGCATATAGTTCGTGCCGTTTGCACCACGAGGACTTGTGTCGCCGCTCCAGTTGGAGTCGATCCAGTCATCGTAAGTACGCAAACGCGCTAGGAAACGGAAGTTATCAATAAAGTGGTTGTACGTGAATACACCACGATTTTGAGGGTTCTGATTCTCAAGTCCAACAACTCGGTTTCTGTTAACTTCAGAACCTGCGTTGTCAACTTCAGTCTCAGTCCAGTTCCATGCTGCTACCAAGTTTCCGTTACCCATTCCACCGAAGTCTAGGTTCCACGTACCCACTAGGTCGATGCCTTGTGTCGTAGTTGCGAAGTCATTCGTGTAGAAAGAAACTGAACTCAAGTCAGCTGCTCCGGGAACACCAAGTTCCTGCAAGCAAAGGGCAAGGTTACCAGCTGGATTAGCGCGAGCGCCCGGACAGGCAACGCCTGAGGGTACAGCTCGTCCAGCGATGTTAATAGTACCTGTAGCCGCAATACGATCCTCAAGCTCAATGTTGAAATAATCAAGAGTCACGTTAATGTCTCCTGTAACATCCCAAACAAAACCAGCTGAGAAGTTCTTCGCGTCTTCCGGCTTAAGGGCAGACGCACCAAGGAATCCAGCAATTGGATTTGTTGGTGGAATCTGACCACGCTGTTGTAACTCACCGTCAACTGTTATCGTTGAAAGCTTAGTTACATTTTCCTGACCTGGGGTAGGAGCCCTGAAGCCAGTGTTGTATGAAGCACGAACTGAAAGGTCATCAGTTAAACGGTACCGACCCTGAACCTTAAAGTTTGTAGTGTCACCGAAGCTTTCGAAATCTTCGTATCGCAAAGCAACACCAGCAGTAAATGCATCAGTTAGGTCCGCCTCTATATCAGTATAGAACGCGTAGTTCGATCGGCCCCAATAACCAGATTGCTCTGGACTGAAACCGGCAAAGCCATGCGCACCAATACTAAGGTTGATCATTGGTGTTGTGCCATCTGAGTAGAAGTTGTTGCCCTTGGTGTTCTGGAAGGCGAAGCGTCCAGCATTCCAAGAGTTCTTCTCTCCAACGAGAGTCTCAAACCGCTCGTCACGCCACTCACCACCGAATGCAACACTGAGATCAGATGCTAGGCCATCAACTGGAGTCGTGTAAACGAAGTCTACGTTGACGTTAGTTTCAGACTGAACGTTTGAACCAATGTCGAAGTTTCGCTGTAGCTCTCCGTTAACAAAACCGTCAGGACCGTTCGAAGGGTTCCAAGTGTTGTTTAGAAGGAATGAAACGGCGTTTCGACCGTAGCTGAAGCTAACATCATAAGTAAGATCCGAGCTGACGTTGCCTCGGATACCGCCCACGATGCTAGCGTCTTTAAGCTGACCGCCAAACTGTGGAGTGTAACCGCCCGGAACCGCTTGGTTCATCAACCAGCAATTTCCTGGAAGTGCGGCCATAGCCGCAGCGTCCGCGGCAACTGCAGCCTGATCCAGAGGAACACCATTTCCGCCTGATCCTGGTGAAGTTAATGCAGGGCAGTTCGATGTGTAATTAGTCTCGCCACCTTTGAGATTTGTGTCAACAACCGCTCGAGTGCTTCCGTTTGTGTAAACACCAGATCGACTGTTCGGGTTTCGAAAATAAAATCCGCCCAATGTCTCGCGAGAACCGTAGTTACCAAACGCATAAACTTCCATGTCGTCGCTAACTTCGATACCTGAATTAAAGAAGACGTTCCAGTTGTCAAGGTACTCTGGACCGCCCCAAACTTGCGCATAAGGAGAAGCAACATTTGCTTTTTGCGCGGCGTTGCCGTTAGCAAGCAAATTTGTCGCGTCTGTTCTTTGAGTAGATCGACTAGTTGGGTCTTGCTCCATCCACGAGCCCGTGATGTTCAAGAAGCCGTCGTCGCCAAGTGGCAGACCAATGTTACCCATGATCTGGCTCAAACCACCGTCACCTTCCGCAAATTCTCCGGTACGGGCTTCAAGTGTGAAGCCTTCCGCTGAATCGTTAAGCTGGAAGTTGATAACTCCAGCAATTGCATCTGAACCATACTGAGCGGCCGCACCGTCACGCAAGATTTCAGTTTGCTTAATTGCTAGAGCGGGAATAGCCGAGATGTCAGCTCCTTGTGATCCTGAGGAGAGCGATCCTCCAAGTTCCGCAATAACACCTGACCGATGTCGTCGCTTTCCATTAACTAGGATAAGAACATTATCAGGTGGAAGTCCGCGAAGGTTTGCTGGACGCACTAAGGTCGCTGCATCAGAAATTTCGTTTCTTGCAACGTTGTATGATGGGACGGTTGTTTTTAGCATTTCGTCTAAGTCAGCAGAGCCCATGTTCAAAAACTCTTCGCCGCTTATAACGTCTACAGGTACTGAAGAGTCCGTGGCGCTGCGTTGTGCTCGTCTTGAACCGATCGTAACGATCTCCTCGACGATACCGTCCGCTTGTTGCGCAAGCACGAGTGGCGAGAAGCCAGCTGGTGCAAGCAGACCAAGCGCTATGGCTGTCGGGAGAACCCGCCTTGCCATTGTAGGTCTATTTGTCATTTACTTTCCCCTTGTAAGATTGTTTTTCTTACCGTCTATATAGATTAAATTGCATGCATGCCTATAAAGGTAAAGCCGACTTTTCGTCCCTTAGTGAGACTGTTTTCTGTTGGCGCACCTTTTTAGCCAGCGCGAATTCTACGTAAAAAACCGTAAAAAGTATATTTTTAAGTCGTAAATTCTTTATTATTTGATTATTTTTAGTGCCTGGTCAGATTCTCAGGCACAATATGTAGTAAACTGCATAGTATAAGATGAACTAGAGGCTATATAATTGATTTTTAGAATAATTTCATGATTTCTCTCCGGCACCGGATCATAAGGTGTGATTTTTCACTATGCTGTTTAGTCAGCCTGAAAGGCAATTTACTCTTTTTTTTGCTATTGTTACTTTGCTCATCGAATAAATAAAAACGGATTGCAAGCCGTGTCTGAGCAAGTAAAGACCTCGAAGGAGAATAATTTTGATTGCGTGGTTTCGGCTGAGAGTCGTTATGAAGTCAGAGATGGGTTTCGCAGAACCACGGCCGCTCTTGATTGGTCTTTTCGTGGCATTTCTCCTTTTGTCAGCTACTCTGCAAGCGCAGATCGTGACAGAAGACTTTTTACGTCGGGTCATGCCGGATGCAACGAGTTTTGGATTAAAAAGTGGAGAGCCTCCGGTGTATCCGGCGTACAGGCAAACCGGCAATGCGGCCAACCCAGAGCTTATCGGTTATATATTCGAGACAAAAGATTTTCCACCTCCAGAAATTGGTTACAGCGGCCCGATTGAGGTGCTTGTTGGCATGAATCTCGAGGGGACCTTGACGGGGACTGAAATTCTTTTTTATCGAGAGTCTTACAAGAGCATTCGGGGCGACTTTCTTAACACAGAGCGGTTCCCTCAACAGTTTAAAGATAAATTTATTGGAGACGGGTTTCGAGTTGGTCGAGATGTAGATGGGGTTTCGCGCGCAACAATTAGCAGTTGGGCTGCCGCCCGCGGGGTGCGCAATTCTGCTCGAAAAGTAGCGGAGGTTTATCTGGATGTGGATGATGGCGACGATCAAAAATTGATTGCGCTTGACTACTATGCCCAAAAAAATTGGAATCAGCTAATTATGGAAGGGTTAGTAAAAAACTGGCCTATACTGATGTCCGATGGAACAACGCTTGAGCTGACCTTAGCTTTTCTTGGTGAAGAGCAGTTGGGAGAGCTTTTGGTAGGAGCGACTGATTACTCTCGGGCCGAGCGCGAGGCAAGTAGCCGATTGCGCGGAGGGTCGTTGCTAATGGTTGGCATTGACGGCGACTCGTCGACCCCATTTCGCCAGGAGCGATTAGCACTGGGGCAAGCTGGCAACATTGTACAGGTAGAGAGGCGGCGTTTTGTCTATGTGGGTAGTTCTGAAGAGGGAAAAAGCGCGAAGCAAATGCGCTTTGCGGGCGCCGTGATACTGCCAGAAACCTTTGATCTGCGGCAGCCCTTCACCGTTTTTTATAATACAGATCTACAAGTCGACTCGATTAGTGAGCTTGTGCAGATAGACTATGTTTTGCCTCCTCTCGCGCAGACCATCGCTTTTGGGACGGCGCTTCCCGAGCAATTCCGCCCAGATTCACTTAGGCTGATAGCGGGAGCGGATTCGGAAACGTGGGTCTCAATTCTCCTCGATAGCGCTCCTTGGACGGAGATAGCTGCTTTAGTTGTCTTGCTCGGACTTGTGCTTGCTGCATTTCTGACCAAGCTATCGAAGCTTCGTTGGGTTGCATTGACGACAACCTTGCTATATCTCGGATTTGTTAACGGGACGTTTCTCTCGGTTTCTCACCTCACGAATGCTATGAAGCAAGGCCCTTCATTATTTCTTAACGATCTTCCGTTATTGATTATTGTCATATTCACTCTAATCACGACTTTTTTTTGGGGAAGGGTTTTTTGTTCTTCACTTTGCCCATTCGGAGCCTTGCAGGATTTTCTGACCGCAGTAGCTCCTAAGAGTTGGCAGCGCGCTTTGCCTCAGCTTTGGCATGACAGAATGATTTATCTGAAGTATGGGATTCTCGCTTTACTTATTGGGAGCGCCTCTATTTTTCCCGAACTTACGCTTTTCCATTTTTTTGAACCTTTCGGTACAGTTTTTTATTTTAGTCAATCGTTCCTTTTGTGGGGAATCTTACTCGTCTTTTTGGTTGGCGCTGCCTTGGTCCCGAGATTTTATTGCCGGTATGCGTGCCCCCTTGGCGCTGCCCTAGGTATAGGAAGTCTAATTTCCCCCCTCCGGATCAAGCGAGTACCGCAGTGCGAAGTTTGCAAGGTTTGCGAGCAATCCTGTCCAACTGGAGCAATTCGTGTTGAAAAAATTGATTTCAAGGAGTGTGTACGATGCGATATTTGCGAGAGAAAGCTTGCATCTAAAGCGGGAGTTTGCCGTCACGAGATCTCTTCAGTAGCGGCTCGCCATAAGACCTGGGAGCCGATTGCGAGCGGTTAGCTCTCAGCATTTATCTGAAGAAATAAAGTCCGTGCTTTCTAGTCCTCAGATAACCAGGTGAGATCGTCCTCAGCAAGGGTGAGAAGGGCAGTATTTTCCCGCCGATTTTGTTCCGCCTTGCGCGCAGTGGCCAATACATCTTTTGGAATGGTATCGCCGACAACGATTCCGCGCTTTGTGGTCGGCGCAAAATATATCCGGGCGTTGGCCATTTCGTCGGTGGTTGCCGGGCCATAGACAACGTCAGCGGTGGGGTCAGGATTGAAGCGATTGTCGTTAGAATTATCAAACCACCAAGAGAGATGTAGCACGGAACCCGCAGGTAGAAACTTTGGTTCTTTATACTCGTAGAGAAACTGCCAATTAAAGTCGTAGTCCGGAACCCACAAAAGCGTCTCAACTTCTCCATCAGGGTATTCGACTTCGTAGCGCATTGCCTTACCGCGGTAGTGCATGTGAGGGCCCATCGACAGAAGGAAAATGTCCTCATCAATTGAATGTGTGTTGGTAACTTTAAAGTTTGGATCCCCGGCAGGAATTGTCCAGCCACGATTTGGAAGGAGGTTGGTTTCGACGACGTGGTCTATGACTTCTCCTTCGTCATAGAAAACAAATCCTGCGCTAGTCATATCTTCAACAGAGGTGCCTTCGCCCGGCGTTTTATGATAGTGCATATTGACAGTAATAAAGGGGTCCTCGGGCATTAAAACACCCCAACCCTCAGGGTAGGTGAATGGTCCTCTCCCCGGCACCCCCACTCCCATGTGACTTGAGACAATATGATGCACCCAAGGGCCGCCCGGGTTGAGCTCTGCCTTCGAGATCCATTTTGGTTCAGTGTGGGCCCCGTCTGGTATCGGCATCTGAATTGTCGGTTGCCAATCCTCTACATCATCAGCGACTTTCAGCGGCCGTTCAAACTGAACCAAAAGGTCCGGATCGCCGATCCACCAGCCTGAAGAAGGAAGCTGAGCGGCACCCTCTGTGCTCGCGATGCTTTTAAAATCCTCTGGGTTTCCCTCCACCATCCCGCTGTCAATCCATGCGATCAGTAAGTTCTTTTCTTTGATGTCGATATACCGCTCATCCTTAAACTCGCCCCGATGTCTTTCATGTGCTCCCCAAGGAGGCATATAACCGGTCGTTAATGCGTTGCGAATCATCGGCCCCCAGGCCCTCGCTTGCGAGTAGTCTAGCAATGACATCGGAGCTGTAATCCCCCCGACTTTGGGGCCATCAGGTTGATGGCAAGCAGCACAATTCTTTTCGAATAGGGGGAGTGCGTCAGCGTAAAAACTTGGAGGGTTATCTTGAGCAAATGTTGGTGAGCAAAAAATCAATGCAGTGAGGGCGCTCTGATACCAAGTTATTGAAAAGATGCCTGCAGACTTGAAGTTGTCTTGGTTGCCAAACATAAGCGCCTCCGCTATCTGTTGCCCGAGTAGAATTCTGATAGTTATATTTGCAAAGTAACGTATTCCACACTTTAGGGAAAGCTTAATTTTTCAAAGAACGGCGGTCTTTCGGGTTTGATTCATTCTTTCTTTCGAGTTACAAAACATT
>Ga0233395_1001222_pt1 | contig 12644 bp, 9 predicted proteins | sample 27DmetaG_FD_186029 | JGI IMG/M metagenome (GOLD analysis project Ga0233395, IMG submission 186029) | Seawater microbial communities from Monterey Bay, California, United States - 27D | ecosystem: Environmental > Aquatic > Marine > Coastal | place: USA: California | collected 2016-10-12 | reverse complement strand
TTTAGGTGAAAAAGTAGGTTGGCGCTGGGGCTTTGGCCTAGCAGGTATTTTTATGTTCTTTGGATTATTACAATTCTGGTTTGCACAAAATATTTTTGGCGATATAGGTAAAAAGCCCATTAAAACAGATGATGCTGCCAAAGAAGTTTCTGCAAACGAACCAAAATACAACCCTTTTACTCACTTTCAGTTAGCCATTATAGCTATCGCTTCACTTCTGGGGCTTTCTTGGATTCTAAATGATCCTGTATCAAAAATCTCTGAAGGCGCATACAATTTATTCGATTTTCAAATGTTTAGCACAGAGGGTTCCAATGTTGTTATTTTGACTGCATTGCTCTTGTTTGTAGTCTTACTTGTCATCCGTATACCTCGTTATGATAGAATCACAAGAGACCGCATGTTAGCCGTAATGTTTTTTGCGTTTATTACCATTTTCTTTTGGGCTATATTCGAACAAGCACCAAGTAGTTTAACCATATTTGCAAGAGACTACACGCAACGAATTTTGGAAGGTAATGCCGCCGATATTTTTAAAGTTGTCAATTCCCTTATGACCATTATTCCACTTGGAATCATTACTTGGGTATTGATTTTACTGTTCAGAAAAACATTTGCTAAATATGCATTATCAAACATTATTTTAGCTTTAAGTTTTCTCATCATTTGGGGTATTTCAATTTGGATGCTCAATGCAGAATTTCAAGAAGAAATTGCTGAAGTCCCAGCATCTTGGTTTGGTGTTTTGAATTCACTCTTCATTATTGCTTTTGCGCCCTTGTTTTCTAAGTGGTGGGAAAGCAAATACAATCCAAATGCTAATATGAAATACGCCATTGGTATGGTTCTTTTAGGGATAGGTATGGCATGCGTCGCCATAGGCGCATCCGATATACCAGTCGGTGCTGCTACAGCATCAGTAAGTATGGTATGGCTTATTTTGGTCTACTTTTTTCATACGATGGGCGAATTATGTGTTTCTCCTGTGGCTTTATCTTATGTAAGTAAGTTGGTGCCAGGACGTATGATTGCTATGATGTTTGGAATTTGGTATCTTGCGGTTGCTATTGGTATGAAACTTGCAGGTGTTTTTGGAGAGGCCTCGGAGGGTATTGCAAATGAATATGGTTTGAGTTATTTCTTTTGGATTTTAACTGCTGTTGCTGTAGGGCTAGGCGTTCTTTCGGCAGTGCTTTATCCTGTTATCAAAAAACTCATGCATGGGGTGAGATAGTATAAAAAAATGATCTGCATAAAAGCGGAAATACCAGAGGACTTATGTCAAATTGATGACGAGCAAAAAGCCATTTACCACAGTAAAGATTCTGTATGTATTTGGGTGTTTAAAACAAGAAAGGACAGAAATGCTTTCTTGAAGAAACTGTTGGGATGAACAAAAACCAGCGTACAAATCATTACAACGCAAACTATGTATAAGTTAAAATACATCTTAATATTATTTTTATTTTCTGTGTTTGTTAATGCACAAGAAATCAATTGGTTGACCATGAATGAAGCGTTAGCTAAACAAAAAGAACAACCCAAAAAAATAATGGTTGACATGTACACTGTATGGTGTGGACCATGCAAAATGTTGGACCGCAATACATTTTCCAATAAAAAACTTGCCGAATATGTGAATGCCAATTACTATGCTGTAAAATTCAATGCTGAAGGCGATGAAGGTGTAGATTTTAATGGACAGACATTTTCTAATCCCAATTACGACCCCGCCAAAGCCAAGCGTCGTAACAGTCAACACCAAATGGCTCAATATTTCGGTACACGGTCATATCCAACCATTTTATTTTTGGGAGAAAACGCTGAGTTTTTAGCACCCATTCCTGGATATAGAACTGCACCACAACTCGAGCTTTACCTTAAACTTTTTGGTGAAGACCTCTACAAAACGATCAATAGTCAAGAAGCGTTCAATGCTTACGCCAAATCGTTCAAATCAAGTTTTTAGCCTTATTTTTTTATTGAATAGATAAAAGCACCCTGTTCATAAGTATTATGAAAGCGAACACTATTTTTCCTGCAGGTTTTTTGCCATCGGGTAACAGAACTTTTGTAATTACTGCCATCAGCAATTATCAATTTTGGATTAAGGGTTTTGATAAGCTGCTCAAGATGAATTTTTGGGCTATTGCGCAACAACACCCAATCAAACCTTTCGGTTTTAAAATCAAATATTCCAATTTCATCTACGATAAGTAAATGACGACCGCCAATACTGTAGAAACGTTTCATACGTTTATTTGAGTTTTTGCGAATGCCTTCTTTTGCTATATAATCTTTTATGAATTCAGATGGAATATCTTCTCCATTTGCTTCTTGGGTTTCTAAAGTGGTTCCATTTCTGATTCCAATAATCGAGTTTTTCATTTTATGAAAAACGATAAAATCTTGAGTTGAATTTGTATTATATAAGAAAGCGACATAGAGTTGAAGACCCAACACAGCAATGCATAAGTAAAGGACTTTTACAGCTGTTTTTCGATTCAAGTAACTAATCAACAGCGTGATAATCAGGTATGATAAAACCATTTGAATTTCATCATAACTAATGTTCTTAAAAATAAAAATATCAAAATTTGAGATCCATTTAGTTATTTTATTCATCAGTTCAATGAGGAATTCAAATCCATCTATGAGCTGCTTGTTGAGGATTTTAATTTCAGCGAACAACACAATGAAAAGTCCAATCCAAAGACAAAGGGTGAGAGCGTGAATGACGAGTAAATTACTTATAAAGAACAATATTGGGAATTGATGAAAATAATACAAGCTTAGCGGTAGAACGCCAATTTGTGCAGCAAAAGAAACTTTAATAAATGAAGCTATTTGATTAAGTAAAATATTTTTTGGGTTCCATATTTTATTCAAAATGGGCATTAGGATCAAAATGCCCAAAACAGCAGTGTAGCTCAACTGAAAGCCAACATCAAAAACAATATTAGGATCTATAAGCAATACCATTAGAGCTGAAATGGAAAGCGTATTAATGCTATTCGTTTGACGATTCAAACCTTGCGCCAAAGCAAAAAAACTAAACATCGTAACGGCACGAACTATCGAAGGGCTTAGTCCTGAGAAAAAGGCAAATCCCCACAGTACAAAAATAACAACTAGTCTGCGTATTTTTTTGCCATTTCGAAAGTTCAACAACGGATACAGTAACACCCCCAATATACTTAACAGTATTCCGACGTGTAAGCCAGAAAGTGCAAGGATGTGTATTACCCCTGAATCCCTATAATTTACTTTGATATTTTCAGGAATCTCATTCCTTTTGCCTAAATAGAATGGCTTGAGAAACCCAGCTGCCGTGTAGTTGATGTCCAGGGCGTCTATTTTTTGTTCGATATAATGTCTTGCTTTAGCTGCTCGACCTTTTATGCTTTCTTTTCCTTTAAGATGCGCAAACTTAGTTTGAGAATTTATACTGATTTGATGAAATATCCCTTTTCGAGCCAAGTAATCTTTGTAGCTGAATGCATGTGGGTTTTTTGGCGAATTAATAAGTTTTGGTTCAATTTTAATGCGAAGGACTTCATCTACTTCTAATGGCGACATTATGGAATCATTGGGGGTTTGTATTAAAATTGTACCATTAGATTTGTTTTTATTAATCTGTAGTACTTTTGCCATGTAGCGGTAGCTATATTCAGTTGGATTCATTTCGTGAGTTATCCGCAACAATAATTCATTATTATTGTTTTTTAAAAAATAACTGTAGTGTTTAATATCTGTCTTTGGATTATGAAATGTGGATGTTAAAACCCCTGTGAGAACAAATAATAATATCAATAGTAGTGTTGCTACATCGTATTTGTGTGCTTTTGATTTGTAATGAAAATACAGTACAACAACAAATAAAAAAAGGCCACAATATATTAAGTTGTTAAGTGTTAAAGGGTTTTGATTAGCTAGTCTAATACCAATTATAAGGCCAACAGTAAGCCTCGCAATGGGGTACTCAAAAAATTGCATTTTCTCATATGTAGGGTTGGGGTTATTTCAAGTCTTGAAAAACAGCTTTAGCTACCTTTTGGCTTGCACCGGGGCCGCCAAGTTTTTTTTCAAGCGCATCGTACTCGTCTTTTACGTTTTGTTGAGTTTTAGGGTCTAAAATATGGTTTAGTTCTTTTGTTAAGCGTTTTGTGTTGAGGTCGTTTTGGATCAATTCGCAGACCACTTCGCGGTCCATAATAAGATTTACCAAAGAAATATAATCGAGCTTCACCACTTGTTTTCCAATCTGGTAGGACAACCAACTAGATTTGTAGCACACCACTTGGGGCACTTTAAACAATGCGGTTTCTAGTGTTGCCGTTCCAGATGTCACCAAAGCCGCATCGGCTACACTAAGCAAGTCGTAGGTCGCATTGCTCACAAATTTAATTTTGCTATTTTTTATAAACGTATGGTAAAATTCTTCCGACTGGCTTGGTGCACCAGCAATCACAAATTGGTACTCAGAAAAGTCATCTACTACAGACAACATCACACGCAGCATTTTTTTAATTTCCTGTTTTCTACTGCCAGGAAGAAGTACAATTATTGGTTGGTTGCTCAAGCCGTATTTTGTGTGTACTGTCTTTACATTTAATTTTGGACGATTGGCTATCGCATCAATTAGGGGATGGCCAACAAAGGTAACAGGCATTAGGTGCTTAACTTCGTAAAAATCTTTTTCAAAAGGTAAAATCACATACATTTGATCAATATCACGCTTGATTTGATGAATACGGTTTTCTTTCCAGGCCCAAATTTGAGGTGAAATGTAATAATGGGTTTTAAAATTGTTGGCTTTAGCCCATTTGGCAATACGCATATTAAATCCTGGATAGTCAATAAAAATCAGAACATCAGGTTGAAAAGTTTCAATATCTTTTTTGCAAAAGCTTATATTTTTAAAAATGGTGCGTAAGTTCATCACCACTTCCAAAAAGCCCATAAACGCCAAATCTTTGTAATGTTTAACAAGCTTAGCACCAGCATCATGCATCAAATCGCCACCCCATACACGAAATTCTCCATTGGGATCTTCTTTTTTCAAGGCTTTGATGAGGTTAGCACCATGTAAATCGCCCGACGCTTCTCCTGCTATGATATAGTACTTCATTTTTAAAGCTTAATGATAAATGTGATGATGGCAATAATTATGGTAGCTACTAAAACACCAGCAGCACCGGCATCTTTTTTCTTTTTAATAAAATAAAAAAAACACAATAAATTTAGTATGGCCCCAAGACTGATGAGTTTACCAAGAAAATTTTGCGAATGGGCAGCCTCCAAAACCTGCATGATTCCATCGTTACGTCCAGACGATTTACTCATAGCAAACCCTACAATAAAAAGGCCAAGGCTGTTGGCTAAAATACCAGTTACAAATCCTTTTAGTATCTGAGTCTTATTCATTTAGATTCCAATTATTCAATTCTTGTATGTAGTGATGCGCTGTTAAATCAAACTGAGTGGGTACGATTGAAACATAGCCTTGTTTTAAAGCCCATTCATCGGTTTCTTCTCCTTTATCTTGATTGATGAATTCCCCTGTCAGCCAATAATAATCTCTGCCCATTGGGCTTTTGCGTTTGTCAAATTTTTCAACCCAATTTGCGTTAGCTTGACGACAGATTTTTATCCCTTTAATTTTTTCTTTTTCTAAACTTGGGAAATTGACATTGAGTACTACTCCTTTTTGAAGGCCATTATTTAAAACAGTCAAGCATATTTTTTTGATGTAAGTTTCTGTTGCCTCAAAATCAGCATCCCAATTGTAGTTAAGTAAAGAAAACCCTACAGCTGGAATTCCTTCCATACCCGCTTCAATCGCGGCACTCATGGTTCCTGAATAAATTACATTTATTGATGAATTGGAGCCATGGTTAATTCCTGAAACACAAAGGTCTGGTTGGCGACCTAAAAGCTCATGTACTGCTAGTTTTACACAATCAGCTGGCGTACCAGACGTGCTGTATTCTTTTTGAGGACCCTCGTCTATGTGTTCTTCTTTACAGTATAGCGTGTCATTGATGGTAATGGCATGGCCCATACCACTTTGAGGACTATCTGGGGCAACCACAACCACATCACCAATGCTATTCATTACTTTGATCAAGGTTCTTATTCCAGGTGCTGTAATTCCATCGTCATTGGTTACTAAAATAAGTGGTTTTTTTGGCATTTTTTCTTTGTTTTCCTTTACAAAAGTAAGTATTTTGTGATTGATTATTTGCTTTTGGCCGCTTTAACAAAAAATTATGTGTGCCTGAGCAATTATTTTTATACTTTTCAGCTACTTTAGGAATTAATTTTATCTACATATCTCAAGTCCATGAAACATATTAATATTTTTCTTTTGTCTGTTTTTGTCGCCTTTGCTTCATGCAGTTTCACTACTAAAACATTTGATGATCCTGACAAGGACAAGCTTCTAATGCAGCTGGTTACATATCTACTTGAGGAAGGACATTTTCAGCCAAAAGACTTTGACGACCCATTTTCTGAGGAGGTATATAGTAGATTTTTAAAAACAATTGATCCTTACAAGCATTATTTTTACAAGTCTGACGTCAAGGATTTTGAGGCCTTTAAAACACTACTTGATGATCAAATAAAAAATTATGACTTGTCGTTTTTTAATCTCGTCCACAACCGTTTAACACAAAGAATTGAAGAGTCTAAAGCTGTTTATACAGAAGTGCTGGGTCGTCCTTTCAATTATGAGTTGGATGAAGTTTATCAGTCAGATGCTGAAAACTTGGAATACGTATCATCAAAAAAGGAGATGATTAACCGTTGGCGTAAGCAAATAAAATTCAGCACTTTGACAGACTATCACGATATGTTATCTGACGCTGACAACGATAATAGGTCAAACGCAGATATTGAAGAGGAGGCGCGTAAATCTACACTAAAGAACCTACAAGAAGTGTCTGTTTATTTCGATGATATGAGACGTGATGATTGGTTGGCGATGTATATCAATGCCATTTCAGAGTCATTTGACCCGCACACTTACTACTTTGCGCCACAATTTAAAGATCGTTTTGACGCTGAGATGTCGGGTAAATATGAAGGTATTGGCGCTCGTCTTCAGAAGAAAATGGATAAAATTAGCATTACTGAATTAATCTCTGGAGGTTCAGCCTGGCGCCAAAATAAACTGCAAGTAGGAGATATCATATTAAAAGTTCGTCAAGAAGACGAAGATGAAGCTGTAAGTATTGTAGGGATGCGTTTGGATGATGCGGTTAAACTTATCAAAGGACCCAAAGGAACAAATGTAATTCTAACTTTGAAAAGAGTAGACGGTACTATAGAAGATTTAAGCATTCCAAGGGATGAAATAGAGCTAGAAGAGACTTACGCAAAATCTAGTATAGTCAAAAAAAGCAAATATAAATTTGGGGTTATTAATTTACCGAAATTTTATATTGATTTTGAGGATGTTAACAGTAGAAATTCTACTACTGATGTCAAAAGAGAAATTGAACGACTTAAGGACGAGGGTGTGGATGGCTTGGTGTTAGACCTTCGTAACAACGGCGGCGGCTCTCTTAAAACTGCCGTCGAAATTGGAGGCTTATTTATAAAAGAAGGGCCTATAGTACAGGTGCGATCAACTGGGGAGGATCGTCAGGTTCTAAAGGATAGAGACCCTTCTGTAAGCTGGGATGGTCCTTTAGTTATTTTAGTCAATGAGTTTTCTGCTTCTGCTTCAGAAATTTTAGCAGCAGCAATGCAAGATTATAAACGTGCTATTGTCATTGGAAGCAAGCAAACTTACGGTAAGGGGACTGTTCAAAATGTTATCGATTTAAATAGAATGATAAGAAACAATACTAATGGTGATATGGGAGCTTTCAAGTTTACTACTCAAAAATATTACCGAATCAATGGAGGGTCTACACAGCTTGAAGGGGTCAAAAGTGATGTTGTTGTTCCAGATCGTTATTCATATATCGATTTAGGCGAAAAAGATCAAGACAACCCATTGTCATGGGATGAAATTGAACCTGCATCATATGAACTTTGGAAAAGTTCAATTGATTATGAAACTACAGTGCAAAAAAGTAAAGAGCGTATGAACAGCAGTGCGGAAATAAAGCTTATTGATGAAAACGCTCGCTGGATTAAAGATGCACGATCCAAAGACGTTTACAGTTTGAAGTACAGTGAATATGTTGCAGAACTGAAAAAAAATGAAAAAGAATCGGAGCGCTTCGATGCTCTATCTGATTACACAACAAATTTATCGTTCGAGTCTTTAGCTTACGAAAAACCAATCATGGCCAATGACTCTGTATTAAGAATCAAACGAGAGCGCTGGCATGAATCATTAAGCAAAGATATCTATATGGATGAGGCTTTAAATGTATTGACAGATTTGAATAAACTGCCAAAGCTTGACAAGCTGTCGGCAGCTAAGAATTAAGTTTACAAAATTATGCAGGGATTAACGGCATTGGCGGTCCACAAATTTAAACGAAGTTATTTGGGGGTTGTTAGTATTTGCTTTATTGCTAGCGTAGGATTGGTTTCAATTTTTGCCTATGTGTTGTCTCCAGACCGTAGTCAGTATGCGAATCAAATGCATCTCAGTATTCACTCAAAACCACCAGGGTTTCATGTTCAAATGTTAGTGCAGCCTAATGCGCTCAAAGCACGTCAAAATAAATTAGATCGTCTTTTTTTTGGTTCTAAATTTCCAGATGTTGAATTGCCTATTTCTTCGTATAGAATAGAATCCGATAAACTAATTTATACTCCATTTGAAGCCAAAGATTTAGAAGGTATTGAAAACGTTGTTGATTATGCAACGACGCCAAAGCCCTACATAGTGGAAAAAACCTTTTATTTGGGTACGGATAATTACGGAAGAGATGTTCTTAGCCGCGTTTTGGTAGGTTCTAGAATTTCCTTTTTTATTGGATTCATAGCGGTTTTCATTTCATTAATTATCGGAATTTTTTTGGGGAGTGTTTCAGGATATTTCGGTGGTAAGATAGACGATTTTGTTATGTTTTTGATTAACGTGGCTTGGTCTATACCTACACTTTTGCTGGTTATTGCCATAACATTGGCTTTAGGGAAAGGGTATTGGCAAGTTTTTATTGCTGTAGGTCTGACAATGTGGGTGGAAGTGGCTAGAGTTGTTCGTGGCGAAGTAATGAGCGTCAAAGAACAACAATATATTACAGCGGCTCGTGCGTTAGGTTTGACAGATTTCAGAATAATTCTAAGGCATATTTTGCCAAACGTTATGGCCCCAGTGATTGTTATTTCTACAGCCAATTTTGCTGCTGCAATTCTTATCGAAAGTGGATTAAGCTTTTTGGGTATTGGTGCTCAGCCACCTATGGCAAGTTGGGGTGCTATGATTAAAAATCATTACAATGCTATAGTCTTAGGACAGCCTTACTTAGCAATTATTCCTGGGCTTTGCATTATGGCCCTTGTTATGGCATTTATGCTGATGGGTAATTCGCTTCGGGAAGCGTTGGATGTTAAGGCTTCAAATTAATCATTCACTTCAGGTGGATATTTTGTTAATATCGAACTTGTGAATTTTTTGATGCGCTCTTCTTTTTTGTCTATCCTAGTGCTTAAGTAGCCTTCGCCAACTCCTTGCCACACGAGTTCTTTGTTTTTTGCATCAATTAAATCGATAAAAAGTGTACCATTGGTTGTGGTGGATACATTCACTTGATTAGCGCCCATCATCAAGGGGTTCCAGCCCCAGCCCCAACCGAACATTCCGATGTTTTGGTTGTATACATTCACTTCTTGCTGCTCTTTGGTGAATATATTTACTAATAAGTCAGGTGTTTTTGATTTTGTAAAACCTTTGGCGAGAAGTTCTGATTCGATTGCGCGTAAGATTCTACGTTTGTCTAGATCGCTAACTTTTGCTTTATCTATGCCCTCTTTAAAAAATCCAAATGTTTTGTAGGAGGAAAAGTTTACAGAACGGTCATAGTCTGCCGCAACACGAACAGAATCACAGGACGTCATAGTCAAAAGTAATATTGTAATTGGCAATATGTATTGTTTCATAATAAAAAAATTTAATTCATTAAACCTGATTCAAAAGATTCTCATCTACGCTGTTAGGGAGGGTAACTTTAAGTTTAGGCTCTTGCTCCATAGCTCTTTTTATGGCAAAAGTAGCACCTTTATTTTGCGCCCAATTTCGTCTAGAAATACCATTATTGACATCCCAAAATAACATTGACTTTAATTTTTTTTCACTTTCTAATGTACCATCAAGAACCATACCAAAGCCCCCATTTATCACTTCACCCCAGCCAACCCCGCCACCATTGTGAATGCTGACCCAGGTGGCACCTCTAAAACTATCACCAATAACATTTTGAATAGCCATATCGGCTGTAAATTTAGATCCATCGTAAATATTGCTGGTTTCTCTGTATGGGGAGTCCGTTCCTGAAACATCATGATGATCACGACCTAAAATAATGCTGCCAATTTCTCCATTGGCAATAGCGGTATTGAATGCAGAGGCAATTTTCATTCTTCCTTCTGCATCAGCGTAGAGAATACGCGCTTGAGACCCTACAACTAATTTATTGTCTTGAGCTCCTTTGATCCACTTAATATTGTCTTTTAGTTGCTGTTGAATTTCTGCGGGTGCAGTTGCGCTCATTTCCTCTAAAACAGTACAAGCGATAATATCTGTTTTGGCAAGATCTTTTTCAGATCCACTAGCACATACCCAGCGAAATGGCCCAAACCCATAGTCAAAACACATAGGACCCATAATATCTTGGACATAGCTCGGATAAACAAAATCTTGGCCATTTTCTCTCAGGATATCTGCTCCCGCTCTTGATGCCTCGAGCAAAAAAGCATTTCCATAGTCAAAGAAATAGGTTCCTAGATCGCTGTGTTTTTTAATGATTTTTGCATGCCGTATCAAACTTTCTTGAATAAGTTCTTTGAATTTATTGGGTTGATTACGCATCATTTCATTGGCCTTTTCTATCGAGAGCCCCATGGGGTAATATCCTCCTGCCCAAGGATTGTGAAGTGAGGTTTGATCACTTCCTAGTTCAATATAAATATTAGCTTCATAAAAAGCTTCCCATACCTCAACCACATTTCCTTGATAAGCAATAGAAACCACTTCTTTTTGATTTTTGGCAAGTCGCACACGCTTTACAAGCTCGTCTATATTGTCAATAACTTCATCGACCCAACCTTGAGCGTGTCTTGTTTGTGTGGCTTTCGGGTTAACTTCCGCGCAAACGGTAATACAACCAGCAATATTTCCGGCCTTTGGTTGTGCACCACTCATGCCTCCTAAACCTGCTGTGAGAAAAATATGTCCATTAGGTAATTTGTTTATTTTTCTAAATGCATTCAAAATAGTAATCGTGGTACCGTGTACAATTCCCTGTGGGCCGATGTACATATAGCTACCAGCCGTCATTTGTCCAAATTGAGTAACTCCTAAGGCATTAAATTTCTCCCAATCATCTGGTTTAGAGTAATTTGGAATCATCATTCCATTAGTTACCACAACTCTAGGTGCACCTTGGTGTGATGGGAAAAGTCCCATTGGGTGCCCAGAATACATGACTAGTGTTTGTTCGTTGCTCATCTCGGACAAATACTTCATGGTTAGTCGGTATTGAGCCCAATTTGAAAAAACACCTCCATTACCTCCGTATGTAATCAATTCGTCTGGGTGTTGTGCAACGGCATCGTCCAAATTATTTTGAATCATCAGCATGATGGCTGCGGCTTGTTTGCTCTTGGCAGGATATGCTTCTATTGGTCGTGCATATATTTTGTGCTCTGGACGAAAGCGATACATGTATATGCGGCCATATTCATCTAGTTCATTTTTGAATTCTTTAATAAGGTCGCAATGGAGTTTTTTGTCGAAATAGCGCAAAGCATTTCTAAGCGCTAATTTTTGTTCTTCATCATTGAGGATTGCTTTACGTTTTGGGGCATGATTACGTGTTGGATCTAGAGGTTTTGAGCTTGGCAGTTCGCTGGGGATTCCTTCTAAAATTTCATCTTCAAAAGTTTTTGTTTGTTGCTTCATGACCATTACTTTTCTGTTTTTATGGAGGTGTTAAATCCGTATGGACAATGCCTGCAATTACTTTGACAGCAATATCCACGTTTCAAATGATACTGTTCCGTAAAACAGCGGTAACCCTCTGCAGTCATATAAAAGTCACCGTCTTCTATGGGAATTTTCCTGTTCATTCTTGACAAATATAGTGTAATTTTCAATTAATGACTTCTTATTTTCATTGTCTGAAATAGAACGAGTTGCAGTTTTAAAACGCATCAAAGATTTAGTACTTTTACACTTTGAAGAACAACAATTGCATTAATGCTTGATATTCAACAGCTACAAAATATAAAATTAACTTCTCAGCTCTGGTTAAAGCCAGAATATGAAATTCATCCTGAAGTTTCTGGAAATAAGTTCAGGAAATTAAAATATAACCTAGAGGCAGTTGTTCGGGAAGGTTTTGAAGGAGTTTTAACTTTTGGAGGTGCATTTTCTAATCACATAGCAGCAACCGCTGCAGCCGGAAAGCTGCTCAATATTTCAACGGTTGGTATTATTCGCGGTGAGGAATTGG
>Ga0233395_1001199_pt1 | contig 12763 bp, 14 predicted proteins | sample 27DmetaG_FD_186029 | JGI IMG/M metagenome (GOLD analysis project Ga0233395, IMG submission 186029) | Seawater microbial communities from Monterey Bay, California, United States - 27D | ecosystem: Environmental > Aquatic > Marine > Coastal | place: USA: California | collected 2016-10-12 | reverse complement strand
CATGAAAATCATTTCAGCGCGCTACAATTGGACTGAGATTTGTGGAGTTTACAATGCGAAAGGTGGAGAAAAATATATTACTCTTGGAAATTTCATGTCAGATCAAGACACCAAGAGTGAGCGCATGAAAAAGGACAAGAACTCCAAGATCAAAGTGAAAGAATTTATCGCGGCCTATTATTATCTAGACGAAGTCTCGGTACAACTTTTAGACACTGATAAAGGTGAGATCTGTGAATGTGCTGCTGAGGAAGCGGGGAACACATACTCAACCATGATTTATCAGAAAGTCTTCAATATTACTGAGGAAATGTCTCCAAAAGATAAAATTGAGGAGCAACAGGTTTTCTTTGCGTTTGGAAGAAATAAAATGAACGCACAAGGTGAAGCTTCGTTAGACTTTATTGCGAAAACAATGAAAGCACACCCTGAAATGAAATTACAAGTTAAAGGACATAATAATGCCATGGAAGACGAAGCGGGTCTTGAAAATGACTACTACATGGACATGGATGGAAAACGTATATCTGCGGTGTTCGCATATCTTATTGACAAAGGAATTTCTGAAAGTCGTTTGATTGCTTCGCCGAAAGGAAGTGAGTCACCGAATCCAGAAGTGACAGATGAAGACTTGGAAAATGATGAGGACTTAGCGCTTGCTAAGAGTAGACGTGTGAGCTTTAAAGTGCGATAATCGTTTCATAGAAACTTATAGAACCTCTCTTCGATCTTCGGAGAGAGGTTTTTTTATACGAAGCAAAGCCTTATGGTACTACTTGAAAGACACGTTGTAAATAATATCGATGGTCAGCAGCGATTTATTGATTATTGTATAGGTATTTTTCCACCATTTTCAACCCGGAATTCAGTGAAAAAGGCCTTAAAAAGAGGTAGGCTCACTTTGAATGGAGAGCCAGCCTATACCGGTTTGTGGGTCCAGAATGGAGATGAGATTAAATGTTTTGATCTACAGCACCAATTGCCAAAAGAGTATCCAATGAATATTGAGATAGTTTATGAGGATGATTATTTCGCAATTGTCAATAAACCACCCGGAATCGTTGTAAGTGGGAACTTACATCGCACTTTAGAAAATGCAATGGTCCATAAATTGAAACAATCAAATCAAATCGATGCCTTGAAGTGGGCAAAGCCGGTACATCGATTGGATGCTGCGACAAGCGGCTTAGTGATTTTAGCAAAGACGAGTGAGGCCCACCGTAAGTTGTCCAAACTTTTTGAAGATAAAATGATTCAAAAGAAATATAGATCAATAGTTCAGGGAAAGATCGCCTCGCAAACAATACGGGGAGATATCGATGGTAAAGCTGCTGTTTCAATAGTTCGGGCTATTCGGGCTGAGGTCTCCTTGCAGAATGATTTCTTAACTTTGATTGAACTTCATCCTATAACTGGACGCACACATCAACTTAGAAAGCATTGTTTGTCAATCAATGCTCCTATCGTTGGAGATAAACAATATGGTATAGAGGGGAACATAATGCGTCATAAAGGACTTTTTTTAGCTGCAGTATATTTGGGGTTTCGGCATCCTTTTGAAGAGCGCGATATTGAAATTTCTATCGCACAGCCACCCAAGTTTAATGCGCTTTTAGATCGTGAAGCTAGGAGATGGAAAAAGTACAATTCGAGTAACCTTTGATTGAATATCTCGTTCATTTGGGCTAAAATACCACTTCGATCAATATGACATCTTTGATGGCCTCAATTTGAATGGTCTCTTTAATCACTGCAGACATTCCAGCGTTTATTTCATGTTCACCAATTCTTAGTATTCCTTCTTTTAGATAAACAAATACGAATGTATCTGAGAAATCCAAGGTTCCTTTCATTCCTTTTATCAATGGGATGGATTGAACCCGAACGAATTGATCGTCTTGGTATATGACATTGAAATTAATCGATATGCCCTCACTACTGGTATCCCAATTGCCGTGAAATGTATCTTGATTGAATTGTTTCAGTTCTGAAGTGTGCGGCCCTCGATGGGTCAATTTTTGACTCCCCTCAAGCACCATTAATGTTCTTTCAACACCAGGAAGCGGAGTGAATTCTGAGTATTCATGTTCTACTGTGGCAATACTAATTCGGACTTCGTAGTTTCCTTTTTTGAACAATGCGTTTTCTGGATAAATAAAAATTTCTGAAGTTGTACCGCCAGACCACTTTGTTGTTTTCCAGTTTTCTGTTTTGATAATTTTCATTAGCGATTGTCCAATTCATTTAATGTGGAAATAAATTCGTCTTGAATTTGCTCGTATGCGCTGCATCGGCCGTCAGCCAAATAGACTCCATTGGATATTGTTGCTTGAAGCTGCGCTGCATCGGTTGCGTATACAATTGTTGATGCAAGGTTGTCAGTCGAACAAGAGGCGAGAAGTGGACTGTTTTGTTCAACTATTGAAGCATTCAAAATACTTCCTACAGAAAAGTAATTCGCATCGAAGTTGTTCATTGCTTTTCTACCTGTTATAGCTGTCATATCGATGGCAAATTCACCACTATTCCCGGTTTTTTCAGATGTAAATGTATTTCGTTTGTGACTGATTAAACGTTGTCCATAATCTAAAATCCGGAGCTCCTCAAGGGGGTTTAATCCAATGTGACTGTCAGTTCCAATACTCCATTTTCCACCATACGATTGGAATTCTCGCAGTGGGAATATACCATCTCCTAAATTTCCTTCGGTACTTGGGCAGAGAACGACATTGGCTTTGCTTTTTGCTATTCCTTTGGTCTCAGCTTTTGTGAGATGCGTAGCATGCACTAGGTGAAAACGATCGGTCAGCTCAATAGAATCAAGCATCCATTCAACGGGTCGTTTTTTAAGGTAGGCTTTTGAGGCTTCAATCTCTTTTAATTGTTCTGCAATGTGAATGTGGAATGGGAGATTTTGAGGAGCCGATTTTGATACTTCTATTATGTCTGTAGGTTCTACACCTCGCATGGAGTGAATACCAATACCCAAATTCGCATGTTTGTAGTGATTGCATTCCTTGCCGCTTGCTTCCAATAGTTCCATATAGTTTTCTACAGTAGGAGATATGAATCTTTTTTGCCCTTTGGCTGCCGCTTTGCCAAAACCACCTTTTTGATAAAAAATGGGGATGAGTGTTATTCCAATTCCTGCTTTTTGAGCTCCTGCAATCATTCGACCTCCCATTTCGGCAAGGTTATCGTATTTCCTCCCATTTTTGTCGTGATGCACGTAATGAAACTCAGCAACGTTGGTATAACCATGTCTTAACATTTCTGCATAAAGCATGGCAGCGATTCGTTCCATTTGATCTGGGTTCACTGACAGCGCGAGTTTATACATTGCATCTCTCCATGACCAAAAATCGTCAGATGTATGTGAATGCTTGTGTACCTCTGCAAGTCCTGCCATTGCATATTGGAATCCATGTGAGTGCGCATTCTGGAATCCAGGCAATGCGAATCCTCGAACATGAAAGGCAGTTTCATTTTGTGTATTTTCTTCAATTGATTTGATGATACCACTCTCATCTGTAGAAATCAAAACGTTTGATTTCCACCCAGAGTTTTGCAAGATTTTTTCAAAGAAAAACTGTTTCATTGGAGGTGCTCAATTTCAGTGATTAAGTTGGTAAATGTCTTTTTTAATAGTGATCTCATTTGATTTGCCCGGGTTACTTCGAATTTACTCTCGGAATCATCCATGTACAGTATTTTGTTCATTTCAAGCTGTAGTGCATGTTGATTTTTTTCTGGCTTTCCAAAATAACGCGTGATATGTCCACCTTTGAAAGGTGAGTTGTGACTTACTTCAAACTTTCCTGAACGAAGACTTTTTAACGCTGTTTTTATAAGTTGAGGGGCTGCTGTTGTTTCATCGTTGTTTCCAAGGATCATGTCTGGAAAAACATCTTTTCGTATTGTTGGGACCAAATGACGAATGGAGTGCGCATCCCATAGCAATGCCTTCCCGAAGATCTTTTTTCGGTCATCCAGTAATTCTTGTATTTTGGCATAATACGGCCAATAGTAGTGCTTTAATCTACGATCAATTTCACTTTGATTGGGAATGTAATTGGTTGATGCGTAAATTTCTTTCCCAAAAAAATCTGTAGTTGTGGTTAGTCCAGTTATAATTCTTCCATCATTATAGAGGGGAGCGCTTTTCGGATCCCGATTCAAATCAATTACCCAGCGGCTGTATTTTGCATGAATGATGGTTATACCCATTTCTGTTGCAAAATTGTATAGTTCATGAACGAACCAATCAGTGTCATCTGGTGACGCTGCCATTTCTCGATTGTAATGATCAATTATTTCAGCAGGAAAATCAATGCCACAATGCGGCACGCTTAAAATGAGAGGGACTTTATTTCTTTCAGGCTCGATAATCTTGAAAGGAATCGACATAAAATGTATTTACTGCAAATTTAGCATTGTTTGGATATCTTTTGAAAGAATATTTTTCATTTGTTGTTGGAAGGTAGATTTTTCCCTTTCTACAAAAAAGCCTCCTGTCAAAGGGGACTCTCAGGTTGTATAGTATTGTTTTCTGCAAAAGGATTTATAGAATTAGGGTACAATTTTGTTCGTATTTTGCTCCATTAATTCCTTTAGGTTGTTCAATCCAATTTGTAAATCATCTCCAATTACTTTGTCCATATTCATGAAGGGAAGCATAAGGTTGAAAGGATAGTCAATTTCACCTTCAAATCCCCATTTCACAAGGCTTTTATCTTTTGATATTTGTTCGATTATAAAAAATGCAGTGTTGTTTGCTTCCATAGGTTCTTTAAATCGGAGTTCAAAGTCGATTCTCTTATTTTCTTCGATTTTGATTATTTCTTGCTCTCCAGACCCAACGTCTGGGTTTTGACTTTTCCATGACGCTATAAAGCCTACAGTGCCATCGTTTCCGTAAAAGGATTTGTCCATTTTTGGGTCCATTTTCCCCCATTTGCTGAAGGAATCTTGGTTTTTCAAATTTTTCAGATAAGAGAATACTTCGTTTTGTGATGCGTTAATTTCAACTTGCTTCTCTATTTTGAATTCTTGGTCAACGAACAATGCGAAAAGTAACAAAACAATTACCAATACCATTGTTATGCCCAGAATTTTCTTTGCTAATTTCATGCGGTTTAGTTTAGATATTTATTCTCTCAAATTTTGACTTCAAGAGAGCTGAAATGTAAGAAAAACTTTTTAGAAATAACTACGAAGAACTTCGTGTTCCTATAGAGCAATTGGTGTCTTAGACATCACAATTGTATTCTTGAACTACATATTTGCTGGGAAAAGAATTGGATAGAGGTGGTCAGCTATTCTTTTGTTTTACCGATGAAATTGGCAATTAATAGAAAAAGGAGCAATAATATACCATTGGTTACGATATACGCCGGTCGTGGGAAGTGAAGTGTGGAAAAAACGATATTACTCGTAATTCCAAGGCTGAAGAATAGCATTCCCACTATTCGAATATTGGCACCAACCCTTCCATCATTATAGGAAACACCGAGTGCGGCGACAAGTGTTGTTAAAGATATGATTGCACTCCCTACTCCAATAAGTACTTTATTTTCATTTTCTGAAAATACATAGAGTCCATATGCAATTAGAACTGATATACCGAGGGTGATAATGAGTGATGTGGGTTGTATTTTCATAATTGGTTTACTTTAAATGGAGGAGGGGATAATGCAACAAGTTTAAGAACTTCAGGAACATTTTCAATAATTTTCCAGTTTTTCATACCCGGCATCCAAACATAGGTTTCTTTTGCTACTTTTTTTTCATTTATTAGTCGCGACAATTCCGATTCAGTTAGCGGTCCAACTTGTCGTTCTTCGATCACTACATAAAAAAGTGTTTGTTTTGCTTGCTCCATTGAGTTCATCGTTCCTGGAACGTGCATGCTTTTCATCGTTTCGTTCATGGATTTGACCATTTGTTGGGCAATGCCCATTCCGAGGCCGAATTCGACGAGTCGATCCATTGAGAAAAAATTAGTATCGTCCATATAATTAGTAGCGTTTGTATTTCTTGTATTAAGACACTGGAGGTGGTGGCGGTGGCGGTGTATTTTCAAAAAGGGTATTTAACTCAGACAGTGTACCTGCAAGAGCCCACTCGGCCATTCCTGGTTTCCAAACATGCGTTTCCTCCGTAAATTGTCCTTTCAATGCCATTTGTTGTAATTCAGGTAGTCCAAATGGTCCGCTTTGTTTTCCGTTTACAGCGATATTATATTGCACTTTCGGAACAGGTGGAGGTGTTTGGTGAGGTTGGTTCATTCCTCCCATCATTCCTCCAACAGCGCCTGCCATTTGCGAACCAACTGCTCCACCCATGGCCATACTTGCCATCATCGACCCTGGATCCATTCCACCTCCAGAGCCTCCACTTCCAGAACCCATTTCTCCTAAGCTTTCTGCTGCCGTTTTAGCTACATCTGTTTGTTGGTTCAATTGGTGAACAGACATATTTTGACCTTCAGTTTGCAGTTTCTGGGCACGTTGCATTTCTTCTCTTTGAATACGCAGTGTTTCTTCCATGTTTTCGGCATTGATTTGCTGGGTGTCTTCAAGATTTTTGATGTTTACATCTGCTTGAGCATCGATGGTTTTTGTAGTTTGTTCCGCAGTTACTTTTCTCAATTCAGAGTAGCCATTCGATTCTTTATCTACCTCTAGATCTGAGATGTCTAACCCTTTCATGTTTATACCAAAATCATCTTCAAGTCTTGGTTTTAATTGCTCCGTAACAAGTTTATTGATATCCATGATTTTTCGTTCCATTTGAATCACAGGGATTTGTGCGTTCTGAGGAGTATTTGATACAATATGTTTCACGTTTTTCGTTACAGCATCTTTAATTTGCTTTTTCAGATCATCTAAATCAAAATTAATTAATCGGTTTAATTTGATGAATTGCTGTGCATCCGTGATATTGAATGTTAAGGTTCCTCGAACTGCCATTGGTACTGCGAAATCCATGAATCTTGGGTCAAAGACATCGAAGTAAGGTATTCCAAATTTTAGTTGAACGTTTCCTGACATATTGATAAAGTAGACTTCAGCTTGAAAAGGAGAATCTCCACCAAATGCTGATCCAATGATTTTGGATAAAACTGGAAAGTTCGCTGTCTTTATTATTTGATCGTACGGTCCCGCTATAAAGTCTTGATTGTTATTGCCTTTTTGGTTGTATACAAAAACAGCCATTTCTCCGTCCTTGACACGAAGACTACTTCCGAAACGAATTGCGTTTTCTTTGTTGGTTGAGTTTTCTTCTCCTGACGGGCGCCATTTCCATACTAAATACTCCTGCTCATCGCACCTGATCGTATCCAGTATTCCACCTTTTTTTTTGCTACTAAATAATCCCATTCCTTTTTTTGTTTAATAACCATTGTGCAGACATATCACTACACGTATCTATATCTGAGAGAAATTGAGAGCTCGAGACAAGCACCTTCTAAGCCAAATAATATTTTTCATTGACAATGATACATGATTCATACACCAAGCTAAAATAAGAATAAATATGTATCATACTGCGCTTTAGTCACGCATTAATAGATATTATTAAAAAGATTTTGGTGGTAACACCGGTGGTCACATATTAAAAAGCAAAAACCCAGAGACATTGATACATCTCTGGGTTTTCTAAGCTTACAGCCATATAAGCTATTTTTTGTTGGCGGTCCGGACGGGACTCGAACCCGCGACCCCATGCGTGACAGGCATGTATTCTAACCAACTGAACTACCGGACCATGAATAGTGAAATAAATTCACTATTAATTAACGGCTTTTCGTTTAAAGCGTGGGCAAATGTAATATAAAAATCCTTTATGAACCAAGTTCCAAACAAAAAAAGCGAAAAAAAACAACCTCTTATTAAAAAGCCGTCTAAGTCATACTCAGACGGCTTAATATAACTCATTGATTTCTTATTCTTTAATGAATTTTACTGTTTCAATTGTGTCGTTGTAATCGATTTTAACGAAATACATACCATTTGCCAAAGTGCTCAAATTCATATCAAGCGCGGGACCTGTGATGTCAGTATACTTTCGTAAAATTTCACCTTCCATGTTAACTACACAAACGGATGCTACATCGAGTTCGTTCAATCCATTCAGTGTAATGGCTGATGTTGCTGGGTTGGGATAAAGTAAGAATTTTGATTTCGTTATTGCTTGTACATTATTTATACAGTCAATAATGTGGATATAATAATAGTCAACTACAGTAACTGTTGGATTTCCCCCAAGTGGGCTTGCAGGTGTAGTATATGTGTCTGTATTAATGATTTGCTGGTAACTTCCAATATCCGCCATTGTTGGGTTTCCAGTAACCGAGATACATCCCGACGTTGCTCCTTCGAATGCACATTGATCCAACGGTCCAGCGGTATTTTGGGCATCATAGCAAGAGTAAGTAAAACCTGGAGGGAGTCCCGTCCAACTGGACACAACAATACTGTCAAATGTTAATGTAAGCGGTATTGGTCCTATCATTATTGTTGTATCCAAAGGAACAACAACTGTTATCGTTTCGTCATATGCCACATCAATACATGCTGGAGGCATTCCTGTTGTGCTGTCTGGATAAACACCTGCAACCGTATATTGAGGATCTGGTGTACATTGGGCATTTGCTCCAAAAGCTGTCAAGACAACAACTGAAATAAATAGTAGAATTTTGATCATGGTTTTTTGGTTTTAATTTTAACGAATATACAAGTTTATTGATGGAGTATCCATTTTCTATTCGAAATATATTGAGCATTCTCTTGGTATTGGCGAGAAATTAGACAAAAAAAATGGCCTCAATATTGAGACCATTCAAAGCGTTCAAAAAATTTTATTTAGCTTACAACTTTCACGTTGATGGCATTTAATCCTTTTCTTCCTTCTTCAACTTCGTATTCAACGTTGTCATCTTCGTTGATTTCATCAATAAGACCTGATTGGTGAACGAATACATCGCTACCTCCGTCTGCTGGTTTAATAAAACCAAAACCTTTCGTTCTGTTAAAGAACTTTACTGTTCCTTCTTTCATTGTATTTATTTTACTTAATTATGCCTGAATTCTACGCCTAACAACCATTGTTATTTGTATCAAACACGAGCGCAAGATACCTTTTTATTTCGTAAGCGACTCATATTCGCTGTTTTTTCATCATTTTTTTGCTCTGACACACCTTATATTGTTTATCATATTAGTAGCTTAGAAGCCGTTGTCAAATCAAAATAAAAATAGAATTTATGGTCTCGATGTTTATCGTGCAATAGCAATTATCATTGTTGTTATGGGGCACGGTATTCTTGTAAACCCGCAAATTTCTCTTCCATTTCCTTTCATTGATGGTGTTGAGTTGTTCTTTGTTTTGAGTGGATTTTTAATTGGTTCAATTCTCATAAGAACACTTGAAAAGGATAATGTGTTCAATTTTAGATCTGTTTTATATTTCTGGAAAAGGCGTTGGTTTCGCACACTTCCGAATTACTATTTGATTCTTTTTGTCAATTATATGCTTGTCTCCTCGGAGTTGATCAATGGAGATATTGATCAGTTTGGATGGTCATTCATTTTTTTTACCCAGAATTTATACACTAGTTTTTATGGTTTTTTTTGGGAGAGTTGGAGTCTTTCAGTGGAGGAATGGTTCTACATCATTTTGCCTCTGTTTATTTTGATTTCATATAGATTCCTATCAATTAAACATGCGCTAATGACAACGATAGCTTGTTTAATCCTTGTACCATTAATTTATAGAATATCTCAAAGTGACCTCCAAGTTGACTCTTACAATTTTGATGTTGAGTTTCGTAAGGTGGTCATCATGCGGATGGATACGATTGTTTATGGAGTTTTGGCGGCATACATCAAGTATTATCACGGTGCCATTTGGAAAAAATCAAGATTCATATGCTTTGTGATGGGTATTTTGATTATTTACACTTCAATTTATTTGCCCAAAGAGAGCAATGATTTTTTCACCAAGACGTTCAACTTTGTTCTTGTTTCTATTGGGGCTATGCTTTTACTTCCTTATGCGGATAGTGTAAAATCATATCGGGTGCGAGTTGTTGGAAAATTCATTACCCATATTAGTAAAATTTCATACTCGATGTATCTTGTAAATCTCGCGCTTGTCGCTCAGGTAATTATGAAAAATTTTAAGCCAGAGAACTCAAGCGATCAAATGGTTATGTACGTTGTGTTTTGGGCAGTGACAATTGGAATCTCCACTGTTCTTTATTATTGTTTTGAGCGGCCAATTATGAAATTACGCGATCGATTTTAGGTCGGTACATTGCATGATCTCTCAGTGGGTAATGCGAGTTGCATCTATTACTTTGTCTAATCGCGCTATTGGGTTCAAAATCAGTGATTAAATTAATGGGCATTTCATTTGAGTTAATTTTGAAATTTATTGGTACCCTAAAAGTGTTTTTTTTTGAGAAAATAGTTTGCAGTACAGATGCTTTTACTACTTTTGCTTCCCGATTATATCGGACGTTCTTTACAGAATTAGGAGAGGTGCCTGAGTGGCCGAAAGGACTTGTTTGCTAAACAAGCGTACTCTTAACGGGGTACCCGGGGTTCGAATCCCCGTCTCTCCGCAGAATAGTTGAGCCCTTGTGATTTCGGAATGGACAATCACCAAGACTTCGATGGTTAATGTTCATATTGAGCCGCATACATTTGTGGGGCATGGACACAATCTTCGGTTAAAAGAGTTTAACAATTGTATTGCAGAAGTAAAAGAATTACTTATTTTTGCACTCGTTTTGAGAAGGTAACGACCTTCACGAAAGGTTGAAATAGTAATGAAGATACACCTCGGGGTGTAGCGTAGCCCGGTCATCGCGCCTGCTTTGGGAGCAGGAGGTCGCAGGTTCGAATCCTGCCACCCCGACTTGGGGGATGAGAAATCATCCCCTTTTTTTATCTTCAATTTTCTGAAAATGAAAATTTTCGGGCTCGTAGCTCAGCTGGATAGAGCACCTCCCTTCTAAGGAGGCGGTCCTAGGTTCGAATCCTAGCGGGCTCACTTAAAAAGAAGCCAATCTGTTGTTTATCAATAGATTGGCTTTTTTATTTCCCGACATCTTCCTGACAATCCTATCCTTTATAAAGTGAATACACTAATTAATAGATGTTTAAATAATATTAACTTTGATAAAAAGACAATTATGAAAATGATTTTGATTGTTATAACTCTGATGCTGGGTTTGACAGGCTTTGGTCAAAAAAATAAATACAGAGACTACAAAGATGATATTCCGCTGAAAAAGGAATATAAGAAGCAAAAGAAGAAATATTCACCTTTTTTAGCTGGGATTGGTAATTATGTGCTTCCTAGCTCTGGATATTTTTATGTCGGAGAACCAGTAAGAGGTGCTTGTGTTTTAGGCAGTGAAGCAGCTGCATTGAGCTTAATGGTTATTGGAGGTAAGGAGTCGTTGAATAACGAGTTTAGCTATAGCATACACCCGATGGTGAGTGTTGGAGTTATTTCATTCGTAACAATCTGGATTTGGAGTATCTTCGATGTTGTTAAAGTTGCAAAGATTAAGAATCTTGCAAATCAAAACAATAAAGTAACAATAAAGCTAAATTCAGATTTGAATTTCATAAGTCAGGATTATACTAATAACTCAGCAGTATACGGATTAAAATTAAGTATAGGTTTTTGAAAAAAAATTGAATGGTTACCTACTCGCGAAGGATGCGGTAAATTAATGCATAAATGTTGATTAATATTTGAATTATTAACCCATAACAAAACCTAAAATGCATCAAAACGTAGTTTAGCCAAGACGTTGGCAAGGGTCTGTCGCATTAATTATTTTTTTAATGTTTTTCATTAAAACCTTCCCTCCATCAAAAAGTCAAATCGTTGATAAAACAACATTCTGAGTCAATAAAAGGAAAAACAGCAAGAATTGATAAAGTGTACGTCTTCAGCGATATTTGAACTTTACAGCCAGTTATACAAAAAGCATTTTAAAAAGACTTGTGCAGGAAAGCCGACCAAAAAGACCGTTTGTAGGAACATAATTTGGTACTTGCCCAAAGGCATTAATTGATAGAGCAAGTGCCCCGAAGAGTAGTAAGTTTTTCATCCGTGTTTATTTTAACCAAAAATATAAAATATCAGCTTTCAGTCTGATACTTTTAAGATACAAGTCTATAAATATTAGTCTAACTTATTTAAGAGGACTTGAGATAGCTGAACTGACTGAAGAGGATATGCCTAGGGTTTGATTGTCATTTTCCTCTCAATCGTTCCATCATCATAAATATAAAGAAGAGGAGTGTTTATAGTATGTGATTTTTCTTGACCTAAAATATCTGTAACCTTCAAAAGTCTCTTGTTTACATTTATAGAGTTAATTTGAAAAATTCCAGCGGCACTGTTAATAGTGCCTAACCAAGTAACAGTGTCTTTATGTAAATTATTAGTTAAAATTTCCATTTGGATTTTCCCTTCACCTGCCTGACCGTTAGGATACATATGGCAATTTAAATATAATTGTTGGTTAGCCGGAAATTCGTTTTGACCACTAATAACACCAATTGGATAGCAGTTTGGAAAGCAAATAGAGAAATCCCAGAGAGATGGCAAAGAGTCGGTTATTATGTTCCAAGAAACAATACAGCTATCTAATGAATTATAGTATGTATTAATACTGATGTCTGAATCATCAGTATCTCCGAACATCTGCATATTATTTTGCTCAATAAAATGA
>Ga0233395_1001191_pt1 | contig 12799 bp, 9 predicted proteins | sample 27DmetaG_FD_186029 | JGI IMG/M metagenome (GOLD analysis project Ga0233395, IMG submission 186029) | Seawater microbial communities from Monterey Bay, California, United States - 27D | ecosystem: Environmental > Aquatic > Marine > Coastal | place: USA: California | collected 2016-10-12 | reverse complement strand
CAATACTTGTCAGAAACAAAACATCCTAAATACAGGCCTTTAAGAGCCTTGGTTTTAACCCCAACAAGAGAATTAGCCGCTCAGGTATATGATAACGTAAGAGAATATAGTTCTTATTTAAATATTCATTCCACTGTAGTTTTTGGTGGTGTAAAAGCAGCCTCTCAAATAGCTACATTAAGAAGGGGTGTAGATATTCTCGTGGCAACCCCTGGTAGACTATTAGACTTGCACAATCAAAAAGCAGTTTCATTTAAACGCATAGATGTTTTAATTTTAGACGAAGCAGACCGAATGTTAGATATGGGGTTTGTAAGAGATATCAATAAGATTATTAGTTATATGCCCACAAAAAGGCAGAATCTACTATTCTCAGCTACCTTTTCTAAGGAAATTAAACAACTAGCTCAAACCATTTTAAAAAACCCAGTGATGGTAGAAGCTGAGCCAGAAAACTCAACTGCAGAAATGGTGAGTCAGAAAGCGTATCGGGTTAATAAGAAAGATAAAACAAGTATTGTTACCAATCTCATAAAAGAAGGAAACTGGAATCAAGTGTTAATTTTTATGAGAACCAAACACGGTGCTAACAAATTAACTAAAAAACTACTTCAATCAGGAGTTTCTGCAGCTGCTATTCACGGAAATAAGAGTCAGGGTGCTAGAACTAAAGCTTTATCCAATTTTAAGACCAATGATATTCGTGTTTTAGTAGCTACTGATATTGCTGCTAGAGGTTTAGATATTCCTTTATTACCTCACGTTGTTAATTTTGAATTACCTAATATTCCTGAAGACTATGTTCACAGAATAGGAAGAACAGGAAGAGCTGGTGCAAGTGGTGAAGCAATCTCTTTAGTTTGTAGTGAGGAGACAGAGTATCTTAAGGAAATAGAAAAATTACTAGGTAAAAAATTAGCTGCTGAAATTATAGAGGGCTTCGAGCCAACAGATAATGCTCCACCAAAAAGAGCTGCTACTCAAAGTAAGGGTTCGTTTAAAAAATCCACTTCAAAAAAACCACATCGTAAAAATCATACACCAAGAGATGCCAGGTCATCAAGCTCTGAAGGTGGCCGTAGAAGAAACTCAAAAAATAGACGCAGATAGTGCGTCTTTTTTTTGCTTTTTATTGGCTACATTTGTGTAACAAATACTCAAAAAATGAAATATCATCAAATAGATTCAAATCTTTTTATCAAAAATAGACATCAGTTTATCGCAAAGATGAAGCCGAATAGTTTAGCGGTTTTTAACTCTAATGATATTTACCCAATAAGTGCAGATAGTACTATGCCCTTCGATCAACACAGAGATATTTTTTATTTAAGTGGTGTAGATCAAGAAGAAAGTGTATTAGTTCTTTTTCCAGACTGTCCTAAAGCAAAGCATCGTGAAATTTTATTCTTAAAAGAAACAAGTGAGCATATTGCTGTTTGGGAAGGTGAGAAACTAACCAAAGATGCGGCCTACAAAACCTCTGGTATTCAAACTGTTTATTGGTTGCAGGATTTAGAAAAAATCCTTTTTGAGCTCACGACTCAATGCGATACTTTTTATATAAATACCAATGAGCACTACAGAGCTAATGTTGAAACAGAAACAAGGGAAGATCGTTTTACAAAATGGCTGTTAGCTAAATACCCTGCACATTCTGTTGCAAAAAGTAATCCAATTTTACAAGAATTACGAGGTATAAAAAACCCTATTGAATTAGATCTTATGCAAAAGGCTTGCGATATTACTGAAAAAGGATTTCGTAGAATTTTAAATTTCATAAAACCAAATGTTTGGGAGTATGAAATTGAAGCGGAGTTGGTTCACGAGTTTATCAAAAATAGATCTAAAGGATTTGCCTATACCCCAATTATTGCCTCTGGAAATAATGCTAATGTATTACACTACATTGAAAACAATCAACAATGTAAAGCTGGCGATTTAATATTATTAGATGTTGCTGCTGAGTATGCAAACTATAAAAGTGATTTAACAAGAACTGTGCCTGTTTCTGGAAAATTTACAGACAGACAAAAAGCGGTTTATAATGCAGTAAATACCGTTAAAAAAGAAGCTACAAAATTATTAGTCCCAGGGACTTATTGGGAACAATATCATGTAGAAGTTGGAAAACTGATGACTTCAGAATTATTAGGTTTAGGTCTACTTGATAAGGCTGATGTGCAAAATGAAGATAAAGATTGGCCCGCTTATAAAAAGTATTTTATGCATGGTACATCTCATCATATTGGATTAGACACTCATGATTATGGGTTGTTACATTTACCAATAGAAGAAAATATGGTTTTTACTGTTGAGCCTGGTATTTATATTCCAGATGAAGGGTTTGGGGTTCGTCTAGAAGATGATGTTGTGATTCAAAAATCTGGAGAACCTTTTAACTTAATGGGTAATATTCCTATTGAAGCAGATGAAATTGAGGCGTTAATGAATAAAAGTAACCCTAACTTTTAAGAAGAAAGACTGTTTAAAAACCCTATTGTTTTTGTATTAAAATCATCCGGTTGTTCTACGTTTACAACATGACCACAATTTTTCACCACATATAAAGAGGACTTAATATGTTCTTTAACAACTCTTTTTATAGAAGGTAAAAATAAATGATCTTGTTCTCCCATAACATAAAGGGTAGGTATTTTTATGTCTTTGGCTCTAAAAAACCGCAATAAAGGGTTGATTTCTGCAGTGAGTTTAAACCATCTAATAAATTCTTTCTGATATAATTTTTTTGCTTCATTAACAAAAAGAAGTCTAGATTCCTTATGGTTTTTCCTTGGCATGATAATAAAAGCAAATAATTTGTATAACATCATATAGGGAACCACAGATTTAAATAGGTTGCCTACACGCATTAATATTTGAGAGCGAAAGTTTAATTTTAAAATTGCACCTCCAAGAACCATACTTTCTACTAAATCAGGTCTCTTTTCAGCTAAATTTCTAATTAGAATTGTACCTAAAGAGATCCCGATAAAATGGGATTTTTTAATTTTTAAGTACTCTAAAACCTCAAAAATATCTTCTGTTATAGCATTAAACGTATACTCATTGCTAAAGGTGTCTTTAAAGGTAGGGTTCATATTGCCATGCCCTCTAAGGTCTAAAACCAACACATTAAACTCTTTTTTAAATGCTCTTATTTGTCTGAACCATATAGAACTACTTCCTCCTGCACCGTGAACGAAGCTTACCCACTTAGTGGTGTTTTCGTTTAAATAAGTATAATGGTTTAGCATAGTATAGATTACAAATATACTCTTATTTTCTAGGAAAATAAGACTTCTCTAGTGTGCCTTTTTTTTTTGATGGTTATAAAAATTTAATCCAATAAACATTAATATTGCGGGAAAAAGCCAACCTAAGCTTTGAGAAGAAAATGGAATCCAATAAGTGATTGGTTTTAAAAAATCTCCTATCTGCAGTGACTCAAGAAAATCTGGAATGCTAAAAATAAATGTCACAAATACAACTCCTTTAAAAACAAATGGAGATGCAAATTTATTAGAAACCACATTCAATAAAATTAAAACAATGGTAATTGGGTAGATAAACATCAATGCAGGAATTGCTGCTTTAATAATGAAATCGACTTTAAAATGACCAATAAGAACTCCTATAACACAACTTATAAAAGCAGTTACAATATATGCTTTTTGAGAATTTTTAAAAATTTCCTTTACATAATCTGACGTTCCAGTGACAATACCAACGGCAGTTGTAAAACATGCCAAGGCAACCAGAATACTTAAAAAAGATGTTCCTATTGTACCTAATGTTTGTAAACTCAAACTTGTTAGAATGTCTGTTCTAGATGAATTTTCAGCAAAGGAAACACTCAATGCCGCACCGCTAAACAACAAGCCTCCATAAATTAATAACAACCCAGAACCCGCAAAAAAACCAGCTTTAGTTATAAGTGTTTTAATCTCTCTATAAGACGTGTAACCTTTTAAGTTTAATGAAATAATAATAACCGCACCTATTAAGACACCTCCAATGGCATCAAAAGTCTGATAGCCTTCTAAAACACCACTTATAAAAGGAGCTTCATAAGTATTTAAATTCATTTCGTGATTAATTCCTGAAGAAGCCAATACAATAACAGCTAGTAAAATAAAAACAATAACAGGTGTTAAAAACTTACCTATTAGACTTATAATCTTGGAGCGATTAACCGCAAAAATAAAAATCAATAGAAAATAAAGACTGCTTGTTAATAGCGAGCTAGTTCCAAAAAAAGGCTGTATGGCCATTTCGTGTGTAACAGAAGCAGTTCTAGGTGCAGGAATGGTAACCGCAATTAGATACATGAAAACACAATATAATGAGCTAAACCAAGGAGCTACTTTTTTTGCTAAATCATACATCGTTCCTTGTACTTTTGCGTGCGCCAAAATTCCAAGTATTGGTATAAAAACTGCTGTTATAATAAACCCTAAGAAAACTAACCACCATTGCTCACCTGCATTGGCTCCCAGAAAAGGAGGAAGAATTAGATTTCCAGCACCAAAAAAAAGCGAAAAGACCGCAAAACCAACAATAAAAATTTCTTTGTTTTTTGTCATTTTAAGGGTTTTTTCATCAAAAAGAAGGTAAAATTGGCCAAAACACCCAAGAAAACGACCAAAATGACACAAAACTTAATTGTTGTAAAATAGAAAGAATTAATTGCACCAGTACATGTATCGTTTATTGAAAATTGATCTAAATATTGTAGCCCCATAATAAACAAGACAATTACAAATAAAAGACCTAGCGTTAATCTTAGTTCTTGATTTTTACTGAGAGTTGTAAAAGGTGATGAAAACATGAAATAAATTCTAGATAAGTAGGAAAGATACATATTTTTGTACTATGGAAAAATGGCTGTTATTTAAAAATACTAAAATTTCATATACAGACTCGGGAAAAGGGGCTACAGTGTTGTTCTTACATGGTTTTTTAGAAAACAAACATATGTGGAACGAAATTATTCCTATGGTTTCTAAAAATAAAAGAGTATTAGCAATAGATTTATTAGGACATGGTCAGTCGGGGAGTCTTGGTTATATTCATACTATGGAAATAATGGCTGAAGCAGTTTTTGCAGTTTTAAAGTCTTTGCGAATTAGAAAAATCACACTCATTGGCCATTCTATGGGGGGATATGTTTCGTTAGCATTAGCAGAAAAAAAACCCGAGATGATTAAGGGCTTATGTTTGTTAAACTCAACTGCTAACTCAGACAATACTTCAAGGAAAAAATTGCGGCTAAGAGCTAATAAAATGGCACAATTAAATTTATCTAATGTCGTAAGAATGTCATTTATTAATTTATTTAGTGAGAAAAGTAAATGTGACTATAAGGCTGAGATACAAAATGCATTGAACGATGCTTTAAAAACACCTTTACAAGGTTACATTGCTTGTCAGGAGGGAATGAGAATACGACCAAACAGAATGACTGTTTTAAAAAATAGTAGCTTTAAAAAAATGTTTATTCTTGGAAAAAAAGATCCTGTTTTATCTTTAAAAAAAGGAATAGAGGAAGCTCAAGAAACTCAATCTGAAACTGTTGTTTTATTGGGTGGGCACATGAGTCATATTGAAAATACAAACAACTTAAAGGCTGCCATAAGAGCGTTTATTAAGCTATGCTAAAATAAAAGCTCAATACTTATTTGCTTTTTGTAAGTGCATTCCATCCTTGTGCTTTCAATTCTAATTCTTGACCTGCTCTTGTGATTAAGTTTAGCCCAGCTGATTTGTCCGTAATATGACCTATAATAGAAAGATTTGGATTCCCTTTTACCTTCTCAAAATCTGCGATTGGGACTGTAAACAGCAATTCATAATCTTCGCCTCCACTTAAAGCCACCATAGTACTATCTATATCGAACTCTTCGCAAGCAGAAATTACTTGAGGGTCTAAAGGAATTTTATCTTCGTAAATTTTACACCCAACCTCACTTTGTGAACATATATGCATAATTTCAGAGGATAATCCGTCGGAAATATCAATCATTGCTGTAGGGTGAACATCCATTTCTTTTAAAAGTACAGGAATATCTTTTCTTGCCTCAGGTTTTAATTGACGTTCGATTAAATACGTATAATTATCTAAATCTGGCTGATTTTTTGGATTTACCTTAAATACCTGTTTTTCCCTTTCCAATACCTGCAACCCAAGGTATGCAGCCCCTAAATCTCCAGAAACCACAATTAAATCGGTTTCTTTGGCGCCATTTCTATAAACAATCTCTTCTTTTGATGCTTTACCAACAGCTGTTACAGATATTAATATCCCTTTTGTAGATGATGTGGTATCACCGCCAATTAAATCAATAGTATAGGTTTCACAAGCTAGCTGAATTCCAGCATAAAGTTCTTCAATTGCCTCTAAAGGAAAACGATTTGATACCGCGATAGATACCGTAATTTGCTCTGCTACCCCATTCATTGCAAAAACATCAGAAAGATTAACTACCACAGCCTTATATCCTAAATGTTTAAGTGGCATATAGCTTAAATCAAAATGTACACCCTCAATTAACAAATCTGTGGTAATTAGTGTTTGTTTTTCTGAGCGCTCTAGTACCGCAGCATCATCGCCAACTCCTTTTACAGTTGTTTTATGAGAAATCTTAAAATGTTTTGTAATATGATTAATTAAACCAAACTCTCCTAGTTCAGCCAACGACGTTCTTGATTGATTTTTATCTTCTAACATTTCGCAAAGATATATACATCTAGAAAATAAACCTCCTTTATTTTTTACGATGATGTTTTTAAAACTTTATTCTTTTACCTTTGAGTAAAAAAATCTATGGATAATGAAGTATAGTCTATTTTTTTTTGTTTTTCAATTTACCGTGTTTTACAGCTTCGGACAAACCCCTTGTACAAACGGTTTTGCCGGAGAATATCCGTGCGATAATTATGATTTACTTTCTCATGTTCCAGTAAGTACTTTGGCAAACTCTTTAGGAAATCCAGAAGGAAGTGATGTTTGGGGTTGGACTGATCCAGACACTGGAAAAGAGTATGCAATAGCGGCTATGACAAATAGTACGGCTTTTGTAGATATTACAGATCCAATTAACCCAATTTTTTTGGGACGTTTAAATTCTAATGCAGGAAATAATTATTGGAGAGATGTAAAAATTTATGGCAATTACGCCTTTATTGTGGCAGATAATGTTGGTAATCATGGGATGCAAGTTTTTGATTTAACGAGGTTAAGAGACATTAATGAAACTGAAGTCCCTGAGCTCCCTGTAGAACCAGATCTTATTTATGATGATGTAGCTAGTTGTCATAATATTATTATTAACGAAACTAGTGCAATAGCTTACCTTTTGGGGTGTAATACCTTTAATGGAGGTCCAAATTTTGTTGATATTTCTGACCCTGTAAACCCTGTAAATCTAGGAGGTTATGCTGCAGATGGTTATACACACGATGCTCAAGTAGTCACATATAGCGGACCAGATACAGATTATATAGGAAAAGAAATTTTAGTTGGAAGCAATGAAAATAAAGTTGTAATTCTAGATGTTACCGACAAGAGTAATGTTCTAAAAGTTTCTGAATTTGACTACTCACAGATAGGCTATACGCACCAAGGTTGGTTTACAGAGGATCAACGTTATTTTTTACTTGGAGATGAAGAGGATGAACTAAATTTTGGCATCAATACAAGAACTCTTGTTTTTGACTTTCAAGATTTAGATAACCCAGTACAAACAAATACATATTTAGGTCCCTCAAGTGCAATAGATCATAACGGGTATGTAAAAGGAACTGATTTTTTTATGGCTAGTTATAGAGCGGGTATGCGCGTTTTGGACATCTCAAGTATTGGAGAAACAAACAATCAATTAACAGAAATAGGATACTTTGATACCTATCCAGCTAATAATGGAACTGGCTTTAACGGTGCTTGGAGTGTATATCCTTATTTTGCCAGTGGAAATATTATTATAAATGACATAGAAAGAGGGCTTTTTGTTGTGAGAAAGTCTGAAACTTTGGGTAATATTGAAATTCTTAAAAATAGTTTTTCTATATCCCCTAACCCTACAAATACAAACCCAGTTATTAAAGCTACACAAAATCAGCAAATTCAATCTGTATCTGTTTTTAATGTTCTTGGAAAAAGAATTTTCTTTAAACAAAATATTAATGATAAAGAATTCGTTCTCACTATAGAAAAAAACTTAAAAGGGATGTATATTGTTAAAGTAAACAATATCATTTACAAAAAAATAATTTTATTTTAACATCTTTACCACTATGAAAAAATATGTTATGCTTTTATTATTTTTAGGAATAATAGCCTACTCTTGCGATAGGTCTGTGCTTCTGGAAATAACACTTCCTCAAATAATATCTGGGGATACTGGAATAGACTTAATTGAAAATACCGGAGCAGGACAAACAGTTTATGTGATTGTGGCTACTGATAATATTGAGATAACTGGGTATTCTTTAGGGGGTCAAGACGCAGACTTGTTGTCTCTAAACAATGGTGTTGTAAGCCTAGATACTAACCCTGATTTTGAGACAAAATCTAGTTATAGTTTTGAAGTAACTGCAAACGATGCCATCGGGAATATCAGCGAAATTAAGACCGTTACATTTTCAGTTATTGATGTAGATGAAAGCCTTCCGTATGTCCTTAGATTTTGTGAAAATGGATTTGCAGGAATTTACCCATGCAACAACTATGATTTAGTTGGTCATATCGATTTAACCACTCTTGGCGGGAATTCTGGAAATGATTGTTGGGGATGGACAGATCCTTCTAGTGGAAAAGAATATGCTCTAATGGGTCTGAATACGGGAACTTCTTTTATTGATATATCAGACTTAGAGTTTCCGAGAATTGTTGGATTCCTCCCAACACATACAACCAATAGTTCTTGGAGAGATATCAAAACCTATGGAAATTATGCATTTATAGTTAGTGAAGCTTCTGGTCATGGAATGCAAGTTTTTGATCTTACTAAATTAGGAGAAATTGCTGTTGGCACATCACCGGTAAATTTCACAGAGGATGCACATTATGCTGGTTTTGGGGATGCACATAACATCGTTATCAATGACAGTCAAGGATATGCCTATGCTGTTGGCACAAACACCTATAATGGTGGGCCGCATTTTGTAGACATATCTAATCCCTTAAACCCAGTAGCTGCTGGTGGGTATGGAGAAGACGCTTATTCTCATGATGCACAGGTTGTCACCTACAATGGTCCTGACAATGATTATACAGGGAGGGAAATTTTAATAGGCAGTAATCAAAACGAAGTGGTAATAGTTGATGTAACAGATAAAGCGAATCCAACACAAATTTCAGCCATAAATTATCCTAATATTGGGTACACCCACCAAGGATGGTTTACACAAGATTTAACCTACTTTATCTTAGGTGATGAATTGGATGAGCTTAATTTTGGCGGAAACACAAAGAATATTGTATTTGATTTTACCGATTTAGATGCTCCCGTAATTCACATGAATTATTTTAGTCCTACACCAGCAATAGATCACAATGGATATGTTAAAGGTACAGATTACTACCTTGCTAATTATTCTGCTGGAATTCGAGTAGTAGATCTTACTAATATTAACAATGGAACCATGACAGAAACTGGATTTTTTGATACCTATCCATCAAATAATAATGCTTCTTTTAATGGGGTATGGAATGTATACCCTTATTTCTCTAGTGGAAACATTATTATAAGTGATATTAATACTGGATTTTATATTGTTAGAAAAAGTAATTAAGCCAATGAGAAAAGTTTTGCTTTTTTTTATTATTTTAATTAATATCAGTTGTTCCAATACAGATAAAGATATTAGTTCAATCATTCCCATTTCCAACGGTTCTCTAGAGTTGGTACAAACTTTTGGAGGATCAAAAAATGATGTTGCAAAATCTGTAATTGCAACATCAGATGGAGGTTTTGCTGTTTTAGGCTACACCCAAAGTATGGATGGAGATGTTACCGGAAAGAATAATGAAAATTATGATTTTTGGGTTCTAAAATTTAATTCAGAAGCACAATTAGAGTGGAATAAAACTTATGGAGGCTCTGGAGATGATAGAGGAAGGAGTATCATTGAAACCTCAGACGGGGGGTATGCACTAATAGGATATTCAGATAGTTCAGATGGAGATGTTACAATTAATTATGGTAATAGAGATTTCTGGGTGATTAAAATTAATGCTACAGGCGCTATCACTTGGGAAAAATCTTTTGGTTATAGCGGAGTTGATGAAGGTGTATCGATACTAGAAACGTCAGATAATCATTTTATACTTTCTGGAGTTTTAGATGTTACGGCCTCAGGAGGAGATGGAAATACTGGAAGGTATTCGCCAAGACATGCAGGAGGAGATTATTGGTCTATAAAAATTAATGCTTCCGGAGGTACGGTATGGTCTCGTTTTTATGGAGGATCTTTTACCGATGCGCCTACTGGAGTTATTGAAAATATAAATGGTGATTTAATAACTGTGGGGGGGTCTGACAGTAACGATGTTGATATTTCAAATAATAAAGGAACTTATGATTTTTGGGTGGTAAAATCTAGTTCTAATGGAAATATTTTATGGGAGAAATCATATGGTGGGTCAGAAATTGATGAAGCAAGAGATGTGATCTCTACTGATAATGGAAATCATATTATTGTTGGAGATACTAGAAGTGAAGAACAAGATGTGTCTGAAAATAACGGAGCGGCTGACCTTTGGGTTTTAAAAGTTTCTGACAATGGAGACATCCTATGGGAAAAATCATTGGGCGGATCTAATTTTGACGTTGCAAGAGCTATAAACTCAACTTTTGATGGTGGATTTATAATTGCAGGAAGTTCCAGAAGTTCTGATGGAAATGTAAGTGAAAATAAGGGTCAAAATGATGCTTGGGTGGTCAAAATAAATACCTCCGGTGAACTCCTTTGGGAGAAAACTGTTGGAGGTGCAGAAATCGATTTTGCCTATGACGCAGTTCAATTAACAAGTGGAACTATTATTGCTGTCGGCGAAACAAATAGTTTTAATGGAGACATTTTGGTTAACAAGGGGTTTACAGACCTTTTAATTATAAAAATAAATTAATGAAGAAAATATTAGCAATTATTTGTTTAACTATTATAATAACTAGTTGTAGTGAGGATAAAGACATTATTCTAAACCCTGTTGCTATTACTCTTAACTTTAGTCATTCTTGGAATGGAACAGAAATTACAAATGATGACTTTAATCAGTTAAAATTCACTAATGAAAATGGCCAAGTTCTCAGTATAGAAAGACTAAGGTATCTAATTTCTGAAGTCTCATTAACACATGAAAGTGGAGAAGAGACTGTTCTTAATGATTATAATTTAGTGGATCTTACAAATAATGAAGGTATGTCCTTTAGAACCTCTGAAGGTGTTTTACCTGGAGAATATAGTGCAGTTACTTTTAGGTTTGGTTTTAAAAGAGCAGATAATGCAGATGGGGCTTACCCAGATTTAAATACAGCTAACTTTAATGTGCCTGCTCCTTTAGGTGGGGGCTATCATTTTATGCAATTTGATGGAAAGTATACAAACACAACCTCTTTGGAAGCCCCTTTCAATTATCATGTCATTAGCGCCATAGACCCGACAAATGTAAATGATGCTGTAGACACCTCTTATACTCTTAATATTGGATCAGTAACTATTGGCAGCAATACAAATATTAATATACAAATGGATGTTTCAGAATGGTTTAAAAACCCAAATACTTGGGATTTGAATGAATATGATGTAAATTTAATGGGGAATTATGATGTGCAGCTTTTAATGAATCAAAATGGTTCATCTGTATTTGATTTAGTATCCATTACTCAATAAAATGAATGTAAAGTATCTTCTTTTATTTTTTTTAATCTTGATTTTTATGTCATGTTCAAACCAAGAAACAGATATAGAAGAAGAATATATCCCAGTACCTTTCTCACTCAAAGTTCCCGAACTTTTTCAACAAAAATTAATAGATCCATTAATTCCAAATAATAATCCCTTAACTGAGGAAGGGGTTGCCTTAGGTAAAAAATTATTTTTTGACAAAAAACTTTCTGGAAACAATACACAAGCTTGTGCAACATGTCATAAGCCACAAAATTCGTTTACAGATGACACCCGTTTTAGCGACGGAATAGAGGGTGTTTTTGGTATTAGAAATTCAATGCCGCTCATAAATTTAGCTTGGAATTTTAGTGATAAGTTTGCTTGGGATGGAAAAGAGCTGGGTTTAGAAAGACAAGCTTTAGAACCTGTTACAAACCCCATAGAAATGCATAGTAATTGGAGTAATGTAGTCACTAAGCTTGAGCAAGACCCCGAATATCCCATCCTTTTTTCTAGGGCTTTTGGCACTACATTAATTGATTCTATTCTGGTTGCAAAAGCAATTGCTCAGTTTGAAAGAATTTTGATCTCTGGAAACTCAAAATTTGATCAATACCTTCTTGGTAACGCTACATTAAGTTTGCAAGAACTGAACGGGTTTGCTGTTTTTATGGATGAAGAAAAAGGAGACTGTTTCCACTGCCATGGAAGTGACAACAACCCGTTATGGACAGATAATAAGTTCCACAACAATGGTTTGGATGCCAGTTTTAATGATTTGGGATTAGGTACTGTTACGGGAGACCCTAATGACAATGGGAAGTTTAGATCACCTACCCTAAGAAATCTAACTTTTACTGCTCCTTATATGCACGACGGTCGTTTTACTACTTTAGAAGAAGTTATAAAC
>Ga0233395_1001187_pt1 | contig 12816 bp, 10 predicted proteins | sample 27DmetaG_FD_186029 | JGI IMG/M metagenome (GOLD analysis project Ga0233395, IMG submission 186029) | Seawater microbial communities from Monterey Bay, California, United States - 27D | ecosystem: Environmental > Aquatic > Marine > Coastal | place: USA: California | collected 2016-10-12 | reverse complement strand
CACACTATTCCAGCCTCGGCCATGAACTGGAACGACATCGAATTGAGCAAAGGACGCGTTACGACCTGGAAATGATTCGGGAAATAGGACATTGCCAGTCGATGGAGAACTACTCTCTCCATTTCGATGGAAGAGAGCGGGGTCAACGACCGTACTGCCTTCTTGATTTCTTTGCGGCGTGTGCCAAGCAATTCCATGGCAATCCAGACAAGTTCCTTGTCATCATGGACGAATCGCACGTTACCCTACCGCAAGTTGGGGGAATGTATTACGGCGACAGGTCTCGCAAAGAAAGCCTCATTGAACACGGTTTCCGATTGCCTACAGCCGCAGATAACCGGCCATTGAAGATTCCAGAATTCCAAAAACTCGTACCACAAATGGTCTATGTTTCGGCAACTCCTGGTGAAAGAGAGTTGCGACACTTGTGCGAAATTACCGGGCAATCTTTGCCAAATGGATTGCTTCACGCGAAGTCTGGCGGCGGTGCTGGTCAAGCAGATCGAGACAAAAAGCACCCCGATAGTGAAAGTCTGTACCACATGGTCCAACATATCGATGGTATCGCTAAAATGGAGATACGACCAACAGGGCTTCTCGACCCTGAAATTGAGGTGCGCCCTACAAGCGGCCAGGTAGCAGACCTACTGTCTGAAATTAACATTCGAATTGAACGTGGCGAGCGTACACTCGTAACCGTTCTCACCATCAAATTCGCTGAAGAAGTTTCACAATATCTCAACCAAATGGGGGTAAAAGCGCACTACCTTCATTCCGAAATCGACACCATTGAACGAACTGAAATCATCAATGCGCTACGCATTGGGCATATCGACGTAATCGTTGGAATAAACCTGCTCCGAGAAGGTCTCGACATACCAGAAGTGAGCTTAGTGGCCATTTTTGATGCTGACCGTCAAGGATTTTTGCGGAATGAGCGTAGTCTGCTGCAAACCATAGGCCGTGCTGCACGCAACGTAAACGGCCATGTCTTGCTCTACGCTGACAGCATGTCGCCTGCAATGCGGGCGTCCATTCAACAAACTCTGGAACGAAGAGAACGGCAACAAGCATCAAATGAGGCGAACGGCGTGATCCCCAAAACAATTCAAAAGGCTCTTCCAAAGATGAATTCAGATATTGATGACCTCATTGCCGGAACTTCAACTTCAAAAGATGGCACCCGTCGTCTCATCGCCAAGAAAGGCGGTAGGAAGGAAGGAGATTGGGCACAGAAACTCAACCTTGGCGCAGGTGCCTGGGCTGCAGGCGATGGACAAGATGGTTCATCAGGTCAAAACACAAATAATTCAATTGAAAAATCAAATATTCAATTGACATATGACGAGCCTGATGACGTGCTTTCTGGGCTCGAACCTTCTCAAATCCAAGATTTGCTCGGCGAGTTGCGTTCTGCAATGAAAGAAGCTGCCAAAAATCTCGATTTTGAGGAAGCAGCACGCCTTCGAGACCGTGTCTTCGAATTGGAACAACGCCTTTGAGAATACACACCCTACGGGTGTGGGAAGCCGTAAGGGCAAGTTCTTGAACAAGGGAGGAATGGACTACACATGGCGATTCAACCTGATGATTTTGATGTCCCAGTAGTCGACTATTCGTTCTCAGACATCTCAACGCCTCGTTCTTTACTCGACCAAATGGCAAGCGCAGGGGGTTTTACGGCTACAAAACTGGCAACTGCACGCGACATCCTCCTCGACATGAAGAAGGAAGTAGACAATGTCAATGGAGACAATTCGAAGGTCTGCAATTGGCTTTCTTTCCCAGCATGTTTGTGCGCTACCGGCACCCGAGGGTTCTTCGTCGAGGCCTTGAAGCAACACATGTTTAACGTCGTCTCAACAACATGTGGAATGCTCGACCACGACATCGCACGTTCACACAAACACTACTATCACGGCGCCTTTGAGTTGGATGACATTGAACTCGGAGAGCATTCCCTCATGCGCCTCGGTAACGTCATTGTACCAAATTCTTCATATGGCGAAATTATTGAAGATGTCCTTACACCTGTACTCGAAGAAATGTACCAAGATCGACTCAAGGAAACCGGTAAAACCGGCGCTGATGCATGGCTTGGTTTTGGCTCGATACACCTCGTTTGGGAACTCGGCAAGCGCATTGGCACTCCTGATTCGTTAATTTACTGGGCCTACAAGCACAAAATTCCTGTCGTCATTCCAGGAATCACCGATGGCTCAATAGGCGCACAACTCTTCATGCTCCGACAAAAGCATCGAGACTTTCACATCGATACGCTCGCTGATGAACAAGTCATGAGCGACTTGACCTGGGACGTTGAAGTATCAAACGCCTTGATGGTCGGCGGAGGAATCTCGAAGCACCATGTCATTTGGTGGAACCAATACAGAGGCGGACTTGACGCAGCTGTCTACATCACCACTGCCCCCGAACACGATGGAAGCCTATCTGGCGCTCGCCTCCGAGAAGCTATTTCATGGGGTAAAATGCGTCCTGAAGCGCCAAATATTTGCGTTGAAGGTGACGCAAGTGTGCTGTTACCCCTCATTGGCGCTGACCTATTCCAACGAGGTGATTCACAGTGAAGTCAAGACCCGTGGCGTTTCTGTTGACTGCCCTCATATCCCTTATGCCGCTTGCTGGTTGCTTCGGAACGGATGCTGCCGTGGACAGTGTTGAGGAAACCAGTGAATTCTTTGATTTTGAACAAGGATCGAACAGCGGCACATGGTACCACTATCCAGGTGGTGTGAACGCCATGAACAATACGTCTGCACTCGGAGGTACAAACATTCCATTTTACAGCCAAGGAACATACTATTCCACTGGATATTCTACCTTTGAGCCAACCATGGGTATTACCTCAACCGATAACATCTACTTCACCAGTTATGGAAATGGTAATGGCGGTTCAACCGCAATTGTCCAGTGCACCAACATGATTGAAATGACAAGTTTGTCTGATTTCAGTTGTCAAGATATCTATGGCGCCTTCCCACCAGTCGTCAATTCAAACGATCCGTATGTTTACGTTGACCCATGGACCGACCGCATAATGAAATTCGACATGCATGCATTGGGAGGAATGACCGTAGAATGGACCGATGATGAAGGTGAGTCTTGGGTTGGTCCGTCGATTGCTACGGGATACTCGGTACAAGACCACCAAACCATTGCATCATCGCCATATGGAGGTATTCTTCACGAAACCTTGTGGGTGTTCTGTATCAACGGTAACTACCCAGCGCCACTTTGCTCTGCAAGTCAAGATGGTGGGTTCACATGGGGACCAGAACTCCCTGGCGCCCCCGTCGATTGCCAAAGCGGAGGCCTCTCTGCACACCTCATTGGCGCCGATAATGGAAACTTCTACCGAGGACAAATTGGATGCGATGGAACTGGATATTCAATGTACAAGACTGAAGACGGAGCAATCACATGGTCTGAACATGTCTTGCCTACCGAAGTCTCTGGAACAGCAGACACATGGAACGCTGAAGAAGCTCAAGTCGACACCGACAGTGAAAGCAACGTCTATGCCATGTGGATGGGTAACGACAACATGCCGTACTTTTCGTATTCTGTTGATGATGCAAACACATGGTCAGAGGCGATCATGGTTGGGCCAAATCACTTGGAAGGAACCGGATTCCCAGTGGTCATCGCTGGCGACCCTGGCCGCGTGGCTTTCGGTTACATTGGCACGGAAGGCGACGGCATTTGGCACGGCTACATTTCAGTCATCACCGATGCCTTCAACGAGACTCCGCTGATTACCACCGTGCAACTCAATGCTCCAGAAGACCCCCTCGATAACGCTAGCCCAACCTGCGGGTACGAACGGTGCGGCGGCTTTGGCGACTTTATCGACATGCAGATTGACGCCTTTGGCCGACCGTGGCTCTCACTTTCACACAATCCAAGCGGAGATACCGGCATCATGGGTACGTTCCAAACTGGGCCATCCCTTGTGGGTGAAGTTGCTCAACTGAGCATGCTTCCAGAAGGTGGAGCACAGACCATTTGAACTCATTCAATGTAATCTGCAAGAGAATGCATGAGTGCCGTTCGAATCGGTACGAGTGGCCTCCAGCCGTCTCCATCAATGCGATGCAAGAGATCGTGCAACGGCGAAAGGTCGGGCCTTTTACGTGCATTTTCCTCGACATCCATTGGAAGGTTGGGTTGAACAATCAAGGATTGTACTTCGATTGAAGGCGTTGGAGCTGCTGTCAAATGTTCCACGCTGAATCGACCCGTCCGGCCTGCAACCGTACGATTGTAAAGCAGAGATAACTCTTCCAAAGTCTGTTCTTCTGACCAGGAACGACGGCCTGATATTTTCATTTCACTTGAGAACGGCTCATCACTGAGAAGAATGCGCACAAGAGCGTCTGCCACATCAATGTCACTTACCCACCAATATTGAGGAGATTCATTGGCTGTGACCGTACCAGATGACCGTAGACTTTCCATCCATGTTTGGAATCTTGGCGACTGCCAAACCAAATCCTGACGGCGTGGAAGAAGATCATGTACTTCAATATGGGAATCAATCCATTCATGCTCTGTCTCAATTCCAAGATGCCCTGGCAAGGCAAGAACGATTTCTAGCCCATCGACATCAAAACCTCGCTCGCCATCAGATGGAGCGGTGAAAGGACCCAAACCCATGAGAAACAAACGATGACCTGCCTCAAATGGAACTTGGTCTGAACCATACAATTCACATTCTCCGAACTCTAAATCCGCAGAATATCGAGCGGTTAGTTCCTCCACTGTAGAATGCGGCACCACAATACATGCATGGGTACGTAACAATCGTTCAATCATTGCATCACCGAGAGAGGAATCAATTCCTCTAAGATGAACAATTGGAGTGCTTCGCATGTACAAGCCACGGATGAGATGTACATCAAGATGTTCAAAAAATACAAAGTATATGCTGTGTTAAATAGCAATTGGAAATACGAATATTCAATTGAAAAAAACGATATTTCTCTGATTTGTTTTCGAACGATGCGAACGTCAAAACACCGAGATTCACCGATCAGGCAAAGCCATAACATACTGATTCAAGAACAAAGTTTTCCTTCTTTCAATACAAAAGAATGTAAATTTCAACTTTTGAAATACACGAAAGACCATTCTATAGAAAACCAACAATTTACTACTCGGCGAGATGGAACTTCTATTGCAGGAATTAATTATACGACATCTCTTAAAATTGAAAAATAATCCGTTTTCCAATTGGAATGGCGATAAATTATACGACAAATGCAATTGGATTTAGTTTTTTTATCGCCAAAGAGTATAAGACCTTTCAAGTGAAGCAGGGGGTAAGCCGGAACAAACTGGCGAAGGAGATGGGAAAAATGCCGAACGACAAATATGACATCCAGGAGTTACTCCAAAGAGATGTTTATGTAAACGATAAGAAAGTAGGAAAAATAGTTGGTGAACGTCACCATCCGAACGAAGCACGCGTGCGATCCATGCGATTGCAAGTCGAGTCGGATGTAGCTGATGAATTCATGCGGAAGCCCGCAGAACTCGTACCACTACCAAAAGAACTGGTCCACAGTATTCGAAACGATGGAACTGTAAAACTTTCAAAGTCAATGAGAGAACTACAACGACGATGGAGAAACACTGTCCGAATTGATGAAAAGCTATACGCACCAGACGAAATGCTTGACCGAGCAGTACTCGACAACCAAGGTGACGAAATCGGCGTTATTACCGACTTGTTCAAAGTTAAGCGCACATATCGAGGCGTCATCGTACAAGTACGAATTGGGATTCAAAAGCAATATGGAGTTGGCCCCCAACTCCGCATACCAATCAATGCATTTTCGCGAACTCGTGAACGCCTGGATGAGGTTGTTCTCTCGCGAACGTTCGACAAAGTGCTTACACTTCCGTCGTTCGTTTCAATTAACGCAATGAGCGAAGAAGAGTGAACACTCAACGGTGTTATTGACACCCTTGGCCCTCCGTCACTCTTATGACGGGGAGGTGAGTCGGCCGAACTACAGTTGCGCGGGTAGCTTAGTCGGTTGGAGCACCCGGCTGATAACCGGGAGGTCGCAGGTTCAAGTCCTGCCTCGCGCACTCTTACTCCTTACATACGGGGGTTGTTTTGAGACATTTGCACTCGCAAAGAACATGAAGGGTCAGTGTTTCGCTCACACCAAGGGAATCGTATGGTCGTCTTATCCGGAAGCAATTCTCGCTTATTGGCTGAACAACTTGCAGCCTCGCTCAAGTGGGAGCACCACCAACTGGAAACTCGACGTTTTCCCGACTCAGAGGGTTACATTCGAATTCCAAGCGAGACCATCGAAGCCGTTCGAGAAGAACCGGTTGTGTTGGTATCCAATACCTTCCCCGATTCCGGAATTGTCGAAACGCTCCTTATGCTCGAGGCTATCAACGATGTTCGGAAAGGAAAAATGGAAAACCTTCGGGAGATCGGCCCCCAACAAATGGAAGATGTCGGTCCAGGCATTCTTCTTGCCGTTCCTTACTTCGGCTATTCACGTCAAGATAAGCGATTCAAACCAGGTGAAGCAATCTCCGCTCGTGCAATAGGTCATCTTCTTGCATCCCGTTGCGACGGCATCATCGTTTTCGATTTGCACGCTCCCTCTGTTTTAGAAGACCTTCCTGTCCCAGTGGCTTTCACTTCTGCAATGCCAGAACTTGCCCTCCACCTACAAGAGACGGTTCAACCTGACTTCATCCTCTCACCTGACAAAGGAGCAATTCAGCGTGCATCAACTGTTGCTAAGGAAATTAATTGTGATTTTTCATACCTCGAAAAGACGAGAATCGATGCACATACCATTGTTCACAAGGCGAAGGACCTCAATGTTGACGGGAAAATCGTTGCTATTGTAGACGATATGATTGCTACCGGCGGAACAATCTGTAGGGCTGCTGAAGCATTAAGGAATCAAGGAGCGATTGCAGTCCACGCAGCATGTTCACACGGATTATTCACCGGAGGAGCAATTGCCCGCCTAATTCGTTATGTTGACGGCGTGCACGCCACAGGCTCTTTGTCAAATCCACGCGATGTGATATCCGGCGGCCCAGCGTTGGCTCGCGGCGTAAATGAACTGTTTGAGCGTTTGGAATGGCAGCAATAGCCACGCAGCATAACGAAAATGTGTCTTGCCGTAATCTGAATGAGTGCAGTTTGTTGTCAATACGCCCAGGTCATTCTTTCCGCTGTGTTTATATTCGCGAGGTTGTGCGGAGGAACGCCCTTAACATGAGGACAGAGTGATTCCAGTGACTGTACACGTGCAATTTGAAACCCCTGAAGAAGTATCGAACCAAATCTACGACATGCTACAAGCCAATTCCAACGGCCGTATCAAGAAAGGTAGCAATGAAGTGACCAAGACCGCAGAACGCGGAACTGCCCAATTCATCATCCTCGCAGAAGACGTTAACCCACCTGAACTCCTTGCTCACGTTCCTTTGATCTGCGCAGAAAAAGGAATCCCATTCGGATACGTACCTTCTCAAGAACATCTCGCACAAGCTGCTGGACTTCCAGCAGGTGTCAAGGCAGCCTCAATTGCTGTGATGGAAATCACCAAAGGCGCCCAAGAAGATTTTAGCAAAGTTGTTGAAGCCATTAACGGCCTCAAGGCTTGAAACAAATATTGGAGATGACAAAGATGAGCGAAGAACTCGGTGGATGGCCTGCTGAAGTCGTCGAAATTGTCGGTCGAACCGGTATGACAGGCGAAGCAACTCAAGTGAAAGTTCGTGTCAATGACGCACCAAACCCTCGTGACGTTGGACGAATCATTTCTCGAAACGTCTTGGGACCAATTCGTGTTGGCGATATTTTGATGCTCAAGGATACAGGCCGAGAAGCCCGTAAATTGAACGCACGGTGATGAACAATGCCTGAACGACGTATTTGCAATTTTTCTGGAGAAGAGATCGAACCTGGCACGGGCATGATGTTCGTCCGACGAGACGGCAGTGTCTTGTGGTTCAAGAACTCAAAAGCACGCAAGAACATGGTGAAGCTTAAGCGAAACTCTCGCAAAGTTAAGTGGACTCGTCACTATGTCAAGGGCGGCTTCTGAAGTTCCTTTCTTCGAAATGACCTCATTTCTATCTCATTGAGAGTGCAACCGCTGTTCCTTTTTGGCCGTATGGCTCATAAAGGGGCGTCAAGTCGGCTGAATTGGTGAACAACATGGAAACTACCTACGTAATGGTCAAGCCTGACGGTGTACAACGCGGATTAATTGGAGAAATTATTGGACGATTTGAGCAGAAAGGACTCAAACTTGTTGGGTTGAAGTCGGTCGTTCCAAGCAGAGAAACTGCTGAAACACATTACGCTGTTCACTCCGAACGCCCGTTCTATCCTGGCTTGATTAATTTCGTAACCTCTGGACCTGTTGTCTGTATGGCATGGTCAGGGAAAGATTCCATTGCTGTTGCTCGCACCCTTATTGGAGCAACCAACGGCCGTGAAGCTGCACCTGGTACCATCCGTGGCGACTTTGGCATGGACATGGGCTACAACATGATTCACGGTTCAGATGCTGCAGATACCGCTGCGTTCGAACTTGGACTTTGGTTCCCTGAGGGACTTATGGATTGGGAACAAACCATTACCTCTTGGGTTTATGAATAGTCGAATCATACAGTAGTTGATTCACATGTCTGATGACGGTACAGAAGAGATTGGTGAAATCCTTCGCCAACCCATTGTTGCTGTAACCGGCCACGTGGATCACGGTAAGACAAGTCTGCTTGACCTACTTCGCTCGATCGGCGACAAGAATCAGACGAACGTTATGAATAGAGAAGCCGGTGGAATCACGCAGGAACTCGGTGTCACCAATGTCCCTGCAACGCTGTTGAACGACGCAATTCAAACCATGCCGTTCAAGGAAAAACCGGTCTTTGAAAGCCCAGGAATTATTTTTATCGATACGCCCGGGCACGAATCATTTGGTTCAATTCGGAAAAGAAGCGGGAGCGTTGCCGACATCGCAGTACTCATCGTTGACTTGGTTGAGGGATTCAAACCACAAACAATTCAGAGCATCAAGATTCTTGAGAAAAACGATATCCCCTTTGTGGTTGTTGGGAATAAAGTTGACAGAGTCCATCAATGGGAATCGAAACGCGGACGCTCTTCATGGCAATCATGGAAAGAACAGTCGAAAGATGTCCAAAAGACTGCAGACGACTTCTACTACAAGCTTCTTGGACAGGTGGCAACAAATTCAAGGTTTAACCTCACAAAGTACTGGGAAGGGATCAAAAGTTTCGATATTGATAACGATCGATTTTTTGTCCCAATGAGTGCCAAAGAAGGTGAAGGTCTGCAAGATCTTCTTTTCGTTCTTCTCGCAATGGCTGAAAAATTTGCTCGCAAAGATTTGATTGTTGACCAGACTGAAATGGCGGAAGGATACGTGTTGGAATCTCGAGAAGAGACAGGACTTGGAAAAACCATTGATATCATACTCACGAAAGGAACAATCAGTGTTGGCGATGATGTTGCCTACAATACGAACGAAGGCCCTGTCGGAAACATTGGCGGCGAAGATGCAGTACGTATCCGTGCCATACGCGAACCAAAAGATATGGCGGAGATGCGAGACGCTGGGAAAAGATGGAACGATGTCAAACAAGCATCGGCGGCCGCTGGATTGAAAATAATTATTCCACATCTCAAGGATATTCATATTGGCAGCAAAATCTACTTCCCCAAACCAGGTGATGATTATCGCTCAGTCTTCAACGAGATGAACCGTGAGAATAAGCGGATTCGCAACGAGACTCCGATCATGTGCAGTATCTGTAAAGAGGTCGTGTCCCGAAAGATGTTTTCAGACATACACACGAACCCAGACGCAATGGGTAGCGGGTTTTCGCCAGGATGCCAAAATGCGGAAGAACTCCGAGAGGGGGCTGTGGTCAAGGCCCGAACTGTGGGCGGTCTAGAAGCACTCATTTACGAACTGGCGAAGAGAAAAATACCAATCAGTCGAGCAGAAGTTGGTCCAGTGAATCGCCGTGACCTGCGTCAAATTATGGCAACAGAAAAGGAAGAACACCGTTTCTTGGTTGCCCTTTCGGTCAAAGGAAACGATCAAGTCGAAAAGGAGCTGGCTGAAGCGATGAAAAAGAAAGAGGATTCCTCTTACAATTTTATTCAAGCCGATATCATTTACCAAGTGATGGAGAAAATCGACAAAATACAGGATGCCATCCGAGAAAGAGCATCGTCTTCCACTGGCCCTGTGTTCATGCCAGGCCAAGTTCGCTACCTCACAAAGTACGGGATGATGAACGATGACCCTGCGCTTTTTGGAGTCCATGTTCTCAAAGGAAGCCTACGCGTGGGCCAAGAATTGCTTCGCAACGATGGGAGTGGTCGAACACTTGGAAAAGTCATGTCAATCGGCGAGGAAGGACAAACTGTGGCCCGTGAGGGTGAGCAAGTACCGATTAAAATGAATATCCGGTTTACCCGAAGTAAAATCATTGACGATGAAGAGTTCTGGTGCGATGTTCCGTCCACAGACGCTAAGATAATGAGGAATGTCTCTATGACTGAATCTGAAAAATCGGCTTTCGATGAAATCAAAAAAATTCACAATATGATTCTCGAGGATCGCCGGTACGGTTTTGGTTGGAAACTGTAAACAGTATCATTCCATTTCATACTGTGGAAACTGTATGACATAACCACACCTCACATTCATATATGGATAGTTGCGGTTGACAAATATCCTCGGAGGCATTAACATGGAATCTGGTATGACTGGAGCACCCGCAATGGGTCAAAACCCCGCCGCACAAGACTTAATCGGGACTGTTTCGGCAATTTCAAACAGCCTCATGAACGAAGTTGGAAAGGTTATCATTGGTAAACCACAAAACCTTCGTAGAGTAACCGTTGGTATTCTTTCAAACGGAAACATGCTTCTGGAAGATTTCCCTGGACTTGCTAAGACCTTACTTGCAAATACATTCGCTCGTGCTTTAGGATGTAAATTCAAGCGTGTCCAATTCACGCCTGACCTGCTTCCTTCAGACATCATGGGGACCTACATGTACGACCAGAAATCTGGAGAATTCAAACTCCGTGCAGGACCTCTTTTCTCCAACATTCTCTTGGCTGATGAAATCAACCGTGCTCCGCCAAAGACGCAGGCAGCATTGCTCGAAGCAATGGAAGAAAAGCAAGTGACTATTGAAGGAATTACTCACAAATTACCTGCACCTTTCGTCGTTCTAGCAACCCAAAACCCAATTGAGCAAGAAGGTACATATCCGTTACCAGAAGCACAAATGGACCGGTTTTTGATGAAACTAAGCATGGGCTACCCTGACCGACCACAAGAAAAGGCAATCCTTGCTCGTAGAAAACTACGTGGAAAAGACGGCCACGATGTTGAACAAATTACGACTCCTAAGAAACTCGTTGCCATGCAAAAAGCACTGGAGACCGTTCACGTTGACCCTGCAATTCTCTCGTACATCGTCGAAATCGTTCAGCGAACTCGCGAAGACCACCGAGTCACCAATGGTGCATCTCCTCGTGCTTCACAATCGTTGTTCAAGACAGGAAGAGCAGCAGCTGCAATCGCTGGTCGAAACTATGTCATTCCCGATGACATCAAGGATATTGCACTGCAAATCATCTCCCACCGTATCAACATGAAGCCTGAAGCAAAGATTCGCGGAATCACTGGAATGCACATCGTTCGGAAGATTCTCTCCGAAGTCCCTGTTCCAGTCATTCAACCTGCTTGATTTTGAAACGTTGGGGCTTGCATTGAAAGGGGAAGACCTCTTTCATCAAATTGTCCGAGGAGGTAGCTATGATGAATCCGTACAAGATGGTCGTCGCCGTAGCTAATCAGAAGGGCGGCTGTGCGAAAACAACCACCGCAGTAAACCTAGCAGCTGCACTCGCTAAGGGCTCACCCCGGCAGGGCCTACCAAAAGCCAAGGTCTTGCTCATTGACCTTGATCCACAAGGTAACTGTGCCACTTCCTTCGGTGTTGAAAAGAAGAAAATCAAAAAAACTGCTTACGACCTTCTCACCAACGATTCTGGAGAAGACCTTCCCCTCATGGAAGAATATCTGATTGGTCCGGATGAACTTACTCAATCCATGCGTGACGCTTGGAGTTTGAGAAACAACAACAAGAAGCCGCCGGAAAATCTCTCTGTCGGCCACCTTTGGCTTCTGCCAAGTGATATTCACTTGTCCGGTGCCGAGATTGAACTGAGCCACAAAATAGGCAGGGAGACCCGTCTACGTGAAGCGCTGCTTCCAATAATCGATCAGTTCGATTACATCATCATCGACACCCCACCCTCACTTGGACTGTTGTCAATCAATGCCATGTGTGCTGCAAACTGGGTCATGGTCCCGGTCCAAGCCGAATACTATGCACTCGAAGGATTCAGCATGCTGATGAATTCAATTAAGATGATTCAACGCCGAATTAATCGAAACCTGAAGATCTTCGGGATTGCAATGACAATGGTCGATGCTCGCTCAAAACTCAGCCGGCACGTATGCGATGAAGTGAACCGAAAGATGCCAAACAAGTTGTTCAAAACAACCATTCGCCGATTGGTGAAAGTCGCTGAAGCACCTTGGAGTGGCGCACCTACGGTTTTGCTCAATAAACCCACAAACTCTGGTGCTGGAGCAGGTTCGCTCGAATATTGGACGCTTTCAAAAGAATTCCACCAACGGGTCATTGAAATGCGCCGAGAATTCGGAGTCAGTGAAAACC
>Ga0233395_1001157_pt1 | contig 13010 bp, 14 predicted proteins | sample 27DmetaG_FD_186029 | JGI IMG/M metagenome (GOLD analysis project Ga0233395, IMG submission 186029) | Seawater microbial communities from Monterey Bay, California, United States - 27D | ecosystem: Environmental > Aquatic > Marine > Coastal | place: USA: California | collected 2016-10-12 | reverse complement strand
CTTTGGAATAAACTGCACTTACAAATTATTTTCTGGGGTCGTGAGTTTTGTCAGGCAAAAGCATGTTACGGCCTTGATTGTGAAATTTGTAAGTCATGCTATCCCAAAAGAATAAAGCCTTTTGTACACAAGAAGCCTTAGATGATTTAGAATGTTTAACTTCTCAGTTTTATATAATTTAATACTTAGGATATTCAAATGACATTTAATTCAAAAGATAACAATCTTTCAAAAAGTGATTCTGTCTTTAGCAACCCTCAATCTATAAAAGATTATGATAAAGACCTATGGAACTCTTTTGAAAAAGAAGCTAATAGACAAGAAGACCACATAGAGCTTATTGCATCAGAAAATTATGCAAGCAACAGAATTTTGGAAGCCCAGGGCTCCTTATTAACAAATAAATATGCTGAAGGGTACCCATCTAAAAGATATTATGGTGGTTGTGAATTTGTTGATATTGCTGAAGAAATTGCAATTGAAAGAGCAAAAGAGTTGTTTAAAGCTGATTACGCAAACGTTCAACCACATTCTGGATCCTCGGCAAATGCTGCTGCTTTTTTAGCGTTACTTGAACCTAATGACACTATTCTTGGAATGAGTTTAGATCATGGAGGTCATTTAACTCATGGGGCAAAGGTCAACTTTTCTGGCAAGAATTATAAAAGTGTTCAATATGGCTTACATCCGGATACTCATGAAATAGATTATGAAGAAGTAAGAAATCTTGCAAAAGAGCATAAGCCTAAATTAATTATTGCTGGTTTTTCCGCATACTCAGGAATTATAGATTGGAAAAAATTTAGGGAAATTTCAGATGAAGTTGGGGCATATTTTTTAGTTGATATGGCACATATTTCAGGTCTTGTTGCAACAGGACATTACCCTTCTCCTGTTCCTTATGCAGACGTAGTTACATCAACAACTCATAAAACTCTTAGAGGACCGAGGTCAGGAATAATTCTTGCAAAACAAAACGAAACACTTCAAAAGAAACTAAACTCAGCAGTATTTCCTGGTTCTCAGGGTGGCCCTTTGATGCATGTGATTGCTGCAAAAGCTATCTGCTTCAAAGAAGCCATGGAGCCTGCATTTCAAAACTATATGCAACAAGTTGTTGATAATGCAAAAACAATGTGCGATGTCATTATGTCAAGGGGGGTGGATGTTGTTACTGGTAGTACCCACAACCATATAGTTCTTGTAGACCTAAGAAATAAAGATATTACTGGCAAGGATCTTGAAAGAGCTCTTGGTGATGTAAATATTACTGTTAATAAGAATGCTGTTCCCAACGATCCAAGATCACCATTCGTAACATCAGGAGTTAGGCTTGGAACACCCGCTGTTACTACAAGGGGTTTTAAAACAGATGAAACTATTCAGCTAAGTCATTGGATATGCGATGTAATTGAAAATATTGAAGATGAAGATACTCTTTTAGAAATAAAAAATAAAGTAATTAAGCTGACAAAGGATTATCCAGTCTATAATTTATAGATGCATTGTCCATTTTGCCAAGCTGAAGATACCAAGGTTATAGACTCTAGATTAGTTGCAGATGGATCTCAAACTAGAAGAAGAAGAGAATGTGAAATATGTCATTCTAGATTTACTACTTTTGAAACTGCAGACTTAGCCCTTCCAAGGGTTGTTAAAAGTGATGGAGAGCGTCAACCTTTTAATGGTTCAAAATTAAAGAAAGGAATGCTAAGGGCTCTTGAAAAAAGACCTTTATCATCAGAAGAGATAGATACTGTATTTGGAAAAATTTTAAATGAAATTCGTACAAGTGGTGTTCGAGAAATACCTTCTCTTAAGATAGGCGAAATCATGATGAATGCACTTAAAGAAGTTGATCAGGTTGCTTATGTTCGATTTGCATCTGTGTATAGAGATTTTCAAGATATTAAAGATTTCTCAACAGAGATAAGTTCTCTAAGCAAGGAAAGACCAAAAAAAGAGTCCAAGAAAAAATCAAAAAAATGAACTACGAAGATTTGATGAAGAGAGCTATCTCTCTTGCTGGTCAATACAAATATACAGCTAAACCAAATCCTGTTGTTGGATGCGTAATTGTAAAAGAAAAAACTATTATTTCAGAGGGTGCTCATAAAGAATTTGGATCACATCATGCAGAAGTAAATGCAATTGAGGCTGCAAAAAAACTTCAAGGAATTACTTTTAATTCTTTTAAAGAATTAACTTTAATTTGCACACTAGAACCATGCAATCACTCAGGTAAAACAGGGCCTTGCACTGAAGCAATAATTAATTCAGGTATTGAAAATGTGATAATTGGCGCTCAAGATCCAAATCCTTTGGTTTCAGGGAGAGGGATAAAGAATTTGATTGATCATGGTGTTAAAGTTCAATTTGGAATTTGTTCTGATTTAATTCATGAGCAAAATAAATTCTTTTTTTTTAAAAATATCAAAAAAAGACCATATATAACTATAAAAATTGCATCATCAAAAGATGGGAAGTCGCATCTACTTAATAGTGATAGAACTTATATTACATCTAAAGAATCAAGAAAAGATGTTCAAAAGTTAAGAGCAATTCATGATGCTATTTTAACTGGTGGCAATACTGTCATTAATGATGCGCCAAAGATGAATGCTAGGGTTAATTTTCCAGTCAATCAACCAAAAAAAATCCTGCTTAGCAGTAAAACTAATTTTGATTTAAGTGCTGATTTTTTTGTAGATTGTGATTATGAAATACTGAGCGAAACAGATATAAATAAAATATTAAAAAAATATGAACATACTGATATTACATCAGTTCTTGTTGAGGCAGGTCCAAAGCTTGTTAACTCATTCCTTGATTCTGGATTAGTCGATGAGATAATTATTTATCAATCACAAAAAAATTTAGGAACAGATGGGGTGAGTTGGTTTAAAGAAGATAATGCTGTTGAAAAACTTGGTTTTAAACTAGAATCCTCTTATAAAATTCAAACAGATACAAAAAAAATATATATAAAGTGTTAAAAGATAGCATTACTGACATCATAAACGATATTAAACAGGGAAAAATGGTAATCATCCTTGATGATGAATCTCGTGAAAATGAGGGTGATCTTGTTTGCGCTGCTGATAAAGTTACTCCTGAAATAATTAATTTTATGGCTTCTAAAGGCAAGGGTTTGATATGCCTTCCTATGAATGAAAACCTAATAAATAAATACAACCTTCAAATGATGACTAATAATAATAAAGCTGCAAATAGAACAGCCTTTACTGTTTCGATTGAAGCGGCAGAAGGAATCACTACAGGGATTTCTGCAGCTGATAGAGCTCATACAATTAAAACTGCTATGGATAAGGATTCTAAGGCATCAGATATTGTTCAGCCTGGACATATATTTCCTCTTAAAGCTATGGAGGGTGGTGTTTTAAGTAGAGCAGGACATACAGAAGCTGCTTGTGATTTAGCTAAACTTGCTGGTTTTCAATCTGCGGGTGTGATTTGTGAAATCATGAATGAAGATGGGACTATGGCTAGAAGAGATGATCTTATAAAATTTGGTGAAAAGTATGATATTAAGGTTGGGACTATTGCAGACTTGATAGACTATAGACTATCTTCAGACAGTACTGTTGAGGCAGTAAGTGAGAAACAAATTACAAATGAATTTGGTGACTTTAATTTAATTGTTTGGAGAGATATTATTAAGGATGAATACCACTTTTCTCTAAGCAAGGGTAATTTGTTAGAAGTTGAATCACCTTTAATCCGTGTGCAAACTCAAAGTATTCTGCAAGATACATTAGGCATAGAGGAACTTGGAAAAAACTGGTCAATTAGAAAATCTATAGAAAGAATTTCAAAAGAAAAAGCTGGGCTTTTTGTTCTTATAAATCATAGAGATGCTAAAAGCTACTGGCTTAATAAACTAGAAGATATAGAAATAGAACCAAAAAGAAATAGAAGAGTTATAGGTGTAGGCTCTCAAATATTAAGAGCTCTTGATTTAAAAAAAATTACCGTTTTGGGAACACCTACTAAATATAATGCTGTTTCTGGTTTTAATATAGAAATAACTGGTTTTATCAATGAATAAAATTCTAATAGTGCAAACCTCATGGTATTCGAATTATATTAATGAAATGATGAAGGTTTCATGCAAAGTTCTCTCAGAAAGTAAATTATCTTGGGATATTGCAATTGCGCCTGGAAGTATCGAGCTACCCGCATTAGCAAAACATAAATTATTAAAAAATGAAGGTGTGTATTCAGGGATTCTCTTTTTGGGGATAGTTGTTAGAGGTGAGACTTCTCATTATGAACTTGTTACAGAAGAAACATTCAGATCAATTGGAAATGTGGCTATGGATTTTCCTCATATCTCTATAATTAATAATGTCATTTGTGTCGAAAATGAAGGTCAGTTACAAAAAAGGCTTTTCGATAATACTGAGAATAATACAAAATCATTAATAAAGCTTATACATGAAAAATCTAGCTAACTTTAAGGTAGCAATTAGAACTAGGGAATATCTTGTTCAGGCTATATATCAATATTTTTTTAGCAAACAAGACACATCAGATATCATTGACCAATTTAAAGATGAACATAAAACTAAAAAAGTAGATTTTGATAACTTTTCGTCTTCATTAGAGTCTATAAAAAATAATGAAATGGATTTAAAACAAATTCTAGACTCACTGGGTGTAAAAGATTCGAATATGGATCTTATTGATAAATCAATTCTTTATTTTGCTCTAAATGAAATGGTTTATGGTGATCTGGATAAACCTGTGGTTATTGATGAGTCATTGAGGCTTTCAAAGAAGTTTTCTAATCCAGATTCATATAAATTCATAAATGCTAATTTAGATAAGTATCTCAAATCAATGTAGCTTATCTTAGAATAGTTTGGTCTCTAGAGGGTCCTGTTGAAACATAAGATATATTACATTCCACATAATTTTCAATAAAATTAATATACTCTTGGGCTTTAGAAGGAAGGTCTCCAAATTTCGTTGTCCCTACTGTTGTTGATTGCCAGCCTTCAAAAGTTTTATAAACTGGTAAATTGTCTCTATAGTCTATACAAACGTTGATCGATTTAAATTCATCCATAACGTCTAACTTGGTTAAACAAATATCAGTTACTGAATTAGTAAAAACTGCTTTTTTAAGTGCGAATAAATCAAGCCAGCCACATCTTCTTGGCCTTCCGGTAGTCGCTCCAAATTCGTGACCTTTTTCAGCAAGCATTTTGGCATTATCATCAAATAACTCTGTTATAAATGGACCTTCGCCAACTCTTGTGCAATAAGCTTTTGAAATTCCAATAATTTTATCAATATATTTTGGTCCTAGACCAAGCCCTGTTGAAACGCCTCCAGCTGTTGTGCTTGAGGATGTCACATATGGATACGTCCCATGATCTATATCTAGAAGTGTTCCCTGAGCACCTTCAAATAAAAGTGGTTTCTTTTCTTTTACCCAATCATAAACCAGGCCTTGTGTATCAGAACAATAACTATCATATAAATGTTTATAAGACATAACTTCAGATATAACATCTTCAATATCATGAGGTTTTGCATCATAGAGCTCAACCAATAGCCTATTGTGATATGAGACAAGTAATGAAATTTTATCTCTTAGCAATTTTTCGTTGCCTATATCACCAAACCTTACCGCCCTTCTAGCTATTTTGTCTTCATATGACGGGCCTATTCCTCTTCCTGTTGTCCCAATAGATTCTTTTTTGTCTCTAACTTTATCAATACTAATATGACTTGGAAGAATTAATGCACAACCTGAGCTAACAAAAAATCTATCTTTAAAACTAACTCCAACTTCTTCAAGTCCCTTTATTTCAATATCAAGAGCCTCTAAAGAGAGAACAACTCCATTGCCAATTACACAACTAACATTTGGATGAAGAATTCCAGATGGAGTTAAATGAAGAACTGTTTGATTTCCATTAACCTTAATTGTGTGCCCTGCATTATGGCCGCCTTGAAAGCGACATACTGCGTGAACTTCCTGACTTAAAGCATCAACAATTTTGCCCTTACCTTCATCTCCCCACTGAAGACCAAGTATTAGTGTGTTTGATGCCACTTTTTTCCTTAATCAGATATTTTTTTCTGGTTTAAGTATTTCAAGAATTCTGAATTTGCATCTATTAGCATCATGTCAGACTTGTTCTCAAATGTTTCGACATAAGCCTTAATGCTTCTTGTAAATTCATAGAACTCTGGATCTTGAGAAAAACCTTCTGCATATATTCTTGCAGCTTCAGCGTCACCCTCGCCTCTAAGTAGTTCTGCTTTTTTATAAGCTTCTGCTAAAATTACTACTTTATCTTTATCTGCAACAGCTCTAATTTCTCTTGAGATTTCTTTACCCTCTGATCTCAGCTCTTCAGCTAATCTGTTTCTTTCAGTTCTCATTCTTTCATAAACCGAATTACTTAAATTGGATGGTAAATCTATTCTTTTAACTCTGAAATCAATAATTTCAACACCCAAGTCTGAAACAGAATCATTTAGAGTATTTAACATAATGTTCATAAGTTCATCTCTTTCACCAGAAACGAGTTCTTTGACAGTTCTTTTACCAAAGTTATTCTTCAATACAAATTCTTGTCTTTGGCCAAGTAAGCTATTTAAGCTATTAAAACTTCCATTATTCGCTTTATAGAAAGTAAGTACATCTGAAATTTTATACTTGATAAATGAATCTACTAACAAATACTTGCTTTCAACTGTAAGAATTCTATCTGGCTCTTCATCTAGTGTCTGAATTCTTGCATCATATTTCTTAACTTCTTGAATTATTGGAAGTTTAAAATGGAAACCCACAGATATATCTGTTCTAACTGCCTCACCAAACTGGAATACTATTGCATTCTCTTTCTCATTTACGATAAAGAAACTGTTGAAGCCAAGTCCAACAATTAATGCAGCAAAAACTAATAAAAAAGTATTCTTATTCATCTGAGTCTCCTTGTCTTAATCTAAACTGATTTATATCTATTTTATTTCCTTGTTCCATCATTTTATCCAATGGAAGCAACATTAAATTATTTCCACTATCAATATCTATCATTACTTTTGTAGTGCTTGATAAAACTTTCTGCATTGCATCTATGTACATCCTATCCCGAGTAACCTCTGGAGCCTTTTGATACTCTTGAAGAAGCTGAGTAAACCTTCCAACTTCACCCTCTGCATTAGCTACAACCTCTAACAGATAGCCTTCAGCATTTCTAATTCTTGCTTGAGCCTGTCCTCTAGCCTCAGGAACAATTGTTAATGCATATCTTTCAGCTTCATTTTGTAATCTTTCTTTGTCTTCTCTAGCAGCAACAACGTCATCAAAAGCATCCTTTACAGCCGCTGGCGGATCCGTTTTTTCTATGTTCACTTGTTGAACTAATAAACCAGTGGCATAAATATCTAAAATTTGCTGCAGTCTTGTTTGTACTTCTTGAGCAATATTTTCTCTGCCAACTGTTAAAGTCTGTTCAAGAGTGTTGTCACCAACCACGTGTCTTAAAGCACTTTCAATTGCCTGCCTAAGACTTGCTTCTGGGTCTTTTACATTTAGAACAAAATCTTTAAGGTTAGCAATTCTATATTGAGCTGAAACAGTAACATCAACAATATTTTCATCTTTGGTTAACATACTATTTGTTTGGGTATATCTTCTTGTTAAAGATACGTTCTCTATATATCTTTCATCAATTCCTGCTAATCTGAAATTAAGTCCTTCTTGTTGCTCTTCATAGAACTTACCAAATCTTAAAATTACCGCTCGTTCAGATGCATCAAGCTGATACACAGATTGTGACGCATACACGATCAAGAATCCAAAAAGTGCATACAAGAATACTCTTGTAGTTGGAATTTTAAAGCCTCCACCTGAACTACCACTAGAGCCATTTGATGAAGATTTTTTTCCTCCGAGTATAGATGAGAATTTCTTTACCAACTCATCAAAGTCAGGAGCGTCATTTTTTCCACCCCACGGATCTTTGTTTTGATTATCCCAATTCACAATAATTACCTCGTTGTTTTTGTAATATTATAAACTGTATCTAAGGACTTCTTACTATATTTAAAGAGAAGATGCTAATCTTTTAATTGATTCTTCAATTTTATAGCTTGTTTTTATGTCAAAAACATTCAAATCATCCCATGAGCGCATCCATGTCGTTTGTCTTTTTGCTAATTGTCTGGTTGCATAAAGAGCTCTTTTAAAAAATTCATTTGAATCATATTCCTTATTTAAAAAAGAAATTGCTTGTTTGTAGTTTACAGATTTTCTTAAGGGATGATTTTCAGGAATCTTATATTTTTTTAACAAGCCTTGGACTTCATCTATCAAACCATTTTGAATAATCATCTCAAGTCGTTCTTCTATTCGTGAATGAAGCAATAATCTATCCTCATCAAGAATTCCAAATTGATGAACCCTATAGTTACTTGTTAAATAATCTTTATTTTTGTACCCCACCATTGAACTAAAATTATTACCTGAGGATTTAACAACTTCTAGGGCTCGAATGATTCTTTTTTCATCAGAAATATTTACTTGTTCTGCATATTTTGGATCTGACTCTTTTAGCATCTCGTATAACGCGTATATTCCATTTTCTTTTTTTATCTTTTCTAATTCATTTCTATATGTATCATTTCGCTCAGGAAGATTGTCAAGCCCATAAATTAATGATTTGAAGTACATCATTGAGCCTCCAACGAAGAGAGGTAGCTTGTTTTTATTATGTATTTCTGTGATTAGTTTAAGAGAACTTTTATAGAAGTCTGCCACAGAATATATTAAATCAGGCTCAATACAATCAACTAAATGGTGCTTATGTTTGAATAAAATATCTTTAGATGGTTTTGCAGAGCCAATATCACAATCCTTATAAACCATAACCGAGTCAACGCTGATGATTTCAGCTGGAATTGAATTACAAATATTAATTGCTAGATCTGTTTTGCCTGAAGCTGTTGGTCCAAGAATTAAAGCAATTGGCTTTTTATTATTTTTAGTCAAATTTATAGAGCTTCTTCGTCTGTCTCTCCAGTTCTAATTCTTATAACTTCTTCAATTGGTGAAATAAATATCTTACCATCGCCAATTTTGCCAGACCCGGCAGCTTCAATAATAGCAGTTTTAACCTGCTCAACCATTTCATCCGAAATAGCTATTTCGATTTTAATTTTAGGAAGAAAATCAATTGTATATTCAGCTCCTCTATATAACTCAGTATGTCCTTTTTGTCTGCCAAAGCCTTTCACCTCAGTCATTGTCATCCCAGATACTCCAATTTTATCCAAAGATGCTCTAACTTCCTCAACTTTAAATGGTTTAATTATCGCTGTTACTAATTTCAATTTTATCTCCTCTAATAATTTTTAAAATAGCATTACATTGTTCATCAAAGGAGCCTTGACTCTTCATGCATACTTCAACTGCTCTTGAAGACATATCATCTCTTAATTGTCTGTCACTTAGCAAGCTCTTAAAAGCATTAACAAGGTCTTTTTTGTTACTTACTTGTATGCATCCCTGATTTTTTAAAAATTTTTCAAGAATATCTTCAAAGTTTTTTGTGTATGGACCAACAACAAATGGACATCTTTGTGCAGCAGATTCAATAATATTATGTCCACCATATTCCTTGAAAAGACTGCCCCCTACAAATGCTATTGTGGATATTGAATATAAATCTTTCAATAGTCCAGTTGCATTAATAATCCCAATTTCAATATTATTCAATTCTTCAGGAACAGATGTATATATTTGTGAATTTAAATTCATTTTTGCTAAAGACGTTTTAATTGTTTGTGCCCTTTCAGGGTGTCTAGGCGCTATGATAAGCTTTATATCATCAAACTCATTTTTAAGCTCTTTAAATGCTTGCACTATTATCTCATCTTCTTTTGTATGAGTACTTGCTGCTAGAATTATATGATTATTTGAATATTTCTTATCATCTTTAAGATTAAGAATATCGATATCAAATTTTACAGAACCAACATTTTGTATCTTGTTTTTAGGTACTCCTAAAGAACGAAATCTTTCTAAATGGGCATTACTTTGAACAAAGAAAAATGATATTTTGTTGAGGGTTTGTTTAGAAAATAATTTAAATCTTTTATAGCTCCTATATGAAGAATTCGACATTCTTCCATTACATAAAACTATAGGCACTTTGGTATTAAATGCTTCATTGATCATATTTGGCCAAATTTCTGTCTCAAAAAGTATTAGTGCAATAGGTTGATAGGTTTTATAAAACCGAGAAACTATTGGAGAAAAATCCCAAGGCGAATATATTATTTCAATATCTGATTTAAATATTTTTTGTGCCTCTCTCAAACCCGTGGGTGTAGATACAGATAAAACTACTTTATGTTCTTGTGAAATGGCTTTAACAATTTTTTTTGAGGCGATCACCTCTCCAAGACTAACTGCATGAAACCAAACAGCATTATTAATTTTGGATTCATTTTTATACATTCCAAATCTATTAGAAAAATTAGTACGATAATCTTTATCTTTTAAACTCTTAAATAAGACTCTTATTGCTATAAATGGAAGCAATAAAAACATGGCAAAATTATATAAAAATAAATTCATATTTCATTCATTGTAATGATTAATGTAATAATACAACTTAATAATATATGAATAGAATCTTATTGGCACTTCTTATAAATTTATGGAAGCTTCTTTTGCTTTTACCCATGCTTTTGCAAAAAGGTTTAATCTATATTTTAAGTAATTTAATATATTTGATGCCGATTAAGAGAAATGAGATTAGCAAGAAAAATATTAATTTGTGTTTCCCAGACTTGTCTGATTTGGAAAGAGAGAGATTGCATAAGTTAAACGTTTTTGAATCAGCTAAAGTAATTTTTTATTCAGGTATTGCATGGTTTTGGTCAGATAAAAAAATAAATAAGTTAGTTAATTATGAAATTAAGGGCCTTTCAAATCTCTTAAATGAGCAAAAATGTAATAACGGAATATTGTTATTTTTTAAGCATTCTCTTCATCTTGAGCTTGATGCAAGATTACTTGGAATGAATGCCGAAATATATGGAGTTGAAAGAGTTCATAATTCTGATTCATTTGATTCAATACAAAAAAAGGGGCGGCTAAAAAGTGTAAAAGATACATGTGACAGAAATAATCCTATGAAATTTATAAGGTGGCTTAAAAAGGGAAAAACTGTTCTATATGCAACTGATCAAGATTATGGACTCAACCAATCAGATATTGTAAATTTTTTTAACTCTCCTGCGGCGACAATCTCGGCTCCACTTAAAATTATTCAAAGTACTAAATGTAAAACTTTTTTTATAAATAGCTTTTTGCAAAACAGCAAATATATTCTTGAGGTTGAAGAGGTAAACCTTGATCAGTCTAGTGAAATTAATTTTTCGAAAGATTTAAACCTTTTTATGGAAAATAAAATTAGAGAAAATCCAGAAGAATATTTATGGCAGCATAGGCGATTTAAGTCAACCCTAGGGAAAGATAATTTTTATGCCTGACATATTAAAAGAATTTAATCTTGTAAAAGGTTTTTTAGATCATGAAGAAGGAGTTCTCTTATATAAAATGGCAAAAAAATATTGCATACAAGGTTTTGCTGTTGAGATTGGCTCATATTGCGGTAAATCTGCATGCTACATTGGTCAAGCATGTAAAGAAAATAAAACTCATCTTGTGACTATTGATCACCATAGAGGCTCAGAAGAACAACAATTTGGTGAAGAGTACTTTGATCCTGAGGAATATGACTATAAAAATAATAGAGTTGATACCCACCCCACCTTACTTAGAAATATTACAAAATACGAATTAGGTGACCATGTAAAATCTGTAGTAGATGATTCTGAGTCAGCTTCAAAAAAAATCAAAAGTGAAATAGATTTTCTATTTATCGATGGTAGCCATACTTTTGCATCAGCTAGAAGAGATTATGAATCATGGAAAGATAAAATACGTAGTGGTGGAATTCTTACAATTCATGATATTTATGACTCTGAGTTAGAGGGCGGGCAAGCTCCAAGAGAAATATTTGAAAAGGCTATGTCAGAGGACTTTCGTTTAGTAGAAAGAGTAAATAGTCTAGTGGCTCTTGAAAAAATTAGATAATTCTAAAAAAACATTTTTTTGATCTGAATCAGAATTTTTTGAACAAGACAGAGCATGAGCTGCAATTATTACTGCTGCATTTGTCCAGGTTGATTTTTCTTCAGGCCAAAATACCTTTAATTCATACTGATAGCCGGTAGGAAAAATGCCTTCTGAATCTTGAAATTGTTGTATATCATTAAATATATCTTCTGCTATTTGTATATTTCCATGAACTAGAGCTGCTATTACGCACTCACAACTCTCGGCTATTGTAACCCAAGGCTCTTCTTTAACACACTTTACGCCAAGGCCTTTTATATAAAAATTTCCTAATGTTTCAAGGAATTCAGATTTACTTTTTTTTATACCTGCTAAATATGGATAATAGAAATCCATTGAGAATCTTGATCTATCAACACCGTCTCGATCAAATTTTTCATCCCATAAATTTACATTTAAATCAGGACATAAAAATTCTTTTGCCATGATTGATAAATGAATAGACATTGAGGCAGTAATTAATGAATTATCAGAATATTTATCATCATTTTGTGCCCAAGAGTAGAACCCATCTTTATCTTTGAAATTGTTAAGCTCTTTAAAAATTCTGTCTAATTTTTTAAGTTGTATTTTAGAAAGAATATTTTTATAGTCCTGTTTTTTATCTATGAGTAAGGCTTGAAATAATGGCAAGATAATATATGGAGCATGATGACTTTCAAAGTGTTTTTTTGAAGGCTTGCCATTTTGGAATTCTGCAAAAATCAAACCTTTATCATTGATATTATCAAAAAACCAGTTCACTCCCTTCCAAAACGCTTCCCACTCCTCATATATGCTCAGAGCAATCAGGCATTCGCAGTGATCCCATGAATCG
>Ga0233395_1001151_pt1 | contig 13046 bp, 10 predicted proteins | sample 27DmetaG_FD_186029 | JGI IMG/M metagenome (GOLD analysis project Ga0233395, IMG submission 186029) | Seawater microbial communities from Monterey Bay, California, United States - 27D | ecosystem: Environmental > Aquatic > Marine > Coastal | place: USA: California | collected 2016-10-12 | reverse complement strand
TGGATCGTCTTGCCGCTGAACAGAACCTTCGAAATGCGCACCCGATTCAATCGCGATTGTTTTATGAATGATATCGCCTTCCACGCGCGCCGTCGCCGTTAGGCGAACTTTCAGACCCCGCACCCGACCGACGATTCGGCCATTTACAACCACATCATCGGCAATCACCTCGCCCTTGATCGTGGCGCTTTCGCCCACCGTCAGCAGATGCGCGCGTATATCGCCCTCAACCGTGCCTTCCACTTGAATGTCGCCCGTGGTTTTCATGTTTCCGGTAACGTGCAGATCAGATGACAGAACGGATGCAGGTGGTTTTGCCTTAGGTGCCGATGGCTTTGTTTCAATTTGATCAGCCGCATAAGCCGTGGGCGCAGGGGCGCTGGGCGTTGCTGCATCGCTGTCTTTTTGACCTGGTTCGTTTATTTTGCTTTTAGAAAACATCTTTCGCTGCCTTAATATAATTCATCGGATTTAACGCTTTGCCTTTATAGCGCAATTCATAGTGCAGATGCGTCCCTGTGGAGCGCCCAGTATTTCCCATACCACCGATTGCCTCTCCACGAGATACTCTTTGCCCCTTTTTTACACGGATCTTTGAAAGATGACCATAGCGTGTTTCATAGCCAAAGTCATGCTTGATTTTTACAAGTTTTCCATAGCTGGAAAACGTGCCGGCGAACGTTACAACGCCATCCGCCGTTGCCAGAATTGGGGTGCCCTTGGGCGCGGCAAGATCAATGCCGCGGTGCATGCGCCCCCAGCGGGGGCCGAATCCAGAGGTAAAGCGATGCGCTGCAGTGACTGGTGGCGCGAAAGGCAGTTTGTTTATTGCGATGCGGTAGTGATCCAGCTTAGCCACAGAGTTTAAAATGCCAAGCGCTCGGGCTTCTTCGGCAGAGAGGTCAGCGAGGTTCGTTTCAAGCCCGAAAGCTGGGCCACCGCGCCCCGAATATCCTTGGCGCACGGTGTTTAAAAGCGAGTCTGAGTTTAGGCCGCTGGCGCGTAAAACTTTATCCAATGGCTTTACGGATATTGTCAGGGCTTCTTCGATCTGGCGGAATAACTGTTCGTATTTCTGCTCAATGAGGCGAATTTCCAACTCAAGCGCATCTCGCGCGCTCAGCGCGGCGGCAAGATTTTGTTCGGTTTCCAGCTTGGCTTTGGCTGTTTGCGAAAGCGCTTGCGACACTTTGTCGATCGGCGAGGCTTGTTCGGGGCGCGGGGGCACTGATAATGCGTTAGGGGCGATGGACCCTTCAGCGCTTGCATTCCGTTCACCTGCATGCTGCCGCTTTAATGCCTGTAATTCGTTGAGCGCCAAAGCCAGCTTATACTGTAGCTGCTCTTGCTGTTCGCTTGCGGTTATTTCCGCGTTTTGCATTTGGCGCATTTCAACAAGCGCTGCTGAAAGCTGTGACTTAACTGATAGGCTTTGTTGCGTAATTGCGTTCAATTCTTCTGCAAACACCTCAGTTTCTGACGTGTTGATTGCGTTGTTTATGGGGCTTGCCGGGATTGATGGCGCGCCAATTCCCTTCGAAAACAGCATAAGGCCGCTAAAGCTGATCCAGAAAACCACTCCAATAGCGCAAATAAAAGCTAAAATCTGCGCCCTTGATGACAGGCTGAGCCTTGTGGTTTGCCCGGCAGTTTCCACGTAGATGGTTTTTTCGCTAAACCAAAAGAAAGATCTTTTTGAGGGGGGTCGCACAGTTTTCCTGCAAATTTGTAAGGCCAGATATGTTGTATCGGTGATACTGATCGCACGCGATGAGGTCAACCAGCTTGCGGCGCCGCAATCGCATCTGATGCGCGGGTCATTTTTCTGGGGGCGCTGTTTTCTAAAGGCGCTGTGCCGCGTTCTGTCGCTTTTTCAACCAGGCGCGTTTTTACCACCAAGAAAGGCAGGGTATTCAATATTTTCGGTTAAAGGCCAGTAAAAATCTGGCGGAATGCCCGCATCTGCCCGCTTTTCGGCGTTAAAGGGTGGTTTCAGATTGCCTTTGAAATATTTTCGCACCAGCGCATGAAAGACTTGCTTTGGATCTTTATCATCGCGCCCACACAAGAAATTAAACCATTTTGATCCATACGCTACATGTGTCACTTCTTCTGAATAGATCAGTTCCAGCGCGTCAACGGCTTGGGTTTCTTTTGCCTGTTTGAATAGTTTTATCATATTCGGCGTCACATCCAGGCCACGGGCCTCTAGCACCATGGGCACCACAGCCAACCGCCCTAAAAGGTCGGTTTTTGTATCTTCGGCTGCCCGCCACATTCCGGCATGGGCCGAAAGCGCGCCATAAAAGCTGCCCAAATTTTCTAAGCAATCGCACATTAAATTAAAATGTTTGCTTTCTTCTGCAGCCGCCTGCACCCAATCATCAAAAAAGCCGGTTGGCAGGCGGGTCTCGCTGAACCGAACGATAATATCCCAATGCAGATCCACGGCATTCAGCTCGATATGGGCGACCGCATGCAACAGCGCGATCCGGCCCTCGGGTGATCCGGGCTTGCGCTTCGCCACGTCTTTTGGCGCGCATAAACGGGGGGCCTCTGGACGCGCCGGGTGATCTGGTGCCGGCGCCGTTCCAATTTCAAGCGTGTTGCCTGCAGCGCGCGCCTCTTGCCAGGCTTGGGCATATTGCAAAGACAGGGCGGTCTTTGCGCGCCCATCCGCAGTGTTCAGTACTTGTGCGCCCATTTCAGCAAGGCTTAATCCCATCAAGCGACCTCGTTTTGGTTACAGGGTTTGCGCCGCGGCCAAGACAGCTTCGACATGCCCGGCCACTTTAACTTTGCGCCACTCCTGCACCACTTGACCAGAGCCATCAATCAAAAAAGTGGAGCGTTCAATGCCAAAATAGGTTTTACCGTACATGGATTTTTCTTTCCAAACGCCAAATTGTTCGCAAATATCGCCCTCTTCATCTGACAGCAGGGGCATGCCGAGCGCCTGCTTTTCGACAAATTTATCATGGCTTTTCACGCTGTCTTTTGAAATGCCGACAATTTTAATGTTTAACTTTTCAAACGCTTCCTGATGGGCGGTAAACGCCTGAGCTTCTTTCGTGCAGCCACTTGTATTATCGCGGGGGTAGAAAAACAGGATAACCGAAGATGGCTGCAGCTCTGAGAGCGCTAATTCGCCGCCACCATCCCGCGGCAGCTGTACAATTGGAGCGGGATAAGGCAATTTTGTCATGATGCATTCCTTGGTGAAAATTTGGCGTTCGCGCTATCAGTTAGAACTAAATGACTGCGAAAAAAGAGTAGGGTGATAAAAGAGTGAGCGAAGAAGGGAAGAAAGTGATCGTTGCGCGTCATCCCTGGCGCTGGCTTGCTGCATTGGTCTCTGCGCTTAGCGCGCTTTTGGGAGCGTTGATCCTGTGTTTGTTGCTGTTGATCGCGGTTTTAAAGGGTCGCGATCTTCCGCTGCCATACTGGGTTGAAGAACGCATTGCGAGCGTTTTAAGCGAAAATCTTCCAGACGTTGAAGTTAAGTTTTCTGATTTATTCCTGACATTATCTGAAAACTGGGCGCCTCAATTTCAGTTTGAGAATGTTTCGATTTCGTTGCCAGGGGCGTTAGATGCGCCGCTTGATGTAAGAGCCCTGCGCGTTGAACTGAATTTACCAGCGCTTTTAGAGGGTCAGATCAGGCCAGAAACGCTCATAGCTGATGGCGTTTTTATGGCGTTAAGCCGGCAGAAGACGGGCGATATTTACGTTCAAAGCGTGGATTTGAAGCCAAGCGATGTGGCGATGACGCTGTTTCCAACATTGATCATGCCGATGGATCAAATAGTACAATCCGCCCTCTTTGAAAGTTTGAAGACAATTGCGATCAATAACATTGCGATTACTTATCAAGATTTTCTCAGCCGGCGAAATTGGGTGATTGATGGGGCAGGGCTTGTTTTGAAAAAACAAGGGGCGGCTTTATCGCTTGACGTCAGCATGGGGCTGCTGGCTGGAGGAGCGGATTATGCGAGCTTGCGCCTGGGCATCGAACGACAAATTGGGGAGAGCGCTGCACAATTTGATGTCGCGTTCGAAGATTTACCAGCGCAGGACATGGCGAGCCAGCTGCCCTTTTTTGCATGGTTGAACGCGGTTGAGGGGCCAATTTCCGGCGCGATAAGCGGCGCGATAGATGGATCCGGCGCTTTGGGGGCGCTCAGCGTGAGTTTGCAGGTAAAGCAAGGCGTGGTCAGACCCAATGAAACAGCGGTGCCGATCCAGTTTGAATCGGCGCAAACGTATTTCACCTATGATCCGCTGGATCGCCGTTTAGAGTTTGATCAAATTAAAGTTGTAGGTTCTGATGTGTCGTTTCTGGGGCAAGGTTACGCCGCGCTTGAGATGAATGAGGCTTGGCCCGATAGCTTGTTTGGCCAACTTAGATTGTCCGAGGCGAAAGCAAACTTTCAGAACAGTCAACTCGATGCAGTTATTTTGGATGACGCTTTGGTTGATTTCCGTCTAAATTTAACCCCGTTTCGGCTTGATATTGGGCAGTTTTACGCAACAAACAGTGCAAAAGAGATTTCAGTTCGGGGTCAGGCGCGGGTGAGCGCTGAGGCGCTGGGTTGGTCTGTGGCGCTCGACGCGCGCAGCCCAGTTTTAACCAAGGCCGCCTTAATGGAGTATTGGCCTGCTGGATTTAAACCCAGATCCAGAGATTGGGTGTCAAAAAATGTACAGCACGCGACCTTACGTGATGTGCGTTTCGCCTGGAGATTGCCGGCAAGCCAGCCCCCTGTGCTAGAGCTTGGGTTCGCCTATGAGGATACTGCGCTACGGGTTACAAAATCATTGCCGATGATCACGCGGGCGCGGGGGCAATTTTCGTCAAATTCAAATCGGCTTGCAACGAATTTGAGTGCCGGATTTATGACCGCCAGCGGGGCCCGGCCAGTCGATGTTTCCGGAACGCGCTTCGTGATCCCCGATACGAAAAAAATCCCATCGGATGGGGTGGCGGATGTTGTCGTGTCGGGGCAGCTGGCGGATGTGCTGCCGCTTGTTGATATCATCGTGTCTGCGCGAAATAGCGAAACAAAAATTCCCAAAATACCGGGGGCGGGCGAGGTTGCTTTGACCGCGTCTGTTTCATTTTCGATGGTTGAAAATGGCGGCGACTCTGTTGAAATTTTTGCGAAAGGCGATGTGAAGAATTTTGAAGGTGAGCTCGGTGACACAGGCGCTGTGATCTCGAGTGATTTGGTGCAAATCGCTTTATCTCCCAAGCAATTGGAACTCATCGGAACAGGCCGGTTTGACCAGGTACCTTTCACGGCAAAGTTTCAAAAGGGATTGGGCCCAGATCAGGCGGATGTGCCCGCCCTGCTTGAGGCTGAATTGGATCTTTCCTCTGAATTGGTAAACCGCTTTACAGGGGCTGAGATCGAAGGCTTGATCAGCGGCAGCAGCCCTGCCCGGATAACCGCAAGCTTGCCAAGCGGCGCAGAAGCATCATTTTCGCTCAGCTCTGATTTGGTGGGCTTAGGAGTAAACGCAAAGCAAATAAATTGGCAAAAACCGGCTAATAAACCCGCTCAATTTCTGCTGACGGGGCGCTATAATACGCGGGCGCTGACCGATCAATTCTCCCTAACCGGCGCTGGTTTGAATTTGGAGGGCGCGGTAGATTATGCGGAACCAGGGGAATTTAAATCGCTATCAGTGTCTAAGCTTCGAGTCGATGATACGCTGGATGTGTTCGGCAAGTTTGACCCTGCGATGGGCGTTGAAATATTTGGCGGATGGCTTAATTTTCCAAATCTGATGGCAGGCATGCCCGAAACAAGCGGTGCGCAGACGGCGCCGCTTGCGTTGAAGGTGGCTTTGGATGAGGTGGTATTGGGTGAAAATAAACTTACCGAATTTCGTGCGGATTTGATCAGCGCACCGCAATTGTCGGGTCCGTTTTCGGCAAAAGTGAACGGCGTGGCACACATTGAGGCAGTTTTATCGCCGCTTTATGGCCGCACGGCATTGGACGTTACGTCAGAACAGGCAGGGCGTTTGCTGACATCGGTTGGGGCTTTGCAAAGCGCCACAGGTGGGCGGCTGAAATTAAATTTAAGTCCAACGCAGCAAATGGGTGAAACTGATGGGCTTTTGGAAATCCGGAATGTCAAAGTTCAAAAAGCGCCCGTTTTTGCAGAGCTTTTGAACGCAATCAGCATTGTTGGCCTATTAGAGCAATTGACAGGGCCGGGTATTCTTTTAACGGAGGTGGATGCCAAATTCAGAAGCACTGAGGAAGAAATTATTGTTGAATCAGCCTCTGCGTTTGGGCCGTCCATCGGTTTGTCTTTGGATGGCTATTACAATCGAAAGGCAGAGAGCCTTGATATGCAGGGGGTTTTATCGCCAATCTACTTTATCAACGGTATTGGCTCGGCTCTGACCAGAAAAGGCGATGGTCTCTTTGGCTTTAGTTTTAACTTAGATGGAAAAAAAGGACAGCCCAGTTTAGAGGTTAACCCTTTGTCGATTTTAACGCCCGGGATTTTTCGCGATGTGTTCCGGCGCCCTCCCCCCAAACTTGAGTGACCGCAAAAGATGAACTTAACAGAATTTGATTTTGAGCTACCCGAAGAATTGATTGCCACGCGGCCGGTTTCTCCGCGCTCTTCGGCCCGATTGCTGGTGTCAAATGGGGAAGGGCTCGCGGATCGGTCTGTGGCAAACTTGCTGGATTACCTCGGTCCTAAAGATCGCCTCGTTCTGAATGATACGAAAGTCATTCCGGCCCGCCTCAGCGGCATTCGCCGGCGCAGCGCCGCCTCAGGTGGCAGTGGCGAAGCCCGGATCGAGGTGACATTGCTGCATCGGCAAGAGAATGGCGATTGGATGGCGCTGATCAAGCCGTTGCGAAAAGTCGCCCTTAACGAGAGGATCGAATTCGCCGGTGGCCTGTCGGCGCAGTTGCTCGACAAACAACAAGGGCAAGCAGTGCTGCGCTTTGATAGAAGCGAAGCGGCGTTTGAGAGCGCGCTAGATCGTTTTGGGATGATGCCTTTGCCGCCTTACATCGCGTCAAAACGAGCCGCTGATGCGCAAGATCGACAGGATTATCAAACCGTATTCGCGCGGCATCAAGGCTCTGTGGCCGCGCCCACGGCCTCGCTGCATTTTGATGCGCCGCTCTTGGCGCAATTGGCGGAGCAAAAGATTGGCATAACCTATGTGACGTTGCATGTGGGCGCGGGCACTTTTCTGCCCGTAAAGGTTGAGGATATTCGAAGCCATAAGATGCATTCTGAATGGGGAAGTGTTTCCCTGCAAGCCGCCGAAGAAATAGCCGCAACGCAGGCTGCGGGGGGGCGCATTATTCCAGTAGGAACAACCGCGCTGCGTTTGCTGGAAACCGCTGCGCGGCGCAGCGGCCAGATTGAGGCGTGGACGGGGGAAACCGATATTTTCATATTTCCTGGCTTCCAATTCAACGTTGCAAGCGCATTAATGACCAATTTTCATTTGCCAAAATCAACATTGTTGATGCTGGTTTCAGCGCTTATCGGGCTTGAACAGATGAAATCCATTTATTCCCATGCGATAAAACAGAAATATCGGTTTTTTTCCTATGGTGATTCCTCGCTTTTGGTTCCACAGAGATAGACAGAAGTAAGCGATTCGATTAGGGTGAACAGGCGGGCCTTTCTACCGTTCTGCCTGTCGTTCTGCGTGGTGATTGGAGCCTTCCCATGCTGTCAGTTTTTAAGAATTCTTGGGCCCTTTTATTGGGCATGATGTTGTTAATGGTTGGAAACGGTCTGCAAAGCACCTTGTTGGGGGTGCGTGGCGGCATAGAGCAGTTTTTACCTTTCGAAATGTCACTGATTATGTCCGCCTATTTCGTTGGGTTTTTGGGCGCCAGCCGTATGGTGCCCTCGCTCATTCGCCGCGTTGGCCATGTGCGCGTCTTTGCGGCGCTTGCCTCCTTCATTTCGGCTGTGCTGGTGCTGTTTCCATTATATTTAAATCCGATTTTTTGGATGTTTGGGCGTTTGGTCATCGGGTTTTGTTTTTGCGGCGTTTATATTATCGCTGAAAGCTGGCTGAACAACGCCGCCACAAATGAAAACCGTGGCCAATCCCTTTCGCTCTATTTGATATTACAAATGGTGGGGATCGTTGTTGGCCAAGGCTTATTGGTCACCAGTGATCCTGGAGGCTACGCGTTATTTATCATCATTTCGGTTTTCGTTTCCGTGTCATTTGCGCCGATCCTTCTGTCGATCAGCCCGACACCCGCTTTTGAAACCACCAACCCAATGCCGTTGAAAAAGCTGATTGAAACCTCACCTTTGGGCTGCGCGGGGATGTTTGTGCTGGGCGGGGTGTTTTCAGCACAATTTGGCATGGCGGCGGTTTATGGGGCGGAAGTGGGTTTGTCGCTGGGTGAGATTTCGCTTTTCGTTGCTACTTTTTATATTGGGGCGGTGTTCCTACAATACCCGATTGGTTGGTTGTCTGATCGAATGGACCGGCGCCGCTTGATCATGAGTGTGGCTGCGATCGGGGCCTTTGGGGCGCTTATTGGGGTGTTTATGGGGCAGAATTTTACTTTGTTATTGGTTTCAGCCTTCATCGTAGGGGGGACGTCAAATCCGCTTTATTCCTTGCTGATTGCGCATACCAATGACTTTTTAGAATATGATGATATGGTATCGGCCTCTGGAGGTTTGCTGTTCATCAATGGGATTGGTGCGATTGCCGGTCCTTTGATCGTTGGATGGGTTATGCAGGCCATCGGAGCCTTTGGGTTTTTTGTGCTTATTTCACTTTTGATGGCAGGTCTTACGCTTTACGCGGCCTATCGCAGCACGCAGCGGGCGGCCCCATCCGTCGAAGAGGCAAATGCCTATCAAACTGTTATGCCCACGGCGTCTCTTTTATCGGTTGAGTTCGCGCAAGAAATCGCGATTGAGACCGCGCTGGAAGAAGAAGAAGAAAGCCAAGATGTTGATGAATGAAGTTTTATACATCTATATATAGAAAAATATTGAAAAACCTTTCATTTTCATTAATAAAAACCACAGAAGAACTGTAGCAAAATAAGGGAGCGGCCATGGCCCCTGATCAGATCTTAAAATTCTGGCTTGATGAGACTGCGCCAGAAAAATGGTATTCTGTTGATTTGGACCTTGATGCGGAAATCAAGCATCGCTTTGAGCCTGCTTGGTGCGAATTGATGCAGGGACGCTATGGCTTGTGGTTGACATATCCGAGCGGGGCTTTGGCTTATATCATTCTCGCAGATCAATTTTCGCGCAATATGTTTCGTGGTCAAGATAAAGGCTTTTCATCTGATACTGTGGCCTTGGCGGCGTCAAAATCGGCCATCAATCAGAAATGGGATTTGCGCGTTGATGAACCTGCGCGGCAATTTTTTTACCTGCCGCTGATGCATTCTGAGAATTTGATCGATCAGGATCGATGCGTGCGTTTGCTCAAAGAGCGCATGTGCGATGGCGGCGGCCAAAATTTGCTGCATGCCAGAGCACATCGTGAGGTTATTCGTAACTTTGGCAGGTTTCCTGAAAGAAACAGCGCGTTGTCACGCAAGAGCAGCCAGGCCGAAACTGATTTTATTCGCGATGGCGGCTATGGCAGCCTGTTTCAAAATTTGACCGTTGCGATTTGATTTCGTGCTGGCCCATTGAACTCGATTCCAATTTAGTTTAACGTTAAACAAATTTTTTGAGATGAGGGAAGTGATGGCAGAGCGTGCATTTGATCTGGTGGTTATTGGGGCGGGGCCCGGCGGCTATGTGTCTGCAATACGGGGCGCCCAACTTGGCTTGAAAGTCGCCATTGTCGAACGCGAGCATATGGGCGGCATCTGTCTCAATTGGGGCTGTATTCCAACCAAAGCGATGTTGCGATCGGCGGAGGTGTTCCACTTAATGCAGCGTGCAAAAGAATTCGGATTAAGCGCCAAAGGCATCGATTACGATCTTGAGGCTGTGGTGGCGCGCTCGCGCGGAATTGCCAAACAGTTAAATCAAGGCGTTGGCTTCTTGATGAAGAAAAATAAGATCACCACCCTGATGGGCGAGGCGCGTATCTCAAGCGCCACCAGCGTGGATGTAACGACGAAGAGCAAAACGGAAACGCTGAAAGCCAAGCATATCATTCTGGCCACGGGCGCCAGAGCGCGCGAATTGCCCGGGCTTGAAGCCGATGGCGATCTGGTTTGGACGTATAAGCACGCGCTGACGCCGAGTCGCATGCCCAAAAAACTATTGGTTATTGGGTCGGGCGCGATTGGAATTGAATTTGCCAGCTTTTACAACACGCTGGGCACAGATACCACGGTTGTAGAGGTTATGGACCGGATCCTGCCCGTAGAAGATGCCGAAATAAGTGCTTTTGCGAAAAAACAGTTTGAAAAGCAGGGCATGCATATTCTGGAAAAGGCCATGGTCAAAAAACTTGATCGGGCAAAGGGCAAAGTGACGGCGCATATTGAACAGGCCGGTAAAATCACCACCGAAACGTTTGACACGGTTATTTCTGCGGTTGGAATTTTGGGGAATGTTGAAAATTTAGGCTTGGAAGATACGGGCATTGCTGTTGATCGCAGCCATATCGTAACCGATGCTTGTTGCCGCACTTCTATCCCAACCATTTTCGCAATCGGCGACGTGGCTGGCGCCCCATGGCTTGCGCATAAAGCCAGCCATGAAGGGGTTATGGTTGCCGAGTTAATTGCGGGTAAAAAGCCGCATCCCGTGCGCCCTGAAACAATTGCAGGTTGCACCTATTGTCATCCTCAAATCGCCAGCGTTGGGTATACCGAAGCGCAAGCGCGCGAAAAGGGCCATGAAATAAAAGTGGGCCGGTTTCCATTCATCGGCAATGGCAAAGCCATCGCTTTAGGCGAGCCTGAGGGATTGGTGAAAACCATTTTTGACAAAAAATCGGGCGAATTGCTGGGCGCTCATATGATCGGCGCTGAGGTGACCGAGTTGATCCAAGGTTATGTGATCGGGCGTCAATTGGAAACCACAGAGCAAGATTTGATGGAAACCGTTTTCCCACATCCGACGCTGTCTGAAATGATGCATGAAAGCGTGTTGGATGCGTTTGACCAGGTGATCCACGTTTAATACCTTTTTCCAAAATGCTGTATCAAACGGGCAGGGTTTCCCAATCGCGCCGAGCAATGCAGCGCCTGCGTTGACAGGCTTACCAGCCTATCCGGCACCCCATGTATCGGATAGGCGGTAGCCCTGTGGCCAGGGGTCATCCGGATCCAGCATATGCTGGTGAATGCCGGTGATCCAGCCACGGCCGCTGATTTCCGGCAGAATGGCGGCGGTGCCATTTAAGTCAGACAGATCCACGATGCGTCCGGAAAACTCTGACCCGATGATAGAGCGCGCGGTAAGCGTTTGGCCGAGGCGCATTTTGCCCTTTTTATGCAGAACAGCCATCATCGCAGAGAGGGCAGTGCCCGTTGGCGAGCGATCAATCTTTCCCGGTTGAATGGCCACAGCAGATTTCATCCGTAACGCATCTTTATCTTCTTCCAATGGGCTTGCGAATTGGCAAAACGAAAAATGCTTCCAATCGGCATTGATGGGATGAGAAAAGCCCAATTGCTGGTTGGCCGCGTCGGTTATTTTGCGGCCCAATTTGGCAAGATCGGCCGCTTCATCCGGGGCAATTTGAAATCCTAAAGCGGCGGCATCCACCATCACAAAACTATCGCCACCAAAGGCTGTGTCGACGCTCAGCGTGCCAATCCCAGCAACCTCAAGGGGCGCGGCGATTTGTTGGGCGAAACTGGGAAGGTTTTGCACAAATATCCGTTCAGCCTTGCCGTTCTTGCAATGGGCTTTAATCTGCACCAGCCCTCCGGGGGCCTCAAGGCTAAATTCGGTGATCGGCTCTTGCATCGGAAGAAGGCCGCCATCGAGCAAAACAGTGGCCACGCAGATCGAGTTTGAGCCGGACATCGGCGGGGTATCTTCGGGCTCCATGATGATGAAAGCGGCGGCGGCATCCGGGCTTTTGGGAGGGACCAAAAGATTGACGTGGCGAAATACGCCGCCACGCGGCTCGTTCAGCATAAATTGACGCAGCGTTTCATCTTTGGCGATCCAGTTTCGTTGCTCCCAGATCGTGGCGCCCGGCGGCGGCGCAACGCCCCCAACGATCACATCTCCAACTTCGCCTTCTGCATGCGCCGAAATGACGTGGATGGTTTTTGAACTTCGCATATATCCTCCGCTTTATATGGCGAGGATGCGGGTGATTGCCGGCGCTTACAAGAGCGATTTGGCGGGGATCCGCTTTGCGCCGTAAAGAATTGCAATGCCCGTCATTATGGGATGATCTGCGCCGGGATATTTTGGGTTGATCCGAAACAATCGACATGGATCAAAGCGTGGCAGTGGGTTGTTTTAAGCCCGTTCTTGGGTGTTTTTGTATTTATTGCGTGCTATCTGCCGCCTGCTATGCGCTGCGCGGTAAGGTTGGCTGTATGCCCGCCGCTGATCTTAAGGCCATTGCCGAATTTTTCGACTTGTTTGGTTGCTTGTTTTAACTGCGCAGCGCTGACCTTCGCCGATGAGCCAAGTTTTTTCGCGCTTTTTTCGGCCTTATCACCGGCTACGGTCAAGTTTTTAAGCTTCGCCTCGCCCTGCTCAAGATCTGATGTATCCAACTCAAGCACGAGCTTTGCAAAATCAACCATGAGGCCTCCTTTTTGAAATTGTAACAACTTGAGTGACCCTTGGTCTTTTCAACCAAAGGTTTTTTCTGAGCCATTGTAATGAAGATTATTTAAGCAGCGCTTATGGCGCTTGGATTATCCAGCGCAGCGCAAGCATGGAAGAATTACGGGTTAATCAGGATGAAGATAGAAAGGGCAATGATGTTTCTGAAATCTTGGACATCAGTTTTTAAAAGCGATAACTACCTATAATCCTCATACTCTACGTAACCAATCATAGGTGTCAGAACCTGGGCCACTTTGCCATGATGATCAACCAAGGATGAACAAATAATATTAGCCTTTA